>TBL_comb47_HYPODRAFT_10005623_pt1 | contig 13903 bp, 12 predicted proteins | sample TroBogypolimnion_40_FD_10682 | JGI IMG/M metagenome (IMG submission 10682)
AACAAGGGGATCCCGAGGCCGGCGCCGGCTACGAATTGATCGGGATCGCCATGGTCGTCATCGGCGGCACCAGTCTCATGGGGGGACGCGGCGGCCTCGGCCTGACCCTCCTCGGCGTCCTGACCATCGGTTACCTCGACAAGATCCTCAGCATCAACGCCGTTCCCGAGGCCGGCCGGCTCGTGCTCACCGGCATTATCATTATCGTGGCCGTGCTGACCCAGCGCCGCCGGGACTAAAAGACGGGGTCCGGCTTTCCGATGGCTTGGCCCCCCGTGTTGGCCTTCCCTTTCTCTGGGCGATGACCATCACGGAAAGCGGCCGTCAGCCGCAAGGTAACCCACGCCTGGCGCGGGTCGATCCTCCCCGTGACGGTTCGAGATTGTCCCTTTGACCGGAGGGGTCGTGGAGTTGGGTCCACTCGCACCGCCGGCCGGCAGCCTCTAGGCCACCAGCAGTTTGAGGATCGCCTTTTGGGTGTGCAGCCGGTTCTCGGCTTGGTCGAAGATGGTCCCGGCGTTCGCCTCGAAAGTGGCTTCGTCGATTTCCTTGCCGCGGTAAGCGGGCAGGCAGTGCATCACAAGGGCGTCGGGCCGCGCCAACTGCACGACCTCGGCGTTGACCTGGTAGCCGCGCATCTGATCGAGGCGGTCTTTGGCCTCGGCTTCCTTGCCCATTGAAATCCACACGTCCGTATAAATGAGGTCCGCCCCGGCGGCGGCAGCGCGGACGCTATCGGTGACGACCACGTTACCGCCCGCGCGTTGAAGGAGGCTGGGCAAGGGCTGGAACGCCGGAGGGGCCGCGATGCGCAATTCAAACCCGGCCTTGGCGGCGGCAAAGACCCAGGACCGCGCCACGTTAGCTGCGCCGTCACCCAGGTAAGCCACGACCTTGCCCCGGATCGACCCGCGCTTTTCCTCGAAAGTGAAGAGGTCGGTCAGGATCTGGCACGGGTGCTCGTCGTCGGTCAAGGCGTTGATGGTGGGGATGCCGCCATACTGCGCGAAATCCTCGACCTCGCTTTGGGCGTAGGTGCGGATAATGGCACCGTGGACCATCCGGGCCAGGACGCGGGCGGTGTCCTTAATCGGCTCGCCGCGCCCGTACTGCATCTCACTGGCCGGGAGGAAAATGGCCTGGCCGCCCAACTCGCGAATGCCGACCTCGAACGACACGCGCGTCCGCGTGGAGGATTTGGAGAAAATCATCGCCCAGGTCTGGCCGCGGAGAGGTTGCTCCCCGTGGTGCCCGCGTTCGCGTTTCATCCGCACCGTCTCGGCCAGAATACGTTCCAGGTCGACGGCGGCGAGTTGCTCGATGCTCAATAGATGCTTCATCTCTGGCAAACCGAACTTCTATTACAAAACCGGGGCAATGCCAACGAAAAAGGGAGCGGCATGGCCGAAATGAAATTGGACCTCGTTCCGACACAATGGAGTTGCCGGCGACGATCTTCTCCTTATGGCTTCACTGCGGCCCCGGCCAGGGCTCCCGCCCCGAGCACGGCTGCCGCCAGAAAGTCTACTCCCGGCACGAAGCGCCGCTGGTAGGTGATCCCCTCGATGCCCGTCACTTCATCCAGGGTCTTGACCGGCACCAAGGTCTGGGTCCAGCCGCGGTGGGCGCCCGCGGCCAGCCACCACCCGCCGACCAGCAGCACCAGCGCGAGGGCAATCCTCCGCAGGACGGTTTTTCTCACGGTCATTATCGTTCTTGCCTTCGTTGGCCGGGGGCCTGCCTATCGGTGCTTACGGCGGAGCAACTTCTCGATCTCGGCACGGCGCGGCGCGGAGGGCTGTGCGCCCGGGCGAGTGACCGAAATCGCGGCCGCGGCGTTGGCAAAGCGGACGGCATCCAGGAGGGGTTTGCCTTCGCCAAGGGCGACGGCGAGCGCCCCGTTGAAGATGTCCCCGGCGGCCACGGTATCCACCGGCTTGACCGGGAAACCCGGCACCAGGCCATGCGCCTCGGGTCCGGCCACAAAAGCACCGCGCGCGCCGAGCGTGATCACCACCGTCTGAACCCCCCGCCGCAGCAGGACCTCCGCCGCTTTCGCCGCCGAGACCGCATCGGAGACCTCCACCCCCGCCAACAGGGCGGCCTCGGTCTCGTTGGGGGTGAGGATCGAGACCCGTTTGAGCAACTGGTCCGGCAGGGGCCGCGCCGGGGCGGGGTTGAGGATCACGCGCGCCCTGGCCCGCGCGGCCAACTCCGCCGCCGCCTGCACCGTGGCCAGCGGGGTTTCCAATTGCAGCAGGACCGTGTCGGCGGCACGAATGGCCGGAGCGGCCTTCCGGATATCGGCCGGCGAGAGCCGGCCGTTGGCGCCGCCAGCCACCGCAATGCTGTTTTCTCCGTCTTTGGCGACGAAGATGAGCGCCACGCCCGAGGGCGCGGACGCGTCGCGGAACACCTGCCGGACATCGATCCCATCCCGCCGGAAGCCCGCGATCGCCTGGTCACCGAGCACGTCCTGGCCGACGCGGGCCACGAACACGACCTGTCCCCCGGCGCGGGCCGCTCCCACCGCCTGGTTCGCTCCCTTGCCGCCCGCCGCCGTCACAAATTCACCGCCCAGGATCGTCTCTCCCGGTTTCGGAATCCGGTCCATCTTAATAACCATGTCCGTGTTGGAACTGCCGATAACCACAATCTTCGGTTTGGTCATAAAGGTCAGATCTTCGAGGCGATCAAGATGGCCACACCGGCCAGGTAAAACAGGAACATCGCGCCCAGCAACGCACTGGTGCCCGGGGGCGCGCCCTTGAATTCCTTCCAGATAAACACCCCCCAGAGCGCGCCGACCATGGTCGCCCCCTGGCCGAGTCCGTAGGACAGGGCCGCTCCCGCCTTGGTGCTGGCGATGATGCTGAAGGACATCCCGAGGTTCCAGATAATGCCGCCGAGGATGCCAATGAGGTGCAGCCGGGCGTTGCCTTGGGTGAAATAGTCGCCAAAGGGCACCGGGCTGCCCGTGAACGGTTTGGCCATCATGATGCTGTTCCAGACGAAGTTGGACAGCAGCAAGCCGACGGAAAAAAGGACGATGGCGGTGTAGGGGCTTAGTTTGCCGGCCTCGAGCGCCCGGCTCACGGGGTCAATCTTCCCCATGGCCTGGGCCACGAAACTGTAAAACCAACCCATCAGCAGCCCGGCGGCGACGGAGATGACGATGCCTTTGGCGGGCGTTTTCTGGCCGCTGGCCGCGAGGCGTTTGTAAGCCAGGGCGTCCAGGAGGATCGCCGCCATCACGCAAGCCACGCCCAGCGCCAGCATGGGCACATTGCCCTCTTTGGTGGCCAGGTAGGTGGTGATCACCCCCAGCACCAGCGCCAGGCCCACCCCCACCGGGAAGGCCACCGCCAGCCCCGCGATATCGATGGCCGCCACCAGCAGGATGTTGGAGAGATTGAAGATCACTCCACCCAGGAAAGCCGAGCCCAGCCATTTGCCCTCGGCCTGCTTGAGGTCGGCCACAAACCCGCGCCCGCCCTCACCCATGCTCCCGAGCGTGAAGGCCAGGAACAGCGACAGGAGCAACACCCCCAGCGCGTAATCCCAATAGAACAACTGAAAACGCCATTCCTTGCTGGCTAGCTTCTGCGTGTTCGCCCAGGAACCCCAGCAAAGCATGGTGACAACACATAGAATAACCGCGACCGCGTAAGATTCGACGATGATCATAGGTGGAACTGTGTGGGCGAAGGATTGGCCCGGGAGCGGGCGTGGGTCAAGCCCTAACCCGGCGGCCAGCCCAGGCGGCGGCCGCCGAGGATGTGGCAATGGAGGTGAGGCACCGCCTCGCCCGCATCCGGGCCGTTATTGAACACGAGTCGGAAACCCGATTCGGCCAGGCCCAACTTCCGGGCGACATCGGCCGCCTTGAGCAGGAGATGGCCCAAGGCCTGCTGGTCCTCCGGACCGGCTTCGGAGAGGCGCGGGATCGGTTTTTTGGGGACGATCAGAATGTGCTGGGGCGCCTGGGGTTTGATGTCCCGAAACGCGAGCACCAGGTCATCCTCATAAACGATGGTGGCCGGGATTTCGCGTGCGGCAATCTTCTCGAAAAGTGTCTTGCTCATGCCGGGAGAGCCTGCGACGAGTTCCTCCAAACGTCAATCTCCGGGAAACGGAGCACGGATGCCTTCATCCGCGTGCTCCGAGCGGCAAGCTGCCCGCCGAGGATGCCATCCGTGCTACTACGAGCGACCCGTTCGGAAAACAGTTGCGGTCCCGGGCGGCAGCGAGGAAGTTGGAGCCAGATGAAATGATGCGCGCGAAAGAAATTCTCCACCCGGGCGTCGAAATCGTCCGCCGAGGGGACGGAGCGCACGATTTCCCCCTTATCCCCCACCAAACTCGAGCTAAACGAATGAAACACGCCATTTTCGCCCTCCGTACCGCGTCCCTGGGTTGCGCCCTGGCCGGTCCTCTTGCTGTGGACGGGAGGAGTCCAGGCCGCCGAGGCCAAGCCGACGCCGAGCAATCCCTGGCTGATGGAGCATTACACCAAGTTCGAATACCGCATCGCGATGCGCGACGGCATCCGGCTCTTCACGCGGGTGTTGGTGCCCAAGGATGATTCCCAGCCCTGGCCGATCCTGCTCACCCGCACGCCTTACGCCCTGAAACCCTACGGCGCCGACAACTACCCCGAACTCACGGCTTCGTTCGAGTCCTTCGCCAAAGATCGTTTCATCCTGGTGTCGCAGGACGTGCGGGGCCGCTACGGCTCGGAAGGCGAATATGTCCACGTCCGGCCGTTGCATCCCGACAAGCGCGCCCAGGAGACGGATGAAAGCTCGGATACCTGGGACACCATCGACTGGCTGGTCAAGAACCTCCCTGGAAACAATGGAAAGGTGGGCATGCTGGGCATCTCCTATCCGGGCTTCTACACGTCCATGGGCATGATCGACAGCCATCCCGCCCTGAAAGCGGCTTCCCCGCAAGCGCCCATCGCGGATTGGTTCGAGGGCGACGACGTCCACCACAACGGCGCGTTCTTCCTGTCGCAGAATTTCGGCTTCTTTCACTACTTTTCGCAGCGGGCCGAAGACCCGCTGCACGGCGAGTTGAAGCGGTTTCCGTTCGACACCCCGGACGGTTACGATTTCTTCCTGCGCCTGGGGGCGCTGACCAACACGGACACGCTCTGTTTCAAGGGCACGTCGCCCTTCTGGACCGAGTTGCTCGCGCACTCGACCTACGACGCGTGGTGGCAGGCACGGAACATCCGGCCACACCTCAAGAACATCCACTGCGCCGTGATGACGGTGGGCGGGTGGTTCGACGCGGAGGATCTCTTCGGGACGCTGGAGACCTACCGCTGGAGTGGGCGGCTCAATCCCGGCCTGACCAATCTCCTGGTCATGGGCCCCTGGACCCATGGCGAGTGGGGACGCGGTGTCGGCGAGGCCCTTGGCCCGGCCAGTTTTCACGCGCGCACCTCGGACTATTACCGTGAAAAGATCGAGCTGCCCTTCTTTCGTCATTTTCTCAAGGGCGACACCAACATCCCATACGCGGCGACGGGCGCCCAGATGTTTGAGACCGGGACCGAGCGGTGGCGCCGGTTCGCCGCCTGGCCGCCCGCCCCGGTCACGGCGCGCAGGCTCTACTTCCGGCCGGGCGGCGCCCTGAGTTTCGAGGCGCCGTCCGAGGGCGGGGACGCCTTCGACGAATTCATCAGCGACCCCGCCAAGCCGGTTCCCTACAGTCTGACGCCGTCGACCAGCTACCCGCGCGACTACCCCGTGGAAGACCAGCGTTTCGCGGCCTCCCGGCCGGACGTGCTGGTGTATGTCACCCCACCGCTGGAAGAGGACCTGACGCTGGCCGGGCCGGTCAAGGCCGGGCTCAGCGTTTCCACCACCGGCACGGACGCCGATTGGGTCGTGAAGCTCATCGATGTCTATCCCGGCGATTACCCGGACCCCGATCCCAATCCCGCGGGGGTCAAGCTGGGCGGCTGCCAGCAACTGGTGCGTGGCGACGTCCTCCGCGGGCGGTTTCGGAAAAGCCTCGAGCAACCCGAGCCGTTCGAGCCGGGCCAAGTCACGCGCGTGGAGTTTACCATGCCGGACATCCTGCACACCTTCCGATCCGGCCATCGCGTGATGGTGCAAGTGCAAAGCACCTGGTTCCCGCTGGTCGACCGCAACCCACAGACCTTCGTGAACATCCCGAGCGCGAGGCCGGAAGATTTCCGCAAGGCGACCCACCGGGTCTATCGGTCGGGTCCGGCCGCCTCGGGAATCACCGTCGAGGTCCTCCCACCCGGGGAGAAATAATGGGGCCATGGGTGTTTCTTGATAGTCCGCGCCCAGTTGAACGCCGGAGGCATGTCCGCCAACCGCCCCTCGATCGCAGCCGGGTAGATAATGGTCCCGCCCGCCCAGGAGCGCGGATGCCTTCATCGGCGTGTTTCGTGGGCAAGAACCGCGCGGATGGGGGCATCCGCGCTCCGAGGAACGGCTTCAAGAATTTCGCCCAGGAGAGGGCATTCGTGGTGACAACTTCTCAGCCCTGCGGCACAAGCCCCCCGCTGGAGCTTGTCACCGTCGGGGCGGCGATATAGGCTGAGCCGATGACCGAGCACGAAGTTTTACAAGCGTTTCGAGACACCGGCGCGTTGCTGGAGGGGCATTTTGTTTTGCGGAGCGGGCTGCACAGCCGGCAATATTTCCAATGCGCTTTGGCCTTGCAGTCCATGCCAACGGTGGAGAGGTTCGGCGCGGCCCTGGCCGAAAAGACCCGTGGACTCGGCGCAGTGACGGTGATCGCGCCGGCCATGGGGGGGTTGGTGCTGGGCCAGGAGGTCGCCCGCCAACTCCGGCTGCGCTTCATCTTCGCCGAGAAGGAAGAAGGACGGCTGGTACTGCGGCGCGGGTTCAAGATCGCGCCAGGCGAAAAGATCCTGGTGGTCGAGGATGTGGTCACCAAGGGCGGCCGTGTGCAGGAGACCCTCGAGATCGTGCGGCAGCACGGTGGCGAGGTGGTCGGGGTGGCCATGGCGGTGGACCGTTCCGCCGGGACCGTGCAGTTTGGGCCGCCTATGTTCAGCCTCATCTCTTTGAAGGTCGAGGCCTTCGAACCAGACCAACTCCCGGCGGATCTGGCCGCTCTCCCCGCCGTGAAGCCCGGCAGCAAATGAGCCGGGCAACCCTCCGCTCAGTGACCGCTGGCCAACCTTTGATCCCGGGCAAGACCGCTTTTCCTAGCCTTAACATTCAACCCAAAACCATCCAGCGGCGCTCTGCCGAGACGCTGCCACGAATCTTCCCTGGCCTAGCCGCTTAACCCAAAACACTGCCTATGAACGAAATCCCACTGACCGCGAAAGGGCCGGACGTTCGGCTGCGAGCACTCACCCAACCCGCGAAAGGAAGCCCACGAAGACGCCGGCTGCCGGTGGTCGCAGGAGTCCTGCTGCTGTCGCTCCTCGCAGCCGAGGCGGCGCGGGGGGCGGAAGGTTTGGGGATGTTCCAAGGCCAGGCCGACATCGGCCAGCCGGCGCGGGGCGGCTCCGCGAGCTTTGATGCCGCGACCGGGGATTATGTCTTGGCCGGCGGCGGGGAGAACATGTGGTTCACCAACGACGCTTTTCATTTTGTGTGGACCCAAGTGTCGGGGGATTTTTCGTTGAGTGCCGCGATCGAATGGCTGGGGGAGAGCGCCCAACCGCATCGCAAGGCCTGCCTGATGATCCGCCAAGGCCTCGAGCCCGGCTCCCCTTACGTCGATGTGGCGGTGCATGGCGATGGCCTGACCTCGCTCCAGTTCCGGGATACCCCCGGAGGCACCACCCATGAAATTCAGGCCAATTTCGTCCGGCCCGCCCGCATTGGCCTCCGGCGCCAGGGCGAGGTCTTCATCCTGACCGCGCCTCCGTCCGGCGGGGGAGACCAAGCCGCGGGCGCGCGGCTGGATCCCGCCGGCCCGTTTATCCGCTTGAAGATGGCCGAACCGCTCTACGTCGGTTTAGGGGTCTGCGCCCACGCGCGCCAGGGAATGGAGAGCGCACGGTTTCACCAGGTCACCCTGCAGCCGGCGGCGGCTCGAACCGGCGCGCTCAATTCCAGTAACGCTGTCCTCCACTGCGCCCTGGAGACGGTCAACGTCGCCTCCAAGGACCGGCGCGCGGTGTACCATTCGGTCGACCTCATCGAGGCGCCAAACTGGGCGCGGGACGGGCGGTCCTTTCTGTTCAACTCGCGCGGCCACATCTTCCGGCTGCCGGTGGCGGGCGGGACCCCGGAACCAGTGGACACCGGAACGGCCAATCGCTGCAACAACGACCACGGTCTCTCCCCCGACGGCCGGAGCCTGGCCATCAGCGATCAAGCGCGCCCCGGCGGATCCCGCATTTTCGTCCTGCCCGCAGCCGGTGGCGTGCCCCGACAGGTAACCGAGTTGGCCCCGTCTTACTGGCATGGCTGGTCCCCGGACGGTTCGACCCTGGCCTATTGCGCCGAGCGGGGCGGGGAGTTCGACATCTACACCATCCCCGCCGAGGGCGGGGAAGAGCGGCGCCTGACCACGGCCAAGGGCCTGGATGACGGCCCGGATTATACGGCGGACGGCAAGTGGATCTACTTCAATTCGGAGCGAACCGGTTCGATGCAGATCTGGCGCATGAAGCCCGATGGATCGGACCAGGAAGCCGTCACGGCGGACGGGTTCAACAACTGGTTCCCGCACCCGTCTCCCGATGGCAAATGGTTGGTGTTCCTCACCTTCGAGCCAGGGGTAACCGGGCACCCCGCCAACCAACTGGTGCGGCTCCGCCTGATGCCGCTGGCGGGCGGGCCGATCCAGGAACTGGCCCGCCTGTTCGGCGGCCAGGGGACCATCAACGTCTCCTCCTGGTCCCCCGACAGCAAGCAGGTCGCGTTCGTCAGCTACGAGTTTATCGCCATCTCCGTGGTGAAGTAGTAATACATGATGCTCTGCGGTTTTTCGTCCCACCGGAAGATCGTCTCTCCACCCTACACGCCGTCATTGCTTGAATGCAGCAGCCGGACCGCCTTGCCATTGAGCGCGCGCTCCCAACGTTGGACGTCCAGGGTCGGTTTCCCGGGTTTGGAATTTTCGAAGGCGCCCCTCCAAGTCTTGCCGAGGAAAGGCCGGAGCGGCGCCAAATGGGGATCGAGCGAAGGCGGGTAGCCGCCCGTAGCGCTCAGGGCGCAGGCCGGGCTGGCGAGCAGGACCACGAGGAGAGTTCGGCGGCATTGAAATGAGCTCATAGCGTTTGTGCTATTACTCTGCCACATTACTGACTTGGGGATGGAAACACTTTCGGGGTGGGGGACAGCGGCTGCGCCGGGCGCAGGTGCCAGAAGCAGACAGACAAAATCGGGAATGACGGTATGAAAGAGTTCACACTAGACGTCGAGTTTCGCCTGCCGCGTCCGCGGGACGAGGTGTTCGGGTTTTTCGCCGACGCGGTTAACCTGCAAGCCATCACGCCGCCGTGGCTCAAGTTTGAAGTGCTGACGCCGGCTCCCATCGTGATGGGTGTCGGGACGCTGATTGATTATCGGATCAGAATACACGGCCTGCCCATCCGTTGGCGCACCGAGATTACAGAATGGGCCCCACCCCGCCGGTTCAGGGATGTCCAACGGCGCGGCCCGTACACCTTGTGGGAGCATACCCATACGTTCGAGGAGAACGCCTCCGGCACGCTCTGCCGTGACCACGTCCGCTATCGCCCGCGTGGGGGTCGGCTCATACATTGGCTCTTTGTGGGGCGGGATGTCGAACGGATCTTCGAATATCGCCAGCAGCGGCTGCAGCAGTTTTTCGGTTCGGGGGCAGACGGAGTGGTTAAGGCGGGCACCGGCTGACACGCGGGACGTCCGGCGCTCGCAGGCGAATCCAGCAGCAGGAAGCGCAAAAGCAAGGCCGGCGGAGAAACATTGCGCTCCCGAGGTGCCTGAGAACCCCCAACTCCACGGGGAGTATTTTCCACTTTGTTTCGGAGGACGGCTTGCTAGGATGGCCGCATGGAAATGTTTCATAGGATTTTGAAGACGGCCGTCGACGGCGGCGCGTCCGACGTGCACCTCAAGATCGGGACCCCGGTCATTTTCCGAATCAACCGGCAGCTCATTGCCATCGAATGCCCTTGCCCACTCAGGAATGGATGAATGCGGTCGTCAAGGCCGTGACTCCGGTCCACCTCACGCAGAAACTGGAAGAGCAGCGCGAGGTCGACTTCTCCTATTACGTTCCGAGCATCGGACGGTTCCGGACCAACCTTTTCCAGCAGCGTGGCCAATGGTGCTTTGCCATGCGCTACGTCAAGACCATCGTGCCCAGCTTCCAGGAGTTGGGCCTGTTGGAGCAGATCAAGAAGATCGCGGAGTCCCCCCGTGGCATCGTCCTCCTGGCGGGTTCGACCGGTTGTGGCAAATCCACCACGCTGGCCGCGATGATCGAGCACATCAACGCCAATTTCAAGAAACACCTGATCACCCTCGAAGACCCCATCGAGTACGTCTTCGAGGACAACCAATGCGTCGTCGAGCAGCGCGAAGTCGGCCTGGACACCCTTTCCTTCCACCACGCGCTCAAGCACGTCCTGCGCCAGGACCCCGACATCATCATGATCGGCGAAATGCGCGACTCCGTCAGCTTTACCGCGGCGATGAGCGCGGCCGACACCGGGCACCTGGTCCTCTCGACGCTCCACACCACCAATGCGGCGGCTCAATCCGTTAGCCGCATCCTCGACTTCTTCAAGGCGGATGAGCGCGAGCAGATTCGCCGCCAACTCGCCGGCACCCTCCAGGCCGTCGTTTGCCAGCGCATGGTCGCCACCATTTCCCATAGCATGACCCCCGCCCTCGAAATCCTCATCAACACNCCGACGGTGCACAAGCTCATCGAAGAAAACCGGCTCGACAAGCTCCCAGCCGCCATCGAGACCGGCAACGACGACGGGATGATTAATTTCAACCAGTCCCTCTTCCAACTGGTCAAGGAAGGCCGAGTCACCGAAGCGGAAGCCCTCACCAAGGCCAGCAACCCGCAGGCCCTGGAAATGAACTTCAAAGGCATCTTCCTCGACGAAGGCCGCCGCATCCTCCAGTAGAAACCGGGTACCCCCGTCCGCCGACGCCTCATTCCAGCGGAGAATGAGGCGTTCCGTGAGCTTAGCGCGGACCGGCCGCGCACTTCAGGCGCTTCGCGATGTCCTCCGGGCACCCCTGGGTCGCCAGGGCTTTGGCAAGCGGGACATCCCCCACGCTTCGCACCAATTTCACTTCTCCCTCGATCGCCGCACGAACGGCTCTCCCCGTGAAGCCCGCCGATTTCCTGCTTGTGTTGTTGCCATCGCGACTTATAATGGGAGCCAGGCAACCGACTGAAAGAAAGGGATGTGATGAAGACTTTGAGGTCTTTCCTGGATTTGGCGTGGCGCTTGGGGACCTGCCACCGTGTGGCAGCACAAGGGGACGGCTCACTGGACCGAACGCGTCGTGGGTTACGCCGGCCGGGCCTGTCCCGGTTATCGGGCTTGATGCTGGTATGGTTGCCGGCCCTAGCCGCCGCCCAACCGACTTGGGGTGACTTCATTTACACCACCAACGCCAACACCGCCACTATCACCGGTTACACGGGCGGTGGCGGCGCGGTGACCATCCCGGCCACCGTCAACGGCATCCCGGTGACGAGCATCGGCGACAGTGCTTTCTATGTGAGTACGAACCTGACGAGCCTGGTCATCCCCGATGGGATAGGCAGCATCGGGTCAGCGGCCTTCTATGGGTGCAGCAGCCTGACCAACGCCGCCATAGGCGACAGCGTCACCAACCTTGGGAGCCTGGCGTTTGAGAACTGTCCCGCGCTGGCGACGCTGGTGCTCGGTAACGGGGTCACCACGATCGGGGACAGCGCTTTCTCGATCTGTTCAAGCTTGGCAGGCCTGACCCTCCCCCANGGGGTCACCAGCCTGGGGGACGAGGCGTTCTATCGTTGCAGCCTGCTGACGAATGTCACCCTACCCAGGAACGTCGCCCACCTTGGGGCGGGGGTCTTCGCCGCCTGCCAGGCTTTGACCAACCTGACGGTGGATACGCTCAACACTAATTATATTTCAATGGGTGGGCTTGTGTTCGATTACGGCCAGACCACGCTGGTCCAATACCCCGCCGGCCAGGTCGGAAGCTACACACTACCCGCCGGCGTCACTGCCATCGCGAGCGGGGCGTTCAATGGGGCCGAAAGGTTGACTGGCATTACCATACCTCATGGCGTCACCAGCATCGGAGTGTTTGCGTTCGATGACTGCCTGGGCCTGACGAACGTCACCCTTCCCGGCACGGTCACCAACTTGGACCTTGCCTTCAGTGATTGCGACTGGCTGGTCAGCGCCACGCTCTTGAACGGTATCCCCACCACCGGGAACGGGACATTCCAATACTGCTACCGGCTAGTCAGCGTCACGCTCCCGGACAGCATCACCGAGGTCGGCGACTCGGCGTTCGACGGGTGCTCCAGCCTGGCCGAGATCACCCTGCCCAATTCCGTCACCCGCCTCGGGACGTCGGCGTTCTATTGGTGCGGCAGTCTGACCAACCTCACGCTCCCCGACCACGTCCAGAGCCTCGGCACTTTTGTGTTCGGTTCGTGCAGCGGATTGACCGGCCTCACTATCCCGGCCAGCGTCACCAACATCGGAGTGGGAGCGTGCCTGTTCTGCAACAACTTGAAGGCGATCACCGTGAATCCGCTCAACCGTTATTATCGTTCGGTGGACGGGGTATTGTTCGACTACTCCCAGACCACCCTGCTCCAATTTCCGGGCGGCAAAACGGGTGCCTACACCATCCCCACCGGGGTCACCATCGGAGACAACAGTTTTATGGGCGCCGTTGGCATCGCGAGCATCACCATACCCGATGGCGTGACCGCCCTCGACAATTTTGTATTCGCGAGCACGGCCAACCTGACCAACGCCACGATTTACGACAGCGTCACCAACCTCGCGGATGGCGCTTTCCAGAACTGCCCCAGCCTCCGGGCGGTCTATTTCACGGGCCCGCCGCCCAATCTCGGTTCACAGGTGTTCGCAGGAGACAACCAGGCCAAGGTTTATTTCATCCCGGGCACCGGCGCCTGGGGGACCACTTTCGGCGGGCTGCCAACCTTGCCCTGGAACGGCTTGCCCCCCATCATCACCGCCGGGCCGCAGAGCGTCCTCACCAACCTGGGAGCGGCCGTTCGCTTCACCGTCTCGGCCGGCGGCACTTGGCTCAACTACCAATGGCTATTCAACGGGGCGCCCGTCCTCGGCGCGACCAGCAGCGGTTACACGCTCACCAATGCCCAATTGCCGAACGCCGGGTTATACGCGGTCGTGGTGAGCAACGCTCTGGGTTCGGCGACCAGCGCCACGGCGGATCTGACCATCACGTTTCCTCGCGCCGCTCTCGCCACCCCCCTCGTTATGAACGGGTTTGTGGTACAGGTCACGGTNACCGATGGGGGCTGGGGCTACACGAACCCGCCGCTGGTCGAGATCGTCGGCGGCGGGGGCAGCGGAGCGCAAGCNGTGGCGGTGNTGGCCAACGGCCAGATCGTGGCCATCGACATTCTGGATGCCGGCTTCGGCTACACGGACACNCCCCAGATCCTGATCGCCCCGCCCTTCATCCCGCCNGCCACGCTGGGCCTGGTGCCGCTGACGTTGCTGTCCTTCACCAACCTCACGCCAGGCCTGGGTTACCAACTCCAGACCTTTAACAGTTCTACCTGGNTCAACCGGGGCACGAATTTCACGGCCGCCAATTCGGGCTTTACGCAAATGGTCTCCGGGACGATCGCTCCCAATGGCTGGCGGCTGGCGCTCACGCCGGTTCCCACCCAGGCTCAGGCTGTGGCCCAGGTT
>TBL_comb47_HYPODRAFT_10005624_pt1 | contig 13901 bp, 13 predicted proteins | sample TroBogypolimnion_40_FD_10682 | JGI IMG/M metagenome (IMG submission 10682)
GCCTGGAGCACAAGCTGGAGAATGGCGTGGTGCTGGGCACCAAGGTCGCCTATGCCGACTTCGAGAACGAGCAGTACTTCCGGGACATCAACCTCTGGCAAAAGAACTCCGACGGCTCCATCAACCCCAGCGGCTACTACAACGACGGCTACGCCACCACCTTGAACTCCTTCACGAACAAGGTCGGCGCCGGTGTCACCACATCCCGTCCGGGCTTCGCCATCGTGCGCGGTCGCTACGTGAACCTCACGGGCTTCGGCGATGTCTACCTCTCCCAGAATGCCGGCAAGGGCAGCTACAAGGCCTTCATGCTGACGGCGGCCCGCCAGTCCGACACCGGCTTCGGCTTCCAGAGCAGCCTGTCCTTTGCCAGCGCCAAGGACATCAACTCCAACGAGCGGAACACCAACGGCCTGTCCGCCGCTTCCAACAGCAACAACCCCGCCGATCCCCAGGCCAATCTGGCCCCCGGCGACTACGATGTGAAGTTCCGCGGTGTCTTCGCGGGTTACTTCCCCATCTACTGGGGCGTCCGCGGCATGGCCATGGTGACCTACCAGACCGGCCTGCCCTACTCCACCATCGCATCCAGCGACCTCAACGGGGATGGTGGCACCAACGACTACGCACCCGGTTATGGTGGCCGCAACGCCCAACGGCAGCCGGCTACCAAGTCCTCCAGCCTCCGCTTCACCCGGGCCTGGAAGCTGGCCTCCAAGCTGGAAGTGGAAGCCAATCTGGACATCTACAACGTGCTCAACTGGGCCAACTTCAGCACCAACCAGACCACGGCCGGGTCCACCACCTACGGCTATCTCAACCAGCTCGACCAGAACACCCGTGAGATGCAGTTCGGCGTGCGCGTGAAGTTCTAGGAGTACGCCACCCAAGGAAAAGGCCCCTCATCGAGGGGCCTTTTCCTGTACTGGGATGCCTACTGCATGAGCTTGTGCGGCAGGCTTTCCACACGAGCGGCCTGGGAGATCACCATGTAGTTCAGCTTGCGCTGCAACTCGCGGATGGTGTTGGCGCCGGCGTAGGTGAGGCCCGAGCGCAGGCCGCCCACGATGTCGGCGATGATGTCTTCCTCGTCCTCCCGGTAGGGCACCTTGGTGGACACGCCTTCGGCGGTCTTCCAGCCCGTCAGCCCGCCCAGGTGGTCGTCGGCCGCTTCCTTGCTGGCCATGCCGCGGTAGCTCTTGTGGGTGGGCTGGCCCTGCTCATCGAGGAGGGGCTCACCGGGGGTGGGCCGCGTGCCCGCCAGCATGCCGCCCACCATGACGAAGTCCGCACCGAAGGCCAGGGCCTTCACGATGTCGCCGGGGTGGCGGAGGCCGCCATCGGCCACGATGGACCGGTCCGCCCGGGCGCATTCCCGGATGGCCGTGAGCTGGGGCACGCCGAAACCCGTCTTGACGCGGGTGGTGCACACGCTGCCGGGGCCGATGCCCACCTTGATGATGTCGGCCTTCACCGAGGCCAGGTAGTCCGCGCCCGCGTAGGTGGCCACGTTGCCCACCATGATGCAGGCATTGGGCAGCATGAGGCGCATGCGCTTGACCATCTTCCCCACATACTTGGCGTGGCCGTGGGCCACGTCCACACAGTAGTACTCGGCCCCAGCATCGCGCAAGGCTTCCACGCGCTCCATCTCCTTCTCGGAGGTGCCCACTGAGACGAAGGCCTTGGTGGTGCAGCGCTTGAACATGGCCAGGTTGTCTTCCACGGAGCAGAACCGGTGCAGGGTGCCGATGCCCCCCCGCTCACCGATAAAGTTGGCCATGCCGTCCTCGGTGATGGTGTCCATGTTGGCCGTCATGATCGGCAGTTCGAGCGTCAGGCGACCCGTCTTGTCCGTCATGCCGATATCCACGATGCGTCGGGACTCGTGGTGATTATAGGCAGGGACGAGCAGCACGTCGTCGAAGGTGATGGCGGTTTCAGTCATGGCTTAGCCTTTCGGGGACGTCCCCAAGGATAGCCGAGACGCCTACCTCAACCCGTGTCGGACCTTGAATTCGGGCCAGTCGGCCTTCAGCTGCACGAAGGCCTCGACATCGGCACAGAGCAGGAAGGGGTTGGTGGCCCGCTCCCAGGCCAGGGTGGAGCTGGGTCGGGCGCCGTAGTCGTGGCCCGGCCAAAGGGTCGTGTGCTCAGGCCAGTCCCGCAGCAGGCGCTGGAGGCTCACCCACTCGGTGCGGGCATCCGCGGAGCTGGTGGTGCCACCCACCTTGCCCACGAAGAGGAGGTCCCCAGTGATCCCCGCAGCCCATTCCTCCACGAGGAAGGCCAGGTGGTCCGGGCAGTGACCAGGCACCCGCCACACGCCAAGGTGGAAGGCGCCGAAGGGCAGGCGCTCCCCGTCCTCCAGCACCCGATCCAGGGGCTCCGGATGGCCCGGTCCCCCCAGCACCGGTGCCCCAGTGAGGGTCCGGGCCTGGGCATTGCCGTTGCTGTGGTCCGCATGGCCGTGGGTGTTGAGGATGGCCGTGATGCGCAGGCCCTGGGCCCGAGCCCGGGCCACCAGCAGCTCCGGGTCGAAGGAGGGATCGATGAGAACGCCCTCCCCTGCCTCCCGATCTCCCAGCAGGTAGCCGAAGTTCCGGTCCCCGCCGGTGCGCACCTGCTCAAGGATGAAGCGCATGCTCAACTCCCGCTCAGCGGCCAGGATTATGAGGGTAGGCCTTCTCCAACAGTTTGCGGGCATCCACGCAGATGGGACAGAGGCAGACGGACCGCGTGGCAGACTTGGCGTGCTCCATCATGAACCGTCGCAGCAAGGCGATGAGCTTGGCGTTGGGGATGAGTTCAGAAGACACGGGAGCTCCAGAGGCCCGGACCGAGCCGGGCTGAGGCATGAAGACGATACCGTGGCCAGGTCCTGGTAACTCCGAATAATTCACCATTGCGCCACCAGGCCGTTGCATCGAAAGCCTTTCGCGCAGCGCTGACTCCGTCAAGTCACCGGCTAGGTGATCGAGCTTATGGCTGGAAACCCTCGCACCCACTAGCCTTCATCATGATCACCCGAACCTGTCGAGGCTTGTGGCGGCAGACCGGGAGGAAGGCAGACCATGACTGATCCGCAACCAACGACGGCGACCTCGCGACTCCCAGGCCCGGTGGACAGCCTGGCCCTGGGCGAAGAGGCCCTGGCCCAGATCCAGGCCACCACCCAGCGGCTGCGCAGCCTGGTGGAGGAGAACCAGCGCCGTGTGGTGGCCGCCTCGGGCGAGATCCTACCTGGCCAGAAGGGCGAGGCCCTGCTCTGGAACGAACTGTTTCAGGAGGCCTTTCACCTGCAATCCTTCCAGAAGCACCTGGAGGTCATCCAGGCTTCCACGGCGCTGTTGGCGGAGAGCCTGCAGGCCCGGGTCCACCTGGCCGATCCAGAACAGCCGCTCACGGAGGTGGCCCTGGGGCGCCCCGTCTCCCTCAACTTGGGTCTCAGCCTGGATAAGCTGGAGCGTTTCTGGATCCTCAGCACCCTGCACGCCCTGCGGGGCAATCGCAGCCAGTGCGCGGCACGGCTGGGCATCGCGCTTCGTACGGTGCGAAACAAGCTCGACAGCTATCGACGTGAGGGTTTCAAGGTTCCGGCGCCCGGGGGCGGTCGCCTCCTGGAGAAGACCCGCATCAGCCGCACCACCTCCCGCACCTTGGCGTCCCCATGCTGACGCCCATGATCAGCACCCTCAGCCCCGTCCAGGAGGTCCTCCCAGGGGCAGCTTCCATCCCGTCCGCCCCGCCCGCCTGGGTGCTCTTCGTGGACGATGAGCCCCGCCTGCTGGACAGCCTGCGGCGCAGCCTCTGCGACCAGTTCAGGATCCGCACGGCCACCTCCGGTGCCCAGGCCCTGGAGCTAATCGTCGAGCTGGGGGCGCCTGCCGTGCTGGTGGCCGATTACCAGATGCCCGGTATGAACGGCATCGACCTCCTGATCCACTGCCGCGAGCTGGTCCCGGATACCGTGCGGATCATGCTCACGGGCCAGGGGGATCTGCCCATGGCCATCCGCGCCGTCAACCAGGGCCAGGTATTCCGGTTCCTGGCCAAGCCTGTGCACGGGGATGTCATTCGGCAGGCGGTGGATGAGGCTCTGATCCAGCACATCCAGTTGACCGATCAGCGACGCCAGCTGAGCGAGGCCCTGGCAGCGGAGGAGGGGGCCGGACCGGAACCCTCGGCCCTGGGGCAGCTCCTGGAAGCCCGCCTGACGCGCCGGGAAATGGACGTCCTCCGGCTCATCGGCGATGGGGCCTCATCTAAAGAGATCGCCCCCCGGCTGGGCATCAGCCACCGCACAGTGGACGTCCACCGCAGCCACATCCTGGCCAAACTGAACCTTCACAACTCNGTGTCTCTGGTCAANATAGCGCTCATGGCGGGTCTGATCTGAACTGTCCAGGCCACGAGATTTCAGACTGACTTTTAGNTATTTGATAATATTTCCTGCTTATCGGCCCACACTCCACCCATGCCCATGAAGCTCCTGNTTTTGGCTGAGGTGGGCCGATAAGNAGAATATTTAANACTAGAGCAGATTTCAAATTCCGCCCNTGGGGCAGAATGGCTTGCCAGGCGGGTTTGAGTCCCGTGAGTCGAAGGCGCGATCAGTAAGGCCCCTGGCCCCTGATCGNGCCTTTTCCGCGTATCCATCGATTCCCACAGGAGCCCCGGAGGAGACATGGACTTCGACGAAGCCATCGTGACCCACGGCCACTGGCGCATCCGCCTACTGCACCTCATCAATGGCGCCNACCGGAAGACTTACGACCAATATTTCGTGCGCCTGGACANCGCCTGCGACCTGGNGAAGTGGATCCACAGAGAAGCGAGCGCCTTCTCCCGCTTCCCCGAATACCCGGCCCTCCTCCAGGAGCACGAAGCCTTCCACCAGAGCGCCGCCCAGGTGCNNNGGCTCAGCGCTGCGGGGAAGCTGGCCGAGGCCACGGNGACCATGAAGGAAGGGGCCTTTCATCAAGCCTCGCTCCGCACCATCACGGCCAGCCGGGAACTTCGGTTGAGGATTGCGGCCTGATGCTTTCCCGGGGGTTCCGCNNTGCGCGCACACCCCCGGGCCCCCGCGCCNACTCGCGGCCAAGCCGCTCCTGGGCTTGTTCATAACCCTGGCCAGGGCTCAGTGTTAATGGACTCGCAGATGCCCCAGTCGCCGCACTCCCACACCCCACGACCGACAGCCCGTGTGCTAGTGCAGCGGACTGTCGCCGGGCTGAGGGGCCAGGACCTGGAGCTGGGCGTCCAGCTCGCCCACCCCGAAGGGCTTGGCCAGCACGGCCACGGCCGGATGGTCAGTCGCCAGGGCCAGGACCTGATCGTTCACCCAGCCCGTGATGAACAGCACGGGCAGGTTCGGGCGCAGGGCCCGGAGGCGCAGGAGGATCTGCTCGGCGCTCATGCGGGGCATATTCACATCCACGATGGCCAGGTCTGGATGGTGGCCCTTTTCGAGCCAGGCCAGGGCCCCCTCGCCGCAGTAGGCCTCCAGAGTCGCGTGTCCCAGGCGATGCAGGATCGCCTCCACGGTCTTGACCACCAGCTCATTGTCATCGACCACCAGCACCATGCGCCCGCCCTGAGGATAGCTCTGGACCGGGCGGCGCCGCAGCCGCGGGGCGGCCGCCTCGTCCATCGGCAGGAAGGACTGGCTTCCACGGGGAGGGGCAGGCGCGAAGGGGTCGGCGTGAGCACGGGTCATGCAACAAGCCTAGGATTGCCAACGCCCACCTTCGATATGGCGGATTACCTAGATGGGCAAAAAGGACGTGGCCGTTCCCAGGTTGTTGATGGCGAGATCATCTGCCCCCCAACCAGGCCTCGGGTCGCGTCTTTACTGTGCAAGCCCTTTCGCCTAAATTACCCCACTGTTGGTTCTGCATCTTCTGAACCCGGTCTGCCCCACCCACCCCTCCGCACCAAGCAGGTTTCAGGCTGAAGGAAGCCCACCATGTCCCCCAAAGTTGGTACGCCTCGAACCATGCGCCAGCTGCGACGGCGTGCCGAGGCACGGCTGGCGACACAGGATCCCGCGCCCGCCAACGGACGGCTGGGGAAGGAGGAGTCCCAGCGCCTGCTTCATGAGCTGCTGGTCCATCAGGTGGAACTGGAGCTGCAGAACGAGGAGCTGCGGCAGACCCAGCTGGAGCTGGAGGCCTCCAGGGACCGCTACTTCTGGCTCCACGATCGGGCCCCCGTGGGCTATGCCTCTCTGGACCCCCGGGGCCGGCTTCGCGAAGTGAACCTGACCCTTTGCGGGATGCTGGGCACGGAGAGGAGCGCCCTTCTTGGCCAGCCCTTCCAGGCCAGTGTCGATCCCCGGGACCAGAAGGCCTTCCGGGCCAACCTGTTGCAGTGCAGAACTGGGGGCGGGCGCCTGAGCTTCGACCTCAGGCTGCTCCAGCCTCAAGGTGCCTCCAGCTGGACCCATGTCGATGCCGAAGAACTGCAGGAGGCCGATGGCTCCAAGCTGCTCCGCCTGGCCCTGAGCGACATTTCCGAGCGCATCGAAGCCCAGGCAGCCCTGGAGCAACTGGCAGAACTCAATGGCCAGATCACCGCCTGCGCCCAGGAGGGCATCATCGTATACGGCACCAACCTGCACTACCGGGTTTGGAATCCCTTCATGGAGCGCCTTACCGGGTTGCCTGCGGAGCAGGTCCTGGGCAAGCATCCCGCAGAGTTCTTCCCCTTCTTGCGGGACGTGGGCCAGCTGGCCAACCTGGACCAGGCCCTGGCCGGAATCACCTCCGAGGCCATGGAATTCCCGTTTCAGATCCCCATGACCGGCCGGACTGGTTGGGCCCGCCAGACCTTCACGCCCTTCTGCGATGCCCAGGGCACCATCATCGGTGTGCTGTCCACGGTGCAAGACATCACTGAGCGCATGCGCCAGGAGGCTGAAACGCGGCAACTGGAGGAGCCGCTGCTGAATACCTCGAAAATGGAGAGCCTGGGCTCCCTGGCCGCTGGCCTCGCCCACGACATGAACAATGTCCTGGGCGCCATCATGGCCATCGCCTCCTTGCAGGAACTTCGCTCCCCGAAGGGTTCCCCGCAGAAAAAGGCCATGGGGTCCATCATCACGGCCTGCCAGCGGGGGGTCGTCATGGTGAAGGGGTTGCTGGGCTTCTCCCGGGAGAACCTGGCTCTGGAGCAACAAGTGGACCTGAACACCCTCGTGCGGGAGGAGATGGCCCTCCTGGAGCACTCCACCCTCCAGCGGGTCCGCCTGATCCTGAACCTGGAGGAGCCCCTGCGGCCCATCCTGGGGGATCCTGCGGCCCTGAGCCACCTGCTCATGAACCTGTGCGTCAATGCCGGGGACGCCATGCCCGAGGGCGGTACCCTCAGCATCACCACCACCAACGAAGGCGATGACCTGGTGCGTCTGGTGTTAGCCGACACGGGCTGCGGCATGCCCAAAGAGGTGCTCGACAAGGCCCTGGAACCCTTATTCACCACCAAGCCAGAGGGCACGGGCCTGGGTCTCGCCATCGTCTACGGCACTACGAAGGCCCATCACGGCAGCCTGGAGCTGAAGAGCGAGCCGGGCCAGGGCACCCAGGCGATCCTGCACTTCCCCGCGAGTCTGCCCCAGGACGAGGTTCCCGCCGCCCCCGAGGATGCGCTTCCACCGTCCATCCAAAGGACGCTGCACATCCTCCTCATCGACGATGACGAGCAGATCCGCGAGGTCCTGCCACCCTTGCTGGAAGCCCTGGGCCACCACAGCAGCGCCATCGCTTGCGGTGAGGAGGGTCTGGCCGCCCTGGAGGCGGGCCTCCGCCCGGACCTGGTGATCCTCGACATGAACATGCCGGTACTGGGCGGCGCCGGCACCCTGCCCCGGCTGCGCGCCCTGCTGCCTGAGGTGCCGGTGCTGCTGACCACAGGCCGTGCGAACGAGGCGGTCCACGCCCTCAGCCTGACCCAGTCGAACGTGGCCATCCTGCTCAAGCCCTTCAGCGTGCAGAGCCTGGAGCGGGAGTTCTGGAAGCTGGACCGGGCCGGAACTTGAGCGGCTGCGCCAGAAAGTCTGCGGTCGCGGTGCCGTGGATCGGGTTCAGGGGCAGCCGCTCCCGGCCAGCGGTCTCTTTTTGCTTCCAAGTCCGGCGATTAGCCTGAAACTGGAGGGTGGCCCACTCGGCTGACCGCTGCCATTGCAACCATCGAACACCTGGAGAGGTTCCGCCTCTGCCAGCGACAGGAACCGACATGCGCAAAACCAAACTCGTGATGACCCTGGGCCCGGCCCTCATGCAGGGCGATCGCCTACGGGAGGCCCTCAAGGTGGCGGATGCCGTGCGCATCAACGCCAGCCACGGGGATCCGGTCACACGCGGCGATGCCCTGGAGCAGGTGCGCGCCCTGGCCCTGGAGCTGGGCCGCTCCATTCCCGTCTTCCTTGATCTACAGGGCCCCAAGTGGCGCATCGGCCTGCTGGAGGCCCCCATCAACCTGCCCACGGGCAGCACCGGCGTCTTCTACACGCCGGGCAGCCCCGTGCCTGAGGGCCTGGCCTGGGCCGCGCCCCTGCCCCATCCCGAACTGTTTGAAGGCGCGCAGGCAGGCCAGCAGTGGCTGCTGGATGACGGCGCTATCACCGTGAAGATCCTTCGCAAGAGCCCGGACCGCGTGCAGGCGGAAGTGCTCGTGGGCGGCCCTCTCAAGGCCCGCAAGGGCGTCCATCCCATCGGCATGGAAGTGGCCATGGATCCGCTCACGGACAAGGACCACCAGGACATCAAGTGGGGCGTCGAGCACCAGGTGGATCTGTTCGCCCAGAGCTTCGTGCGCCGTGCCTCAGACGTGCAGCAGCTGCAGGCCATCATCCACCACCTGGGCGGCAACCAGCACGTCATCGCCAAGATCGAGCACCCCACGGCCCTGAACCACCTGGAGGAGATCCTCAGCGTCTCCTGGGGCGTCATGGTGGCCCGGGGCGACCTGGGCGTGGAGCTGGGTGTGGAGCGGGTTCCCAGCCTCCAGAAGGAGATCATCAAGGCCGCCCGCAAGGCCCTGAAGCCCGTCATCACCGCCACCCAGATGCTGGAGAGCATGATCGAGCACGCCCAGCCCACCCGCGCCGAGGCCAGCGACGTGGCGAACGCCATCTGGGATGGCACGGATGCCGTCATGCTCAGCGCTGAGAGCGCCACGGGCGCCTATCCGGTGGAAGCCCTGCGCTGGCTGGGCCGCATTGCCGAAGAAGCTGACGACAACGTGAAGCAGCGCACCACCACCCTCCCTGAGGACCTGGTGGACAAGGTGCTCTCCCGCACGGACATCTCCGTGGCCTTCGCGGCCTGCCGCACCGCCGACGAGATCCACGCCCGCTGGATCGTGGCCTTCACCGAAGGCGGCGGCATGGCCCGCATGGTGAGCCGCCTCGCCGGCCGCACCCCCATCCTGGCCGCCACCGTGGACGAGCACATCGCCCGCCTCATGGGGCTGCTGCGGGGTGTCACCGCCCTGGTCATCCCCAAAGTCGCCAACACCGACGAAATGGTGGAGGTGGTCCGCGCCCTGCTCATCGCCAAGCACGAGGCCCGCAGCCTCGACCGCATCGTCATGACCATGGGCCTGCCCCTCTGGAAGACCGGCACCACCAACACCATGAAGGTCATGACCTTCTAGGGGCGATCGGACTTAACTTCTTCCTTCGCCCGGGAAACAGCGCACCCCCACTCAGGGCGATGGGCACCACCGGTCATTTCGAAAGACCAGTGCCGCCCCTTCCCGCCCTGTCCTCCCGAGGCCCCGGGGCAGCCATGCTGCGGACGAAAAGTCTCGACAGGGGCGGATACCATTGGATCCCACCCCCCGCCCTGGCCACCCTCAGTCAATACCGCGCCGCCCACCCGACCCGACTGTTGCTGGCGCACCCGCTAACCGCACCCTGCCGGGTGCCAAGGAGATCCCATGACCACCCCCGCCGAGCTTGTTGCGGAGCCGATCGTGCCTCAGCCGCCCCACAGCCAGGCCCGCGGGACCGCCGGGCTGGTCCTGAGCATCCTCGGGATCCTGAGCGTCATCGCCCCCTACCTCGGCCTGCCCCTTTCGATCGCGGCCGTGGTCCTGTCCAGCCAGCAGAAGGTCCGCGACCGCCAGGCTGGCGAGGTGGGCCTGAGCCGGACCACCGCAGGCCGCGTCACGGGCATCGTGGGGATCGTCCTGAACGGCATCATGGGGGCTGTCCTCCTCGTGGTGGTGATCGTCATGCGCCTCGCGAGGTGATCTCATCCCGCCTCGCATCGGGCCGGGAACTCGCCTCGGTCATGACGATCTTGCCAAACTAGAGCGACCAGCGCAGGCCCACGGAGATGCTCGATCGCGGCTCGATCTGTAAACCGTTCACCCGCTGCGCCAAGGGCACCTGGGCGAAGGCGAACAACTGAAGGGTGGGGGTCGCCCTGAAGGTCAGGCCTGGACTCAGGTAGACCAGGGTCGCACCGCTGTTGTCCACGTCGGCGTTGGGACCAGATTCCCGCTTCTCAGCACGCAGGTTGACCTGCAGGTGCGGGGTAAGCCGGGAAAAGCCACCGTAACGCACACCGAAGTTCACGTTCACCCCGTCGCCGGGCTTAAAGCCATGCTTCTCCCCAAGGGGCTTCTGGAGCAGCACCTGGCCAAAGCTGTCCCAGTTCTCGGCCAGGTTGCCGAATCCGTAGCAGCCAAGCAGCAGGTCCGTGGTCCCCGTCCCCAGCTGCAACCCAGCATCCAGCATCTGGCCCCCCTGGGCGCCGCCGTTGAAGGTCTGGCCGGTGCCCCCGGTAGGCAGCTTCACGCCAGCTTGCAGGCCGAAGGCATGATCTTCCGAAAACCCCTGATAGCGCCCCAGCACACGGACATCGCCCAGGCCCTTCGCCTGCGAGAAGGAGGGCTCCGTGTCCCCGGCGACGAGGCTGGCATGAGTGCGGTCGAAGGTGGGAACCTGGATCGCCACGCCCCAGTCGGTGCTGGGGCTGTAGTCCAGCGTCAGGGTCAGGTTCCGATTGATTGTCTGCAGCTGGATTTCCTGCTCGTTGGGGAGCGCGAGGGAACCCCTGTCCACAGACCGGATGCCTGAGCGCAGCTGGTCCTGATTGAAATAGTCGTAACGCAGATCGAGGTGGAGCCCAGACCTCGTGGAGAAGCCCTGGCTGGCCCAATCGGAATTCAGCGTGCAGCCGCAGGCACCGCAAGCCCTGCCATCCGGTCCGGCAGACGAAAGGGCTGCGACAAGGATGAGGCAGGAGAACAGGCGCACGAGACGGCTCCAAATCGGTGGTTATTCCGAACTTTATTGTACGGACATGGACCTCGATGAACATGGAACCATTACACGCCTTATTTGAATCCGTTTTGCTCGGATTCGTCTCAAAAACCAGAGTCCGATCTGACCGGGACTCCAGGATGCAAGTCTGGAGGTGCGGATCTCGGCCGTGTTTCCAAATGGAGAAAAAGTAGGAATTGCTATTTAAAATGAGACAACAGACATTTGAAACGAACCCCGACCAATTATTTCGATTACGAAATTCTTCGTTGACATCTACGAAGCTTGTCGTATCTTGGCTCTGTCACCCCCCCCTGGAGTCCCCATGGCACCCACCCCCCGCCCCACGGATGCTGAGTTGGCCATCCTGCGGGTGCTATGGGAGTTGGGCCCCAGCACGGTGCGGCAGGTCTTTGAGGTGCTGTCGGCGGAGCGGGAGCTGGGCTACACCACGGTGCTGAAGATGCTCCAGATCATGGACGAGAAGGGCCTGGTGCAGCGGGACGTCACCGACCGCACCCACGTCTTCGCCGCGGCCCAGACCCAGGGCCAGACCCAGCGCCACCTGGTGGACGACCTGCTCGACCGGGCCTTTGGGGGTTCTTCCCTGAACCTGGTGATGCAGGCTCTGGCGACGAAGAAGGCCAGCCGCGCCGAGCTGGCCGAAATCCGAAAGCTGCTGGATCAGGCCGAAGGGAGGAAGGCATGAACCCCATCCTGTCGTTCGCCACGCAGCCCTGGGCCCAGATCCTGGGCTGGACGCTGCTGCATTTCCTCTGGCAGGGCGCGGCCCTGGGCCTCCTGGCCTGGGTGGCCCTGCTGCTCCTGCGCGGCGCCAGCGCCAAGGCCCGCTACGGGGCGGCCTGCGCCTTCCTGATGCTGATGGTGGCGGCCCCCCTGGCCACATTCCTGCTGCTCCAGCCCCAGACGGTGCCACAAACCCTGGTCAGCCTCACCGTGGACTCAGCCGCGACCGCCAGCCCAGCGGCCCCCCTGGCCCAGCGCCTGAAGGCCGCCATGGATCCATCGCTACCCTGGCTGCTCCTGGTCTGGGCCACGGGTGTGCTGCTGCTCTCCCTGCGCTTCCTCGGCAGCTGGATCGTGGTGCAGCGCCTGCGCCGCCGAAGCGCCACGCCGGTGCCCGCCGAGTGGCACCTGGTGCTATCCCGCCTCTGCCGCAAACTGAAGCTGAGCCGCACCGTGCGCATGCTCCAGTCCGCAGCCGTGGAGGTGCCCACCGCCCTGGGCTGGCTGCGCCCCATCATCCTGCTGCCTGCCTGTGCCTTTTCGGGCCTTGCGCCGCTGCAACTGGAGGCCATCCTCGCCCACGAGCTGGCCCACATCCGCCGCGGCGACTTCCTGGTGAACCTGCTCCAGTCCCTGGTAGAGGTCCTGCTCTTCTACCACCCGGCAGTCTGGTGGCTCTCCAGCCGCATCCGCGCCGAGCGCGAGCTCTGCTGCGATGACGTGGCCGCCGCCCTCTGCGGGGATCCCCTTCTTCTCGCCCACGCCCTCACGGACCTGGAGGCCCTGCGCCCGGTCCCATCCCCATCCGCCCATCACCTCGCACTCGCCGCCACCGGAGGTTCTCTCATGCACCGCATCCGCCACCTGCTTCAGCCCGCCCTGCCCGTCTCCAGCGGCGCCCGGGGCACGGCCCTCGCCCTCCTGGCTGCCTCGCTCCTGGGCGCCGCCGGCGTGGCCCTCCAGGACAAGGACACCCCCCCGAAGCCCGACGCACCCCCCAAGGTCAAAGCCGAGGAGAAACGCCAGCTGAAGGTCTCCCGGATGGGCGACGTCACCCTCAATGGCGAAGCGCCCGAGCCCGTCACCGTGGGCGGGGATGGCAGCTTCTCCGTGGAAGACACCAAGGGCGGCCAGCGCCGCAGCTACAAGGCCACCAAGGACGCGGCCACCTACACCTTGAATGGCCAGGTCACGCCCCTCGACAAGGAGGGCAAGGACTGGCTGCGCGGGATCATCCGCGACCTCAAACAGAAGCAGGCCGGGCACCGGCAGGTGCGGGATATCCGCATCCACAAGGGGGACGGCCCTGAGGAATCCCGGGACATCCAGGTCATCGTCCAGGACCATGAGGGCCACATGAGCGCCGAGGACCGCGCCAAGCTCAAGGCCGAGGTGGCCAAGGCTGTGGCCGAGGCCAAGCAGGCCCACGCCGAAGGCATGGGGGCCAAGGCCGAAGCCGAGCACGCCCGCATGACAGCCGAGGCGATCAAGAACGACCCCGAGCTGAAGGTCCTCATCGAGAACGCCAAGAATGAGGGCCACCAGGTCCGCGTGCAAGTGTTGCGGCATGATGACACCGACGCTGAGGACGTGCCCAGGGACGGCGAGCAGCACCTCCGCATACGCGTCCCCCGCATCCGCGTGGAGAGCCACGTCATCCACGGCGACGAGGATCCCAAGGCCGAGCTGGCTGAACTCCAGGCGGAAATGAAGGCCCTCCAGCTCCGCATGGAGCGCATCCAGAAGCAGATGGCTCTGGCGCCCCTGGCACCCGGGACCAAAGAGAAGCTCCCGCCCCTGCCCCCCATGCCGCCTCCGCCGCCCCCCGCGCCGCCAGCACCCCCGGCCCCGCCCGCCCCCAGCCACTGAGGCTGACCAA
>TBL_comb47_HYPODRAFT_10005625_pt1 | contig 13898 bp, 3 predicted proteins | sample TroBogypolimnion_40_FD_10682 | JGI IMG/M metagenome (IMG submission 10682)
CTCCGGCCAGCTCCAATGACGAGCCCATGCAAGTGCCCGCCCCTCCTCCTCACTCCGGCCCTTTGGCGCCCGCTTTTCCCCGCCCGCCGGTCCGGCCACCGGCTCTTCCAACGGCTTTCAACCGAAAGCAAATTCCCATCAGTCAGTCCGATGAGCAAGCCCAGTGGATCGTTTTTGCCGTTGTGCCTCGGCTTGCTGTGCCTTTTTGGCGCGCACGGCAGAGCCGATTCCGCACCGTGGCCGGGGAAGGCGGTACTCTTTCCACTCCGATTCCCACCGCCGCCAGCCTGTACGCAACTTCCGAAGGAGTCTTTTGTTGGGCGACGATCATGCCTTCCGTATGGTCCGTCCCGAGTTGGCACCTCTATCGAAGTTCGGATGGCTTAGACTGGGGAGTCATCCTCAACCCCATCGCATTCGTTCTCAAAAAATATCCTTGGCTACGCGAGCCGGATAGTTATTCTTGCCCTTGAGGAGTTTTCACATGCTTCCGACGAAATCCCCCGATTTTCTGCGCAATCCCGCCAGACCATCGCCTTGGTCGGCTCAAGTGTCGCGGCTTTTGCGCCGTTTCAGCCCCTTTTCCCCCGCAACCGCCATTTTCCCGTCCGCCGGTCCGACCACCGACTCTTTCATCAGCCTTCACCCCAATAGCAACTTCCTGGCAGTGGGCCTCGTTCTCTTCGTTTCACTCAATCTGAACCCTCAAGCTCACTCTGCTGAGATGCGGGAAACCGTGGATTACACCGGTTGGCAGATCCTCCTTACAGGTGTGGAGATCACCACCACGACCTATCATTTCAGGCTCAGGCAGGAGACCTTTGATGACACTTGCACCCTCATCAAGCACGGCAACTCGCGGTACGTGGTCGAAAAAACCCCGTCGGGCAAGGGGATCGACCAATTCGGCACCAAGATGGTTTCCGCCAGTAACGAGATCACAGTGAGCGGCCAGGGAAAGGCATATTTCCCGGACGCCAGGCTTTCCAAAACAAAGCGCTGGTCGTATAAGCTCGGCCCAGCGGATTACCCGCATGATATCGAGAGCTTCTGCATGGACTGTGGCGGAGTACCGCGATCCAGCCCCGATGAGCCGATGTTTTTGCCCCGAAGAATGACCGTGCATTCCTATGTGCCTGAGTCTGAATGGGGGGTGACGGCGACCGAAAGCAGCCTGGCCTCGGCAAAAGCCCCAATAGTCCGTGCCTGGTCACGGGCTGACAGCGACAAATCCAAGCCACTGGATTTCGTGTTTCCACACCGGCTGGATGGCCAGCATCTCCAGGCTTCAGGGCACCGCTCATTCACCGATACCGATGGTTTCAAGACCGAAACGTCAGATAGTAAGACCACAACCACGATTGAAGTCACCTATAACGCTGTCGTCATTCCAACGCCCAACAGCATCAAGCCGCCACGGGTTGAGCTTGTGGAGACTGATCGCAATTGGTTGCCGGAGGAAAAGAACTCCCTAACTGCGAGGATGACGGTGCATGACGGCAAGCCAGCCGAGGCTTTCCGTTTCATCCTCTACGCGGTAAGCCAGGAGCCGGGACTGTGCGCCAACAGCCCGGACAGCAACACCGATCCTGACTTGAGTTTCGCGAAAGCGTCGGGTTGGAATGTCGAGCAGCAGGGCGACCAGTGGATCGCCACCTCCGGCCACCGCGGCAATCAAGCGACCATTGAAATTCAATGTCATGACTGGGGCGCCTGGGGCAAGCTCAAGGGCGAAGCCAAAATCGATGGCACGTGGGAGCCCGCGATGGTCGTGGGCGGTCTTGATTCCGTCAACATTCCCTACGATGACGACGATGACCACATTGCCGACTCCTGGCAGGCGGACAAGGACGTCGCATGCAAGGCAGCCAAGGCTGACTCGGAAAAGCGGCCTACTGACCAAGCCAATGACGGCGATGGTCTCTCAGTTTACGAGGATTATCGGGGCTTCTATGTGCTTGGTCCGGATGGCACGCAACAGCACGTCCGGCTTGATCCCCGGCGCAAAGCGCTCTTTGTATCGGATAACTCGAGATACTTTCTGCCCGACGAGTGGGAGAAGGACAGCGGCATCGAGGCTCACATGCTAAACTCCGACATGAGCCGCGCTGGAAGCACGCCCACGGCTTCGCGGGTTGTCAATTTTCATTCGGTCTATGGCAGGAACGGTGACAAAGCCTGCGTGGTTATCAGCCTCGTGCCGGAACTCCACAAAGACCGCGAAGGGGACATGCCCCTCGGGCTTTGCAACGATGACGGAGCCGGGCCTCAGAGCCCGCGACATGTCACCGGTCTGTTCCTATACCCCGGCAACGCCATGTCACTCATTGGTGCTGCCACGACGGGACTGGGTATTGCAACGGCCCAGCCGAATTCCTCTGAGGCCTTGGAATGGGACAAACTGGGCCTGCCGCGCTGGATGTGGAAGAAAGCCATGGACCGGCTCATGAATGAAACCTACCGACAAAAGCTCGTCGACGAGTGCATGCGCCAAACGGCCATCCATGAGGTGGGCCATGCCTGCGGGCTATGGGGACACTTTAGCTCTGGTGATCCCAAGCGTCAGGAGACATTCGGTTTGGGCGACAAGACCTGCCCGATGTATTACGCGGAATCGAAGGAGAACATGCAGTATCTAATCCTGCAAGTGCTGCTCAATCCAGATGCCCCTTTGCGCGCGAGTTTCGGGAAGTTTTGCAAGGGCGGCGACCTCGATTGCTGGGGTCACTTGAACGTCAAGGATAACTAACGAGGCGGCGGCTGTCCGCAGTCGGGTGGTGGACCGGGGGTTTGCGTTTGGGAAGGAGGACAAGGAACAGTTGCACACAACTGATTACTGACAACTGGTTACTCTTTTTCAACACGGGCGAGCCGTCCGTGCCCCTCTTGTCTTGTGTCTTGCAGTCTTGCGTCTCACGCGACAATCTCGCGCACGACGCGGGTGGCGGGCTTGGTGATGTTAGAGAGGCGCTGGGGCGCGCCGTTGGCCTGGAAGGTGAGTTTCTGGTGATCAAAGCCCATGAGGTGGAGCATCGTCGCGTGCAGGTCGTGCAACGACACCTTGTCGAGGATCGACTCGTAACCGATGGGGTCGGTCGCGCCATGGGAGATGCCCGGTTTGACCCCGCCGCCGGCCAGCCAGAGGGTGAAGGCGCCGGGGTTGTGGTCGCGCCCGACAAACGGATTGTCATTGCCGCCGCGGTTTTCCAGCATCGGGGTGCGGCCGAATTCGCCGCCCCACACGACCAGCGTGTCGTCTAACATGCCGCGCTGCTTGAGGTCCTTGAGCAGGGCGGTCATCGGCTGGTCCACCTCCTTGCAGCGCTCGGTGAAGCCGCCGTTGAGGGCGTTGCCCTGGCTGTCGCCATGCGAGTCCCAGCCCCAGTGGAAAAGCTGGATGTAGCGCACGCCGCGCTCGGCGAGGCGGCGGGCCAGCAGACAATTGTTAGCGAACGACTCGCGGCCGGGCTGGGTGCCGTAGAACTGGTGGATGGCGGCGGGTTCCTGCTTGAGGTCGAAGGCATCGCTGGCATCCATCTGCATCCGATAGGCCATTTCATACTGGGCAATGCGGGTGAGCGTTTCGGGATCCCCGACGTCCGCGGCGATCTGCCGGTTGAGGTGCTCCAAGGTGTCGAGCGCGCGCCGGCGCAACGGCCGCGCGATGCCCGGCGGATCGCCCAGGTAGAGCACCGGGTCGCCCTGCGAGCGGCATTGCACGCCTTGATAGACGGACGGCAGGTAGCCGGCGCCCCACACGGATTTGCCGGCGTCGGGATTCTTGCCGCCCGAGGTCAGGACGATGAAACCCGGCAGGTTCTGGTTCTCCGAGCCGAGTCCGTAGGTGGCCCAGGCACCCAGCGACGGCGCCCCGAGATTTTGGCTTCCGGTGTGGACTAACAACTGGGCAGGCCCGTGGTTGAACTGGTCGGTGTGCATCGACTTGATGAAGCACACGTCGTCAACCACCGAGGTGAAATGCGGCAGCCGGTCGGACACCCAGGCGCCGGACTGGCCGTGCTGTTTGAAGGGGAACTGCGGACCTAACATTTTCGGCACGCCCTGGATGAAGGCGAACTGTTTGCCCTCGAGGAATTCCCTCGGACATTCCCGGCCGTTGAGCTTTGCCAACTCCGGCTTGTAATCAAACAACTCGTGCTGCGACGGCGAGCCGGCCATGTGCAGATAGATCACGCGCTTGGCGGTGGCCGCAAAATGCGGCGTCTGCGGCGCCAAGGGCTGGGTCGGATCGCGTTGCAGTCCGCCGCCGCCAGCGCCCCAGGCGCGGCCCGCCGTGGTGGCCAGCCACAGCGCACCCATCCCGGTGGTGCATTTGGATAGGAAGTGCCGCCGCGTCAGATGCGCAAGCTGCGCGTGGCGGAGTGGGTGCTGCTGGTGCTGCTGCTGGGACATGTATATGTTAGGGTGAGCGATCCTACTTGGTCAGGACGGAGTCGAGGTTGAGCAAGGTGTTGGCGACGAGCACCAGGGCGGCGCCCTCCGGGGTGGCCGCCAGCGTGGCCGAGTCCGCCGGAGCGCGCTGATAGTCCGCGCTAGCCGCGGCGTGCAGGGCCGCGAGTTCATCGAGCGTCGCGGCGGAGGCCGCCTGCTGCGTGACTAACAAAACGCCGTGGGCCAATTGCCCGCGCAACTCGGGGGCGTGGGCCGCCATGCGCTTTGCCAAGCCTTGGGCCGCCTCGATGTGCGCCGGATCGTTGAGCGTGATGAGCGCTTGCAACGGCGTGTTGGTGGCCAGCCGGCGCGGGCAGCACAGGTCGCGGCTGGGCGCATCAAAGGTGAGGAAGCCCGGAAAGCCGCTGGTGCGCTTGGAATACGTGTAGATGCCGCGCCGATACCGGTCCTCACCTTTCGATTCGTTCCAGGTCGCCCCGCTGTAAACCGAGTTCCACACCCCCGCCGGCTGCGGCGGAAACACCGGTGGCCCATCCATTTTCGCCGATAGCAAGCCGCCCACTGCCAGCGCCTGGTCGCGCACCATCTCCGCTGTTAGACGGTTGCGCGGCCCGCGCGCCAGCAGACGGTTGCGCGGGTCGCGCGCCGCCAGTTCACTAGATATGCGATTCGCCTGCCGATACGTCGCGGACAGCGCGATGTCCCTGAGCAACGCCTTGACCGACCAGTGGTGGTGGTCGCGCAAGCGCAGCGCGAGATGGTCTAACAACTCGGGATGGCTCGGCGGCGCACCGGCCGCGCCGAAGTCCTCCGCGGTTTCCACGATGCCGACGCCGAACATTTCGCCCCACAGCCGGTTGGCCAACACCCGGGCGGTTAGAGGATTGCTCTCACTCACCAGCCAGCGCGCCATCTCCAGCCGCGTCATGCCGGCCGCGCCGCCCGCCGCGGGCGCCAGCACCGCCGGCAGGCCGGGCGTGACAGTTTGTTCCTTGGACAACCGGTTGCCGCGGGCGAACACGCGGGTTTCGCGCTGCGCCCCGGCGGGCCGCTCCACCATCTGCGGCACCAGGGTTGCGGGGATGGCGTCGAGCGCTTTCTTGATAGATTGATGGGAGTGCCAGGCCGCGGCCCGCTCCGCATCGGCGACCAGCGCGCTCCACGCCGGGTTATTTGTCAGGTCGAGCGCGAAGCGACGCAGCGGTGTGGCTTGGTTGCCGGTGGTGGCGCCGTCCTGCTTGATGGTGACCTCTAACCGCATTCCAGGCGCGGCAGCCACGGGTTGCTCCGGCACGAAGACAAACCAGCGTGGCCCGTTGAGTTTCGGATAGTCCCCCACCCCGCCGCCGCCGTGGATGGCGCTCATCGGATCATACGGACCGGCTAGAAAATCGGCGAACACCTCCTTGAGGGCCACCGCCGTGGCGGCCCCGGCGGCGTCAATGAGCTTGAGTTGCACCGACGAAGCAAGCGCGCCGCGTTCGGGCCACTTTTTCGGGTCGTCGTTGTTAGGCAGCAGACGCAGGCGCAGCCCGGTGAATGAAGTGGCCGGCCCGGAGAGCTTGTGCGTGCAGCCCACCGGCAGCGTGCCCTCGCTGCGAATGGTGCCGTCGGCCCCCACCGCGAGCTTGCCATGGCTCGGCGCAAAGGCGTCGGGGGTGAACGGTTGCCAATCCGTAGTGACGGTCGCCAGCACCCGGCCGCTTTCGTTGAGTTGCTCGCGCAACGTGTGGAGTTGGGTTTCCAGAGCCGCGGCCTCGTCGCGCTTGGTTTCATCGTTGGCGACGCGGCGGGTTGGAAAATCATCGTCGAGGTCGCAGTCCTCGGTGTTGTTGAAAAACGCGGTAAAGCGATAGAATTCCTCATGCCGGATCGGGTCGTAGGGATGCGAATGGCATTGCACGCAGCCGAAGGTGGTGCCCTGCCAGGTCGTCCAGGTGGTGTTGGCGCGGTCGATCACCGCCGCCACGCGAAACTCCTCGTCATCCGTTCCGCCCTCCGTGTTGTTTTGCGTGTTGCGGTGAAACGCGGTGGCCAAGCGCTGACTGGCAGTGGCGTTCGGCAGCAGGTCGCCGGCCAGTTGCTCGATGGTGAATTGGTCGAAGGGCATGTCCTGGTTGAAGGCCCGGATCACCCAGTCGCGGAACGGCCATATATTGCGAGCCGGGTCTTTCTCAAACCCGTAGGTGTCCGAGTAGCGCGCCAAATCCAGCCACACCGCCGCCCACCGCTCGCCATAGCGCGGCGATGCCAGCAAATGGTCCACCACCTGCTCCCGCGCTTGTTCCGGGCCGCTTCCAACGGACGTTTCAAACGCCGTCACCTCCTCGGGCGACGGCGGCACGCCGGTCAGATCAAATGACACGCGGCGCAGCCACTCGGCGGCCGACGCCTCGGGCGCTGGCTTGAGTTTTTCCTGGTCGAGACGGGCGAGAATGTAGGGGTCGAGCGTCGAGCTGGCCCAGGCCGGATCGGACACCGCAGGGGCCGGAATTTCCTTGGGGGCGAGGTACGCCCAGTGCTCCTGCCACTGCGCACCCTGAGCGATCCACCGCTCGATGAGGTCGATTTGCCCGGCGTCCAGCGGCGGGCCGTGCTTGGGCTTGGGCATCATCTCGTCCGGGTCGCGGCTCTTGATGCGCCGCAGCATCGCCGATTCACCGGGCTTGCCCGGCACGATGGGATGTTCGCCGGACTTGCCCAGCCCGAGGGCCTTTTCCCGGTAGATGAATGAAATGCCGCCGGCCTCCTTGACCCCGCCGTGGCAGGCGCTGCAATTTTTCATCAAAATCGGGCGGATGTCGCGGTTGAACCGCACCGGCTCATCCGCCGCGGCGACGGTGACAACAGTGAGCAAAAGCGGTATGGAAATGAAGCGCAGCATAAAATCTCAGCCGACTATACACGGCTTCCCACCGCTCGCCAGCGGCAAAAAGGGAGGCGCGGGCGGCCCGCCCGCATGGGAGGACAGGCATCCTGCCTGTCACGGCCGACGGGCTTCCAGCCCGGCGCTTTATCGCTGAACACAGTTATTGTGTCAGATAAATAATCGAATTCTGCTTGCGGGGCGACTCACAGGCAGGGACCGCTTTCCAAACGGTCCGGCCGGGGCGAGGAACGGGACTTGCCTAGTCCCGTCGCCAAAGTACACGACACTTGGCAAGTGTCGCTCCTTGCGCGTCCCTGCCTAGCATCGTTGCGACTTTGCCCGCTACCGGGTGTGTTAGCTGCCAAGTAAACAGGATTGGGCATCTTGCCCGCCGCCATTCCTCCGCCTGGTGCCCAAAAGAAATGCCTTCCAATCACGCCCTGATTGGCTATTGTGCCCGGCGGCTTCTGGCTGTGCGCCGAGACCTCGGGAGATTGAGCTTACAGCCGCCGGAAGCAAACACGCAAAGCCCACCCTGCAACCGAGATGAAAACAAGCACCGCACGCATTGATGACCGCCGGGGCCTGCCCGCCGCTCTGGCCCTCGCGCCCGCCGCCCGCCGCTTCCTCCATGCAAAATACCAAAGCCAAAGGCACCCCAAAATGACCCCCACACCACTGCTCCGGGCATTTTTCACCGCAATCTCGCTGGCTCTGCTGCTCGTCTTGCCCGCCTCGCTCCAGGCCGCCGCGCCGGACCTCACCGCGGCAGGCGCGATCGCCGCCGTTGACCGGACTTGGACCTACAACCTGGGCGCCACCGGAATGCGCGGGTGGATTTACCACGCCTGGCCGGAGACCCCCGGGCGGGCGGGGACCACGGCGTTTGCGCCCTATCAGATTCTGGTGACCACCGTGGCCGCCAGCACCCCGGCGGCGGGCATCCTGGCCACCGACGACGTCATCCTTGGCGCAAGCACGGGCAGCGGCGCCGTCCCCCTTTTCACCAGCGATGCGCGCATGAGTTTGGGCTGGGCGATCGGTGCCGCGGAGGCCGCCGACGGCATTCTCAAGCTCAAACGCTGGCGTGCGGGAGTCACCACCGATGTGTCCATCACCCTGGCCGTCATGGGCGCCTACTCCGACACGGCACCCTACAATTGTCCCAAGACCGCCCTGATCCTAACCAACGCCGCCAACAGTCTGCAACAAAAGATCTTGGCCAATGGCTGGGGCGACGCGGGCGGCGCGGGCGCCGTGAGCGCGCTGGCCCTGCTGGCAACCGGCAATGCCGCCTACCTGCCCATGTTGCAGGCCTATGCCCGCTCCATCGCGCCCCAGGACCTTGACCTGGAAACCGATGGGATCTCGGCCTGGAATTGCTATAACAGCATCTTCCTGGCCGAATACTATATGCTAACAAACGACGCCGCGGTGTTTCACGGGCTCAGCGAATATGTCATCTACGCCGCCACCCATTCGAGCATGTTCGGCACAGCGGGCCACGGTTTCTCCAATGTGCCGCCGCCCGGCGGCTGGGTGGCCGGCGGGCCCCATGGCTCGATTAGTTGGTATGGACCGGTCAATCAGGCCGGACTGGCCGCCCAACTCTCAATTGTGCTGGGCAAAAGGGCCGGCGTGGTGAGCCCGGAGATCGATCCGGCCATCGAGCGCGCGGCCAAGTTCTTCGGTTACTATGTCAACCGCGGCTCCATTCCCTATGGCGAACACCAGCCGTATCCCGGCGATTACCAGCTTCCGGGCCAGAGTCGGACCTACTACGATCATTGCAGCAACGGCAAGGACGGGCTGGCGGCCGTCATGTTTGCATGCATGGGAGACAAGCCGGTGCAAACGGAGTATTTCTCGCGGATGTGCGTGGCGGGTTTCGGCGGCGAACAATACGGACATACGGGACAGGGCTTCAGCTACCTGTGGACGATGCTGGGGGCCAATGTGGGCGGCACCACCGCCGCGGCTGAATACCAGAAGAAAGTGCGCTGGGACCGCGACCTCAAGCGCCGCTGCGACGGCTCCTTCGTGTATGAAGGCGGCGAGCAGTGGGCTCCAGGTCAAGGTGCCACCTACTGGGACGATAGCTATACCTACTGGGGCTACCCGACCGCCTATTATCTCCTGCACGCCACCCTGCCGCTGAAACAACTCTATATAACCGGCAAGAACGCGGACCCGGCGAATGTCCTCAGCGCCGATGTGGTGAGCAACGCCCTCTGGGCCTGTGACTTCACCTCGCAGTGTGGCAGTTATACCAAGGACCAGCTTGTTGCCGCCCTGGGCGAATGGGATCCGATTGTGCGCTTCAATGCCGCCACCGAGCTGGCCACGCGCACCCTGACCACCGCGGACGTCAACTCGCTCATTGTCATGGCGGAAAATCCCGCCGATGCCAACCAGCGCGAGGCGGCTTGCACGGCCCTCGGCTGCCTGGGTGCCACCGGCGCGGTGCCCGCCCTGACCCGCCGGCTCAAGGACACTGACATCTGGGTGCGCGCCAAAGCCGCCAAGGCGCTGGGTCAGGTGAGCGCGACGGCCACTGCCGCGTCGGTGCCCGACATGCTCGGGGCGTTTGTCTCCAACGTGGCGCCCACCTATCCGTTCGAGGCCGGCTTCAATTGGGACGACCCCTTGCAGATCGCCAATGGCTACCTGTCAGAGACACTGTTCGGCAATTTGGGGAGTTATACCATCAGCGCCGACAAGAGCCTGCTCTATCCGGCGGTCCGCGCCGGCATCCAACAGCCGGCCGGCATGTGGCGCGGCCAGCTTGATGACTTTGTGCAGAACAAATTGACCCTTTCCGACGTGGAGGCGTTGATCCCCGAGCTGCTCGATGATGCCAGTACCGAGGGGCCGTGCGACCGGATGTTCACCGTCACTCCTCCCGCCGCAGCCATGAATGCGCTGTCAAAGTACCACATCCAAGAAGGCCTCCAGGTGTGCTTCGATAATGTCGCATACTGGGGTGACATTCTGGGGGCCACCGCCATTGCCCGACTGGTGGATTATGGCGAGGCGGCCCGCTGGACGCTGCCGGAGTTGTATGCCGACCTCGCCTGGTGGACGCATGACAACAATTACGCTGCGCTGGTCAGCACCGTGGCCGCGCTGGAAGCCGCCACCACCTCGCCGGCGCTGGTCTATGCCTTGCCGGAAGCCGACCCGCAAGTGGTCGCCACCCCGGTCAACACGCCCAAGCCGCTCACCTTGACCGGTTCCTCCTGCCGCACCAACCCGGTGGCCTACACGGTGGCGACCCGGCCGGCGCACGGCACCCTAACAGGCACGGCGCCCAACCTGAGCTATACCCCCGCCAGCGGCTATCAGGGCATGGACAGCTTCACCTTCACGGTCGCCGACAGCATGGCCGATTCGCCGCCCGCGACGGTGAACCTGGTCGTGGGAGCCGGCGGCAGCGGCTTGACCGGGCTCTATTATGATAACATGGATTTCACCTCGCTGAAGGCCACCCGGATAGATGCAACCGTCAACTTTGACTGGGGTTCAACGCCGCCCAACTCGCTGGCCACGGACACCTACAGCGTGCGCTGGACCGGGCAGGTGCTCGCACCGGAGAGCGGGACCTATCGGTTTTCCACGCGCACCAGCGACGGCGTGCGCTTGTGGGTCAACGGCCTGCAGGTGATCAACGACTGGAACGACCAGGCGGCCGACCTGTGGAATGACAGCGCCCCCATCGCCCTGACGGCCGGCCAGAAGTACAGCATCAAGATGGAATACTATAACAATGCCAATCCAGCCACGGCGCGGCTTTACTGGTATATTCCATCCCGCCAGGCCGCCATGATCATCCCGCAGGAGTTGATATTTCCCGTGTCGGGCGTGAGCCTGACCTCGCCACTCAATGGCGCGCGCTTCGGCCTGCAGGCCGGCCAGCCGACGTCCGTTACGCTAACGGCCGACACCTCGGACGTGGCCGGCACGGTGACGAACGTTTCGTTCTACAATGGCGACACGCTCATCGGCTCCGATGCCACCGCGCCGTATTCAATGGTGTGGACGAATGTGCCGGCGGGTCAGTACAATCTAACGGCCAAGGCCACCGACAGCACGGGCGCGGTCAGCACCTCGGCCGTGGCGGTGATCGGGGTGGACGGCTACACGGTTCCCGTCACGACCGGCCTGGCCTGTCACTTCGATGCGGCCGTGGGCGTCACCACCGATGTGGACGGGGCGGTGCAGAGCTGGAGTGACCGCTCCGGCAACGCGCACGACGCGACCCTGTCAAGCGGCACCGCGGTGCTGGCCCCGAATCAAATCATGTCGCAGCCCGCCATCCAATTGCGGGGCAACGCCACCTGGTTCAACCTTGCCGGAGGGTTCTTCACCCAGGAGCAGTATGTCGTGGTGCGCTCGCCCAACGCCACCTGGAATGGCAGCGGCACGTTCCTCGGGCGCAAATCCGACGATTTCCTCACCGTGCGGGCATCCAGCTACAACATGGCGAGCGGAACCGACGGGTTCTGGCAGGACCACTTCCCGGCGGCTGTTTCCAGGAATGGCACGCCCCTGGCACAGAACAGCCAGAATGGCAGTGCCTTCCATCTCGCGCCCATCACCGACTACATGCTGCTCAAGATCACCGTCGATAACCAGGCGAGTGCGGCGAATCTCGCCCAGTATCCATACTATCAGATCGGCAAGAACGAAACCCTGGGTACGATGGACTTTGATGTTGCCGANATCATCGGCTACACCAACTCGCTGTCCGCCAGTGATGAGGCNTTGGTCGGCGGCTACCTNGCCGCCAAGTACGGCCTCACCACCACCTATCCGGCCACCGGCAGCCTCGCCAACCGACCTGCCACAGCCGTCACTAACCATGCGGCCGCACTCAACGCCACGCTGATGTGCAACGGCGGCAACTATGACGTGGTCGCCTACTGGGGCCGCGTCAACGGCGGCATGAACCCCGCGAACTGGGCCAACTCGGCAGCCATCGGCTCGTGGAACAACGTGGCTTCGTTAGATATCAGTCGCCCGCTCATCGGCCTGGCCCCGGGCACGACCTACTACTTCACCTTCCGCGCCACCAACGCGGCCAATACGCTCTGGCCCGCCGCCCCGCTGAGTTTCACCACCGTCTCCACGGCCAAGGACATGCTGACCTTTGGCGACAACGTCGCCGGGAGCAGTTCCATGATTGACACCGTGGCGGGCACCGTGGCCTGGACGCTGCCGTACGGCACACCCCTAACAAACCTGGCGCCGGCCTACACGGTTTCGCCGCTGGCATCGTGCTCTCCGGCTTCCGGCATCAGCAAGGACTTCTCCACTCCGCAAACCTATATCATCACCGCTCAGGATCTCTCCACCAAAGTCTATACGGTCACGGCCGCCGTGAGTGCGGCGAGTTCGGCTTGTAACATTCTGAGTTTCGGCCCCGGTGCCGTCATCACCGGAAACAACATCGCCTTGAGCGTGCCTTACGGGACGAATTTGGCGACCCTGGCTCCGACTTACACGACTTCCTCCGGGGCCTCGGGCATTCCGGCCAGCGGGGTGGCGCCGACCCCCAACTTCGCCACAGGAAGCCCGGCCACCTACACCATTACCGCCCCCAACGGCACCACCACCAAGACTTACTTTGCGACGATCACCGTGCTCCCCTTCAGCCCGCCGCAAGTTTCTAACACAACCATTGTCGGCGATTGGTCGTTCCTCAACTCGCAAAACCCGGGATGGTCCTTGCAGCGGACCACCACCCTCACGGCCAGCGGGATCCAACTCGGGAGCGCGAGCGTGGGAGAGGGCATGATGTCGGTTGCGTCACCGGCCGCGCTGAGTTTCATCAATTCAGGAGTGGAAATGATCTTCACCGGAACCAACACCGTCGGCAACAATGCGGGCTACGCCTACATCTCGATGTATCGCGACGGAGGCAATCCTCCCCGCAACGCCTATGGCATCACCGCGACGGATTTCACCGCAAGTGGCGGTCGCTTGACCACCAGTGTCAACAATGGCAGCAGCGGCGGAGAAATCATCACCAGCACCTCGCTGGTGAATGCCAACTTTGTCGGCAAACACACCATGGCACTGGTGCGCTTTGACGACAACACCCTCAAGGCCTTCTTGGACGGCGTGGAAATCGGCAGCCGCTCCACCACCGCCCCATCCCTGACGCTGGGCTATATCGGCGTTGGTGCGAATTATTTCGGCGGCGCAACCTATCTGCCACGCGGCACCCTCGTCGAACGGGTGCGCGCCTTCACCTTCCCGTCCGGCGGATTCAATCCGAACGGTCTGTTAGTGCTGCCTGCCGCCGCCGCGGCCAGCGCCAGCACCTCAACGCTGGTGGCTTCACCCACCCTCGTCGCCAACAACGGCATCGCCACCTCGACGCTCTGCGTGACTCTCAAGGATGCCAGCGGCAACCCGCTTGCCGGCAAATCCGTGACACTCGGCTCCAGCCGCGGTGCCACCGACACGCTCTCTGCCACCTCCGTCACCTCGAACCTATCCGGCGTGGCCAGCTTCACCGCCAAATCCTCGACGGCGGGTTCGCCGGTGTTCACCGCCACCGATGCCACCGATGGCGTGACCCTCACCCAAACGGCCACCGTGACGTTCTCGG
>TBL_comb47_HYPODRAFT_10005626_pt1 | contig 13897 bp, 13 predicted proteins | sample TroBogypolimnion_40_FD_10682 | JGI IMG/M metagenome (IMG submission 10682)
CAAGGTCAAAGTAACCATGAGAAAATCCTACGGGTTTAGGACCTTCAGAATCACTGAACTCGCTCTGTATCACGTACTTGGCAAGCTTCAAGAGCCAGAACTAGCCCACAGATTCTACTGACGAAGCACTTTTTAAAGACGCTGGACTTCTTAGCCTATTCAGATAAGGCTGCTGTCCCAGGAGTAAATCGCAACCACTTGCATGAAGCGTTGGTTTCATTGCCGTCACTCGATCTGCAAACCGAGATTGCCAGTTTTCTTGGTGCACTCGACGACCGCATCACCCTCCTGCGCGAAACCAACGCAACCCTAGAAGGCATCGCCCAGGCGCTGTTCAAGTCGTGGTTTGTCGATTTCGATCCAGTGCGGGCCAAGATGGAAGGCCGCGTCCCTGAAAGCATGGACGAGGCGACTGCCGGGTTGTTCCCGGATTCGTTTGAAGAGTCGGAGCTGGGGTTGGTGCCGAAGGGGTGGCAGGTTCAATCACTCGACACAATTGCATCTTTTTTGAATGGGCTGGCACTCCAGAAGTTTCCGCCAACAGGGGAAAACGACTTGCCTGTTATCAAAATTGCCCAACTGCGCAAAGGTGATTCTGTGGGGGCAGATCAAGCATCGAGACACATCAAGCCGGAGTACATCGTCAAAAACGGAGATGTACTGTTTTCTTGGTCAGGTAGTCTTGAGGTCGAGATATGGTGTGGCGGTGATGGTGCTCTGAATCAGCACTTGTTCAAAGTCACTTCTGAAAAATTTCCGAAGTGGTTTTACTTTTTTTGGACTCGTCAGCATTTGGCCGATTTCAGGCAAACAGCGGCAAGCAAAGCAACAACGATGGGGCACATCCAGCGCGGGCATCTCACCGCCGCTAAAGTCTTAGTGCCTAATGATGCGGTGATTGCTGCAGCGAGTTCTGCTATTGGGCCAATTGTTGAACTGCTCATTGAAAACAGTTTGCGCATTCAAACTCTTGCCACCCTCCGTGACACTCTGCTCCCCCGCCTGATCTCAGGCCAGTTGCGCTTGTCTACCTCAGAACCTCTTTGTGAATTTGCAGCATGAGCACACCCGGAACCCAATACGCACTGTTTGAATCGGTCGAGGCGGTTCCGGTAGAACCGCCAGGCAAGGCGCCTGCCAACCCACGTTTCAGCGACTATGTTGTTTATGTGGACGAGAGTGGCGACCATTCACTGGCCAGCATCAACCCGGATTTTCCGGTGTTCGTATTGGCTTTGTGTGTGATTCACAAGCGGCACTATGCCGAAAAGATCATCCCTGCGGTAGAGAAGCTCAAATTCAACTACTTCGGCCACGATAGTGTGGTGCTTCATGAGCACGATATCCGCAAGCAAAAAGGTGCCTTTGCTTTCCTCAGCCATTTACCCACTAGGCTTGAATTCATGGAGAAGCTGTCGTCCATCATGGATGCCAGCAATTTCATCCTGATTTCCTGTGTCGTGGACAAGATGCGCATGAGCAAAAGCGCAAGTGCATTAACCAACCCGTATCACATTGCCTTGGACATCTGCCTGGAGTCTTTGCGTGGCTTCTTGGCTGAAAAGAAACAAGATCATCTGCAGACTCATGTGGTGGTCGAATGCAGGGGCAAAAAAGAGGACAGTGAGTTGGAGCTGGAGTTTCGGCGCATTTGCGATGGAAATTATCTGGGACTCAGGCAATTGCCGTTTGACATCGTGTTTGCAGACAAGAAGACTAATTTAGCCGGGCTGCAATTAGCCGATTTGGTCGCCCGCCCCGTAGGGCTGAATTACATCCGTCCGGCACAGCCAAACCAGGCGTTCGACTTGTTGAAGAAAAAGTTTTACTGCGACGGTGGCCGTGCGGGCGTTGGCAAAGGCTACGAAGAGGTCGGCTTGATGGTTTTCCCGCCCCAGAAAGCGAAAAGCCCCGATGAACCCACCGAGGCAATAACGCCGATCGAGAACCCCCAATCCACTTGATCATTAGTTTAGCCTAACTGGCTTACAAAGCAATAACACCACCGCCGGGAGTGAAATGACAGAGGACCAACTCGAACAAGAAGCCTTGTCATGGCTGCAGGACGTGGGTTACACCCATCTCTACGGCCCCGACATCGCCCATGACGGCCCTAGCCCTGAGCGCTCCCATTACCGCCAGGTGCAATTGACATTCCGGCTGCGTGAGGCAATCCACAAGCTCAACCCTGGCGTACCGACAGCAGCCAGGGAAGATGCTCTCAAACAGGTGGTGGACCTCGGCATCCCTTCGCTTCTTTCTGCGAATCGTCACTTCCACAAGCTCCTGGTCGGTGGCGTCCCCGTCCAGTACCAGAAGGACGGTGAAACGCGAGGCGACTTTGTGCGCCTGGTCGATTGGTCCCACCCTGAAAAAAACGACTGGTTGGCAATCAACCAGTTCTCTATTAAGGGACCACACCACACTCGCCGGCCAGACATCATCCTGTTTTGCAACGGCCTGCCGCTGGTCCTGATTGAACTGAAGAACCCTGCAGACCAGAACGCCAACGTCTGGAAGGCCTACGACCAGATCCAGACCTACAAGGAGCAGATCCCCGATGTGTTCCAGTACAACGAGGTCCTGGTCATATCCGACGGCACCGACGCATTGCTTGGCTCACTGTCTGCCAATGGTGAGCGCTTCATGGCCTGGCGCACCATTGATGGCAAGACGCTGGACCCGCTGGGCGAATTTAACGAGCTGCAGACCCTGGTGCGCGGTGTGCTGGCTCCCAAGTACCTGCTGGACTACCTGCGCTATTTCGTTCTCTTTGAGGATGACGGAACGCTGGTCAAGAAGATAGCTGGCTATCACCAGTTCCATGCCGTCAAATCGGCCATCGCCCAGGTCATCGAAGCATCTAGGCCGGGTGGCTCTCAAAAGGGCGGCGTCGTGTGGCACACCCAAGGCAGCGGCAAGAGCATCACCATGACGTGCTTCTCGGCAGTCGTGATGCAGGACCCGGCCATGGAGAATCCAACCATCGTCGTGATCACAGATCGCAATGACCTGGACGGCCAGCTCTTTGGCGTTTTCAGTCTTGCCAATGATCTCCTGCGGGAGGAGCCTGTCCAAGTCAGCACCCGGCAGGATCTACGAGCCAAGTTGGCAAACCGGCCATCAGGCGGTATTGTCTTCGCCACCATCCAGAAGTTCATGCCTGGTGAGGATGAGGACACGTTCCCAGTCCTCTCTGATCGCCACAACATCGTTGTCATTGCCGACGAAGCGCACCGCACCCAATACGGGTTTGAGGCGAAGTTGAAGGGCAAGCCTGGGCATGAAACCTACCAGGTCGGCTATGCCCAGCATTTGCGTGATGCGCTCCCTAATGCGACTTTCGTGGCCTTCACCGGCACGCCGGTCAGCAGTGAGGACCGGGACACCCGCGCCGTGTTTGGTGACTACATCTCGATCTACGACATGCAGCAGGCCAAGGAAGATGGCGCGACTGTCGCCATTTACTACGAGTCACGCCTGGCAAAGTTGCGGCTCAAGGACGAAGACCTGCCAAAGATTGATAGCGAGGTCGATGAACTCACGGAAGACGAGGAAGAGAACACCCAGGCCCGCCTGAAAAGCCGCTGGGCAGCTCTGGAGCAGGTTGTAGGAGCTGGGCCACGCATTGCCAGTGTGGCTGCTGACCTGGTGGCGCACTTTGAAGAACGCAGTACCACCCAAACCGGCAAGGCCATGGTGGTCACCATGAGCCGGGAGATCTGCGTCCACCTGTACGACGAAATCGTCAAACTGCGGCCAGAATGGCACGACCCCGATCCAGAAAAAGGCGTCATCAAGATCGTGATGACCGGTTCTGCCAGCGATAAGCCCCTGCTGCGTCCACACATCTACAGCAACCAGGTCAAAAAGCGCCTGGAAAAGCGGTTCAAGAAGCCGGATGACCCGCTGCGGATCGTGATCGTGCGCGACATGTGGCTCACCGGCTTTGATGCGCCTTGCGTTCACACCCTGTACGTGGACAAGCCCATGAAGGGGCACAACCTGATGCAGGCCATTGCCCGCGTCAACCGCGTGTTCAAGGACAAGCAGGGCGGGTTGGTGGTGGACTACATCGGCATTGGGAATGAACTCAAGGCCGCGATGAAGGAGTACACGGCCAGCAAGGGCCGGGGCAAGCCAACCGTGGACGCGCACGAGGCATATAGCGTTCTGGAAGAGAAGCTAGACATACTGCGCTCGATGCTGCACGGGTTTGACTACAGCGGCTTTTTGACTGGTGGCCACAAGACGCTGGCCGGGGCCGCCAACCACATCCTTGGCATCAAGGATGGCAAAAAACGGTTTGCTGACATTGCGCTGGCCATGAGTAAGGCCTTCACGTTGTGCTGCACTCTGGACGAGGCCAAAGCGGTGCGAGAAGAGGTTGCCTTCCTGCAAGGTGTGAAGGTAATTCTGACCAAGCGGGATCTGACTGCACAGAAAAAAACGGATGAAGAACGTGAGCTTGCTATCCGGCAGATTATCAACTCCGCGGTCGTCTCCGACTCAGTGGTGGACATCTTTGATGCGGTTGGCCTGGAAAAGCCCAATATCGGCTTGCTCGATGAGGGGTTCCTGTCACAGGTGAAGAACCTGCCGGAGCGTAACTTGGCGGTGGAACTGCTCGAGCGGCTTCTGGAGGGTGAAATTAAAAGCCGGTTTGGAAGCAACGTAGTCCAAGAAAAGAAGTTTTCGGAACTACTTTCAGGAGTCATGGTCAGGTATCAGAACCGGTCCATTGAAACCGCCCAGGTGATGGAAGAGCTGGTGGAGATGGCCCGCAAGTTCAGGGACGCTGCCAACCGTGGCGAGGCCTTGGGGCTCAGTGAAGATGAGGTTCGGTTCTATGACGCGCTGGCCAACAACGAATCCGCTGTCCGTGAACTGAAGGACGAAACCCTAAAGAAGATTGCCCACGAACTGACGGAAAACCTCCGCCAGAACCTGAGCGTCGATTGGTCTGAACGCGAAAGTGTCCGGGCCAAGCTCCGGTTGATGGTTAAACGGATCTTGCGCAAATACAAGTACCCGCCCGATTTCGAAGCTGCAGCCGTGGATCTGATCCTGGAGCAGGCCCAGGCGCTGGGAGAGGACTGGGCCGTTTAGAGCTATCCTCGCAGGACAGTAATAGGGAGATGAAAATGAGAATACCAACGAGCCACTCGGTGTCACACATCGTGGCTGGCCTATCGATCGTGTGCGTGCTGCTGTTGGCAGCCTGCTCTAGGCCGACGGATATTGTTTTTGGCCCAGAACCGCTAAAGCAGATGGCGGAGCAGGGTGATCAATTTAAAAAATTGCCAGAGGAAGACCGGGGAGTACTGGTGGGATATTTGGGCGTCAAGGCCCTTTCGAAAGCATTCGGCGCCAAAGATGACAAGCCCATAACCGGCCGCACCGTTGGTGAGGTGTTGGTCGATGCCCGTGCTTGGAAGGCAACGATGCTGGAAAAAGAGGCGGCAGAAAAGAAGAAAGAGGCGGAAGCAGCAGCTTTGAAGGCCAGGCTCATGGAAGAGCGCAAGGCGATATCAGAGAAGATACTTTCAAGCGTGACGATCACGCTGCTTAGCAAATCGGTCGTGCCGAAGAATATTGAGGCTGGTCGATTTGATTCTGAACTCAAATTGATGTTCGCTATCGAGAACAAGTCGGACAAGCCGATCAAGTTGCTCAAGACGCGAATTAACTTCAAAGATGCGACTGGTGACGAAGTTGGTTGGCTGAGTATGACGTTTGACGACACAATCCTGGCGAAATCGACCTTGAAAAGCGCGTCTGGTTACTGGAAGATCAATGAATTCCGCAATGGTGATATTGAGAAAATCGCTAATCGCGAGCTTTCTGCTATGACGGCCAGTTTTGAACCAAAGTCAGTTGCTTTTGGCGATGGTGAGGTTATCAAAGCGCCATCTGAGAGCGATTGACGGTTTGCGCGTGCAAGCGTCACCAGGCCTACTAACGTCTTCAAGGGGCTACGTGGTGGGTAGGGATTGACATTTACGTTGTGGCTTCGAATATAGATAGCTATAATGCTATCTATATTGATGGAAGCGCATTCATGATCTACGCAGTTGTAAACACCAAAGGCGGGGTGGGTAAAACCACCACAGCGGTACACCTGGCCACCATGCTCTCTCGCTTGGGCGAAACCTTGTTGATTGACGGTGACCCGCAAGCCAGTGCTGCGAGCTGGGCCGCATGGAGGCGTGACAACTCCGAACATGGTCCTAGCCCCACCACGACCTGCCTGGCGGGCAAAGCCATTCTTTCCGAAGGCAAGCAGTTGGCCTCCAAGTACGCACACGTTGTGGTTGATGCCGGTGGGCGTGATTCGGCTGGTTTGCGCGCAGCCCTGTTGTTGGCTCAGATGGCCATCGTTCCCATTGGTGCGAGCAACCTCGATGCCGCTGCCATGACTGATTTGCTGGAAGTTGTTGAGTTGAGCCGGGATTACAACCCCGAGCTGGATGTGCGCGTGTTGCTAACCCGTGTCGATCCCCGTACCAAAGACACCGCGGAAATGATGGAGTTCCTGGCTGAGCAAAAACTGACGGTTCTGCCAACGAAGGTTTGTGAGCGAGTAGCTTTTCGCCGTGCAATCGGGGAGGGCGTCATCGTCCAGGAGCTGGGCAAGGATCAGGCAGCTATTGCTGAAATCGAAGCTTTTTTTCGTGAGGTGCAAGCATGAAGGCAAAACCCAATACAGACCAGTTCAAGCCCAATAAGGACCCCTCCAGCTTCTTGGAGGGCGGGGCTGCAGATGCCTCCGATAAGTCGGCCAAACAGCCCGCAAAGGTTGCTGAGCCCGTGTTTGAGGCCAAGGTGCACCGGGAGCAAAAGGTCTTCCGTCTGCCGCTGGATTTGATCAACACGCTCAAGCGTGAGGCCTACGAGAGATCCGTAAAAACCGGCTCTCGCGTGACAGAGACAGAGTTGGTCGAGCAGTCGTTAAGATCGTTCCTTGGAGCATAGCTATATAGATAGCTATCATGATAGATCGAAAGCAAAACGCAGTGCCAGATCAGAAGCTCACGACCAAGCGCGGCCAGGAAGCGTGGGTGAAAAACGCCGTTTCCAAGGGAATGGATGAAGCTGCAGCATGGGACCTGGTTACGAAGATGGCCTCGGCGCAAAAAGCCAAGTCAGAAGTCAAGCAAAAGAAGCCAACCGTCACACGAGTCATCAAGGAGCAACTCCCCCCCAGCGAGGGTGATTTCTTCATGGACGTGCCCTTAGAGCCGCCGAAGCCCGTAGGTCCACGATCTCCCAATGGGGAGCGTGGACTGATGCCTGTGCATCACCCCAATCGTGACTTCTTTCTATGTGACATGTTTGATTACGCCATCAAAGATGACGGCGTCAGCATGGAGGCGCCGATTTTTTCGTTGTCAACCAAGCCCGATAAGGCGATCTGGCATTGGGAGAGTAAGGACGGAAGCCGGGCAGTCACCGTCACACCATCAGTTTTGGGGCGAGCCACGCAATTTGATAAAGACTTATTGATTTACGTAGTGAGCCAGATGACTGAGGCCCTCAACCGTGATCGCCTAGATGCGCAGAGCCGCACTGTGCGTTTTCGCGTGTATGACTACCTAGTGTCCACCAACAAGCCGACTGGTGGGAAAGAGTATGAACGTCTGCAGGACGCGTTGGAGCGCTTACGGGGCACGTCAATCAAGACCAACATCATGACCGGTGGGCAGCGCGTTAAGGAGGGTTTTGGCATCGTGGATAGCTGGACGATCATTGAGAAGTCACCCGATGACGAAAGCATGATCGCCGTTGAAGTGGGCCTTTCAAGGTGGCTCTTCAACGCTGTGCAAGCCAATGAAGTGCTTACGATCAATTCGAACTACTTCAGGCTTCGTAAGCCGCTAGAGCGAAGGCTGTACGAGCTGGCTCGAAAGCATTGTGGCGACCAAGCCAGGTTCGTTATCGGGGTTGAGCTACTGAAGGATAAATGCGGCAGCAAATCTGACATGAAAGAATTTCGCCGCGCTTTGCGTGAGCTCATCGAGACTGACACGTTACCCGACTATCGGATGAGTCTGGACTCTAAAAAGGGCCAGGTGTTGTTCTACACGCGCGATCAGAAGAAGCTTGCTCTCAGCATGGCAAAGAAGCCAACACCCTAGCCGTTTGTCTGCGCGCTGACAGGGATCGGTCAGAACACCTTCGTTTTCCTCTACGCGCCAGGTGAAATTTGGCAACTGATCGGGGGGATGGGTGGACTTTTGTTTTCCTGCGACATATCCATATCGGGGTGGTCTAACTATCGTTATATCACCCACCTTTTGTGCCATGGGGAGGCAGAAAACAGCCACTCCAGCACTGAAACAGGCTTGTAAAGCTTCCAAACACTCAACTGAAAGCCTTTTTAAGGACCTCAGACAGGCTTCAGCAGTGAACTTTGGCCATCCGTTACATCACCCACCAGGCCTGTGGATTGGGTCGTTATATCACCCACCAAATCTGTGGATTGGGTCGTTATATCACCCACCAAATCTGTGGATTGGGTCGTTATATCACCCACCGGCACTTCGTTATATCACCCACCGGCACTTCCAGAAACCTGTTTTAGAACAATGGGTTACAAGCGTTATACACAGCCCTAACACGCGCGCGCGTTTCTTAACTTTTATTATCTTTAACCCACGCGAGCGCGCGTGCGTTCACATACGCGCTCGCGCGCAAGGAAACTTTTTAAAACAGTCCCCCACGGGGGAAGTGACAGACCCCCTGGTCGAGTTGGCACTACGTGTCCACCTCTCAGGCGTGCCGCCTGCCTACGGCTCCTGGCTGCTAACCCCCCACCCCCCTCTACACGAGGGGGAGAAACAGCCGGTTTTACAGAAGGCAGCAAACCGGCCTACATCGCCCATCAACGGACTCTCGTTTTAAGTACACCTTCAAGGTTTGATGCTTTGACCCCTGACCCATCTAGGAATCGACAAAACACCCAAAGGCAGCGATTTACCGAGATGGGCAAGGGGGTTGCTAGGGTGGAGGCGTTTATTGCGTCATAGGCCGTTTAAACGCGTTTTCTTTTCATTTTCTGCCAGGTGAGTGTGTGATGTTCTTCGAAGCTCGGCCTGCGCCGAGGTGATTAGCATCGAATACCCATTAATTGCTTTGTTTGTTTATTTGTTAGTAAGTTTGTTTGTTGCGTGATAAAATCACGCATCGTCCATTCCGTCATCCTTCAGAAGGTCTGCCATGCGCCCCATTGAATTTAGCCCCGAGTCCATCATCCAAGCTGGCAAGGATCTGCAGGCCACAGGCCGCAACATCACTGGCTTTGCCTTGCGCCAAAAGGTTGGCGGCGGCAATCCTTCCAGGTTGAAGCAGGTCTGGGACGAACACTTGGCTAGTCAGTCCGTGACAAAGGCGGAGCCGGTGGCTGAATTGCCCGTGGAAGTGGCCGAAGAAGTGGCCTTGGTAACCAAGGAACTGACGCAGCGCCTGGGCGCGCTGGCAGTGGAGCTCAACGACAAGGCTGTCAAGGCAGCAGAGAGACGGGTGCACGAGGTTGTACGTTCCGCCGGCGAGCAGCGCGCCCAAGCTGAACGTGAGCTGGCTGATGCATCACAAACTGTGGATGACCTGGAATCCATGATTGATGAGGCGACAAACCAGGTGACTGCGCTGGAGGCTACGTTGGCAGATCTGCAAGCCGGTCACCAAGCACAGGCTGTGGAACTGGCCCAAGTGCGGGAACGTCTGATAGTTACGGAACAAACTGCCAAGGTGGTGGCCGAGCAGCATGCGGCTGAGCTGGTGCGGCTGACGTCCAGCATCGAGGCTGAGCGCGCGCGCCACCTGCAGGAAACCGAGCTGCTTCGAGCAGAACTGACGGAACAGAAGAAAGCTAGCCTAGGAATGACGGCCGAGCGCGACCAGGTGCGTGCCGATCTGGCGGCTATCACCGCCAAGGCCGATGCTATCGAGCAGGCGCGCCAGGAACAGCGCAAAGCGGCGGAACTCGATGCCAAACGTGCCGGAGAAATGCTGGCCAAGGCAGAGGCGGCTCAAGATAAAGCGCAGCAGGCGGCCAGTGTGGCGCGGGAGGATGCGGCAAATCTGCGCGGCCAGGTTGATGCGATGAAGGCCCAGGTGGCCGAGTTGACGCAGGTACTGGCGGCGAAGAAGCCTTGATCCCGACCAGGTGCTTGCATTGCGCCATGTGAATAGCTGGATATTTATCTGTAACGAGAAAAACCCCTCGTGAAGAGGGGTTTGGGGGGTTATGGAAACCGAAATTATTATAATATTTCGGGCAAGCTACATCTGAAACCAATGGTTCCAGTTTTCACCAGTTTGGTGGGTTTTCACCCACAATTACTCATTCCAAGTACCATCGCTGGTCTACCTGGATACAACTTACCCTCCGCTTTTAAGCGGATTTACTAAACTTAAACGAAGAGTATTTCTACCGCCCAGCCGCCAAGCTGGTCGATTGAGGCAGGAGCCGCCAAGCTCCTCACGTCCCTTCCTCCACCCCAAGCCAATGGGGTTCAGTCACTTTCTCTTCTTCCTCGCCCTTTCGACTCCTCTGGTGCCAACCATTGGATGCATTTCTGCTCTCAGACAGCTTTCGGCTGCTGATTTAATGTCTACTCGAAGCACGCTCTCACCCCATACGGTTATTACCGCCACGCCGATATTTCGTGGTTGACGACAGTTTCCAATCTGCCGTTCCGTCGAGATTTCCCCAGTTATCACAAACTACCAGTTACATAGACTTCTACACAGTATTCACGACTCAATTTCTGGGCACATCCCCCAGATTTCCGCCGCCCGAAGGTGGTAAAGCGGTCAGCGTACGATCGTGTTCTGTTTTTCGTAGATTCGCAGGCATTTCAGCCCTAGAGCCAGGCCGATTATTAAATCGGCTTTTTTGTAACCATCGACCAACAGCGCCATATCCATTTAGGACTTAGGCGCAGTGCAGGGTTAAGCTATCAGCTACGGCTGGTGGACTTCAGGGCGTGACCCCCTTTATCTCCCGCTCATCCGACGTCTCTTGGCTCTTGCCAATGACGCCGAAGCGTATTTTTCTTACGCATTAACTGCCATCCCAGGTCGCAGGCGTTACGAGGTTTCCACTCGTCCCGCCGTCGGTATTAACGTCCTTGCGGACTCCCGATTTCGTTGTGTGCAGGCTTGCCGGTATTTCCACCGGTTCACCGTTTCCTGGTCGCACACCCACACGGGTCATCTTTGACCCGAATTTCAAGGACTGAACTGAGGGGTTTAGGCTGACCAATTGGTCAGTGGTTACCCCCTCAGCTCGTCCTCGCACCCGGCGAGCAAGTTTCCCTGCACCGGGCGCCAAGAAGAAGATTCCACAGATTGGCGATCCGTGGCGTGGGGCTTGGCGGCCCCTGGAGCATTGCGCTCCGTGTGACTTTGGTGGCTGTGCAATTGGCGTTGCCTGCTACCCCCTTCGGTCGAAAAGAGGTAGTAGGCAACGTCAAGAGCAGGGAGCGGGTGCCTCAACCAGGTCAACGTTTATCAAGTGCTGCACGCATTGGCAGCGGTGGCCAAATGAGCCGAACTGCTAGGGATATGTGTCGTTTGAAAAAAATGGAAGCTATTGCTTCCCACCTTCATTTAGCGTAGTAGCTTTACGAGCTACGACGTTGTAGTTATCATTACTTTATGAAAATCTATGATGACCTGACTCCGGCCCTCAAGAGCATCTTGCTTCACTACACCAGGGGCTACACACGGTGGATTTCAATCAAGACTGAGCCGGAAAAACTCAAGTCTCTCGATGCGAAATGGGCTGAGACTTATGGGACGCACCTTGCTGCCTATCAGCGGCAAGACAAGAAGCAGAAGGGCCTGCCAACGGCCGTCGCAGTGGCCGCTCCGGTGCTGGGGGCGCCTGATGCCATTGAAGTGATCTTGATGGCAACTGAGTTCGCCAGTTCAGTCCAGCTTGGGCCATTCACCCGAGAGAAATGGAATACGAAGCTGCCAGAGTTCTCAAAATTCGTTATCGTGCATGAGCCACGCGAGCGCGGTGACTACGCCTGGACGTGGCGCATTCAATCTAGAGATATGGGCATGCTTGAGAAGCACCTGACAGCCATGGTGAAAACCGGCGACCCGAGCAAGGTTGCCCAGGAGTCCCATCACTGGACACGCTTCTATCCCATGTTCGGTGGTGTTCGGCGGCAGTTGCGCAGGGCACTTAAGTCAGGGCAAAAGCTTTGGGGTTCTCTCTTCAAGGAGCGAGCATGGCCTGGACCTGATCCAGATCAGTTGCCTGCAATGGTTGGCTTCAAGCAAGATAAACACACGAAATTCCGACCAGATAGCAAGGATGGGTAGGACTGTTTACGCCGTTACATCATCTAGAATTGGTTTTTTCTACCATTCCAGTCCGATGGAGTGAATCGGTACTAATAAATTTTAATTAGTACCAAATGTATTTAATTGTTACTAATTTAGAAATCATGTTTTCTTGTCATAAAATCTGACGTCTCGGGCCTCCGACCTTGAGTCGTCCCAGGTTTAATGGAGACTCGTTAGGAGTCAGATCGGTATTGTTGCCTGGTAGTCATAGGTGAATTTACAATGGATATGGGACTGATCGGTGGATTGGCTGTTGCATTAGCCCTTCATGAAGGCTGTGAAAAAACATGCGAGCTAAATCCACAGGCGTTGTTTTTCATGTGCCTGATCGTCCTGGTTGCTGCCCTTGGTGCCAGGTACATAATCAAGCACTCTGGTAACGACCCCGTAGATTCAAAAAACTCACCATCTTCTGGGAAGGAGCTCAGCTAAAAATTGGTTTTCTAGTATGGTTAATAAGACTAGTAATGCGATTGATTAATGTCCATTTTTTGTTACGAAAATTTTATTAAATTAATTTTCATAAAAAGCATTGACAACTCGTTAATTTTTTATTAAAATTAAAACAGTTCGATAGTTCAACAGATAGAACGCCAGCCTACTAAGCTGGAGATAGGGGTTCGATTCCCCTCCGAATTAAAAATGGCAGCTCATTGAGCTGCCATTTGTCATTCTGGATTGTGCTAGCGCACTCGGTTTCTTAATGCCAGGTCGTTATCCACCATCTCTCAGGCTCAAGTTTTTTGATCTTGCCTTGCAAGACGAAGGTTCTGAGTTTTTGTGTCTATTGTTGTTGATAACCTATTTTATCGTTAATAAAATGGCCAAACCGACAGCCTGTCGGTTTGGCCATGGTGGCGGTGATCGAGCAAGTGTTAGCCACGCGGCTAACAAAGCGGGCATGAGATGGGGGATGGCGAAATCATCTAATATTAGACAAATCACAAAAAAAGTAGATAGATTTTCTGTGCGGTATCTAAACACTTGACAAGGTAGACGACTTACACTACAATTCAAACCATCACAACAGCGAGGTTGCTATGCACCACACCAAACACTCAGTAGTCCGCATGAACCAACGTGGCATCGTCCACGCTATGGCCGAACTGGTCTATGCCTATGGCACAGTCCATGGAGACAAGATCGTTTTGACCCAGAAGGCGGCAATTGCCCGGTTGAATGAAGCTCGTGCTGATAAGGATGCGTTGAACTTGGCACTGGACAACGGCTGTGACAACCTCTTTGACGTTTTACGTCAACTCCGCGAGGTAGAGGCCGAGCTTCCCGTCCTCATGAAATTGGTCGACAAACATGGTGCAGTGGTTGTCATGGTTGGTGACAACTTGATCACCGCCTACGGCTTGCACTAATAAATAAGGTACGAAATGAACTACAAACCACTTTTGGGTATGGTTGATCGCTTGCGCGGAGAGTTTCATGATGCGCAGGACGCTGTGCTGCTGGCAGCAGCACTTTTGACCTGGCAGCATCTTGCCCAGCTGCAACATGTGTCTGCGCTGAATGTGGCATT
>TBL_comb47_HYPODRAFT_10005627_pt1 | contig 13896 bp, 9 predicted proteins | sample TroBogypolimnion_40_FD_10682 | JGI IMG/M metagenome (IMG submission 10682)
AGGATGACGAAGACGAGGAGGAAGATTTTACGAGTGAGGCGATTTCTTCTGAAAAACCTTTAGGGTTGACTTCCAACTCCATGATGAATTTTGCCTTTGATGATATGGAAGAAGAAGAAGAGGACGAAGAAGAGGAAGAAGACGAATTATATTTACAAAAATTTGATGAAAATCTGAAAAAAAATATCATTCAAGAACATCATCCTGAAATGATGGCACAAAATTTTGATGAAATTGAAGTATTATCGCGCGTGGTTCGTAATCAATATGGAAACATCATTGATCCATTACATCAATCAGTTCCATTTGTTACAAAATATGAAAAGGCGCGTATTTTAGGTGAACGTGCGAGACAAATAAATGCAGGTGCACAACCATTTGTTACAGTTGATATTGGGGTTATTGACGGATATTTGATAGCACATCAGGAATTTTTAGAAAAAAAAATACCTTATATTTTAAAACGACCTATTTCTGGTACTTATATTGAATATTGGAAACTTTCTGATTTAGAAATAATATAAATTTAGTCATAGAGATGAAAGCCTTCTGAATAATTTTCCGGAAATATAACATTTTTTTTTGTAAAATTTACAAATATAACAAAAATAAACAATAAATGATGTATACCGACGAAACAAATGTCAACCAATTTTCCTTGGTTGTATCTATGTGCAATTGGTTATATATGTTTTCATTGTAAAAATGTCTTATATATAACAAATAAATCACATAGATGGCGATAAATCCAACCAATACATACGTCGGTAATAAATGACTTCGTAAATGTATGAATATAAGATTGACAATGGTACCACATATTACAAAATTTACGAAAATTCTCATTTGAAATTCAGACAGAAATGGTAACAATTGGTGTACATCATAAATATCAAATTTATCCGGTTTATTGTTACTGTCAACTATTGTTAAAATACAATTACCATTGAAAATAAACCATGATAAAATAGTTACAAAAGTTATTGTATAATACAAAACATCACCATGGATGTGGTATCCGTAGCAGAGCGGAGGATAACCACGCATATTATGAAGGACTCCTATGTCGTCCTTCAGAATATGGTAATATTTGGATGATTGGTAAACAAATATATATCCAAACATATACAACATCAATAACAAATGAAAGATTGAACCCAAAATCATATACAAAAATCCAAACTATACAATACATGCATAAAACCAAATAGAAAATTGATTTTATGAAATAGATAAACACAAGGATAGAACATCACTTATATACAATTTGAACATGTCCAAAATTATTAAAGTACGTAAACCACGCACCACCAAGACTTCTTCTGTGAAGTCCGTCGCTGTAGACGATACGGCACAGAAGCCATCTGACCAAGACAACTTAGGTAAGTATATTGATTGTGATAAAAATCCACTGGATAATTTAGAGCAAATACATGCACTGGTTTCTGATAAAATCGGTTCATTGTTACACTCGGATGAACACGTTTGTAAAACGGAAGCATTTGAATCAATGGTGGAAGATATTATGAAAAATCGTCCAGAAACAAAACAATCTCTACCAGATGATGTCGGGAACGTAACGGAGACTTCGGAAAAATCATCCGAAGTAGGAGTATTGGATCATTTAGGAGATTATGTGGAAGAACCGTTTACCATCATTGAATCTTATTTTCAGGGACAACATTTAGACCGATTGGTTCGTCACCAAATTGAATCATACAATCATTTCATTACGTACCAAATGCAAAAAACAATTCAAATGTTCAATCCAGTATACATCAAGTCTGAAAATGATTATGTGGAAGAACAAGAAAAATATTTGTTGGAAATATCCATTTCTTTTCAAAATTTCAAATTATACTCACCACAAATTTATGAAAACAATGGTGCGACCAAGACCATGTATCCCCAAGAAGCGAAATTACGAAATTTCACGTATGCGTCTACCATGACCGTGGACATCAAAATTGACTACATCATACGCAACACGGAATCCATGGATAATCCAAGAATTATCACGAAAATTTTACAAAAAATAAACATTGGTAAAATGCCCATTATGTTGAAATCCGCGATTTGTGTATTGACACAAAACAAATCCGTAGACCCGGTTTATATGGGTGAATGCCCTATGGATTGTGGTGGATATTTCATTATCAAAGGTTCAGAAAAAACGGTCTTGGGTCAAGAACGTGCGGCCGAAAATCGTGTATATTGTTTTGATGGTAAAAATACGACAAAATGGAGTTGGTTTGCGGAAATCAAATCTATTCCCGATTTTAAATGTATTTCACCAAAACAAATAGAAATGATGATTGCGAGTAAAAACAACGGTTTTGGACACGGAATCTATATGAACATTCCTCGTATCAAACAACCCATTGAACTGTTTGTAGTATTTCGTGCACTGGGAGTTATGAGTGACAAGGCGATTTGTGAATATATTTTGTTAGATATTGCCGCAGAATCCAGTGAACAACGGCAAATATTGGATTACCTGCAAGCATCGGTCATTGATTCCAACAAATACATGACCAAAGAAGATGCCTTGCGTCATATTACGTCAGCAGTCGCATATACTCCTATCAACATGGACAAAGAAAAAGGTGCACGTAAAAAACAGGAATTTACCAACGATGTGTTGAACAATGACATGTTTCCTCATTGCAAAACACTTACCCAAAAATTGTACATGTTGGGTTACATGTGTCAAAAATTAATCAAAACCAGTTTGGGATGGATTCCTCCCAATGACCGTGATTCCTATGTGAACAAACGCATTGAATTGACAGGAACCTTGCTAAACAATTTGTTTCGTAATTATTTCAACAAACTGGTCAAAGAAATGCAAAAACAGGTCGTACGTGAAATTAACAACGGTTCCTGGCGTTCTATGGACAATTATGAAAATATCATCAATATGACGAATATCTACAAAATCATGAAATCTACTACCATAGAGAATGGTATCAATCGTGCACTCGCTACGGGAGATTTCAGTATCAAACAATCCAATAGTAGTAAGGTAGGGGTAGCACAAGTGCTGAGTCGGTTGACCTATTTGTCCAGTCTAAGTCATTCACGTCGTATCAATACTCCTTTGGAAAAAAGCGGTGAATTAATTGCTCCTCGTAAGTTACATAATACCACCTGGGGTTTCTTATGTTTGACTGGTGATACGGAAGTGTTGATGTCTAATCGTATAGATATGAAAAAAATTAAAGACATCCGAGATGGCGACTGGGTAAATACGGTGAATCGTACCACACTTCAAGATGAGTCATCACCTATGTTCAATTTCTTCGGTAAAATGCCAGATAAATTGTTTGAAATCACTACCATTAGTGGAAGAACTATCAAGGCTACTGCTGAACATCCGTTTTTGGTAAATCATGGCGATGGAAAATATAAAATGGTGGATTTATGTGACTTGCGTGTCGGTGATAATATGGTCATTCATCATATGGTAAAAATGATTCCCGATGAGAATATTACTCCTGTGTATATTCTCCAATCAGATGTATTGGAGATTTACCGTAAGGAATTGTTGGAACGTAATCTATTAAACAATTTCATTCCGCTCTTTAAACTAAAAATAATTGCACGTTTGATTGGAGCACAATTCTTTGGTTCTTCCAAATATTTACAAACAGAAGAGGACGCTCATCAATTGGCAAATGATATTACACAGTTAGGATTTGGTGATATAGTTCATGTTATAAAAACAATGGATCAAAAATATAAAGTTGTATTAATTAATGATAGCTCATGTTATGAATATTTTATGAGTTGGGTAGGAGGAGATCCATTTACATTACCTGCATGGTTACTCACTGCAGAGCGTTCCATCAAACGTGAGTTCTTATCTGCCTTTCTCGGTAGAGGGTTGTCTCATAGTTTCAGTAATACATTGTATACGGACAAACGTGTATATATGCAACACGTTACGGATATGTTAAGTGAATTTAATATTCAGTGTCATATTAAATATTTACCATCTCCACCAAACCTACGGTTTTCCGGAGATGGCTCCGAACCTCCAACCCTTCAGGTTTCCGGTACGTCGTCTCTGTTCACACCAAATCTAATAACCACCGCCGATGTTGTGATAGATAATGATAGTTTGGAAAAGTATTATGACACCATCGGGTTTACGTACTGCGAAAAAAATCGTCGTCAAATGGTAGAAACCATTGAATTGCTCAAAATACGCGCGTTTTACAAACAAGACATGACACCTCCAGTCAATTGGTCAGTGAACGGTTGTGTCAGTGTACCTATCCTTTCCATTCGCGAGATTGAACCAGAAATGGTATATGATTTCACTACTTACAGTGAAAACCATTCGTTTGTCTCTCAGGGGTTTGTCGTGTCAAATTGCGCATGTGAAACTCCAGAGGGGCAGTCCATTGGTGTAGTGAAGAATATTAGTTACATGGCACATATTACCATTCCTACCAACAGTTCATCCTTGTACGATTACATATTACCGCATGTATATAAATTGGAAGATATGACGAGTCCAAAGGAAGCCTTTGGAAAAGTGCGAGTCTTTATCAACGGTGCATGGGTAGGTGTTACGGAACAACCCGAAGAATTGTATAGGGAAATTAAACAGAAAAAATACAACGGCATTATCAACATTTATACTTCAGTCATCTTTGATTGCAAAAGTATGGAAATTCGTGTATGCAATGACGGTGGACGATTGACACGACCTGTACTAAAAGTACGAGACCAAAAAGCATTGATTACCAAAGATATGATTCAAAAATTGAACAATCATGAATTGTCGTGGAATGATTTGTTGGTATCTTGTCGGATTCCGGAATCCGCGATTGAATACATAGACCCAGAAGAACAAAATTTCGCCATGATTGCGATGCGTACCAAAAATAAATACATTTTGTCCAACGATTCCAAAAAAGAAGCACTTACCAATATGCCTAAACTATCCTATAAATATACTCATTGTGAAATTCATCCGAGTACTATTTTCGGGGTATTAGCTTCGTGTATTCCTTTTCCGGATCACAATCAATCACCCAGAAATACGTACCAATGTCTTTCTATTGACGAAGAAGTTAGATGTGCCGATGGAAGTATTAAACAAATTCAAGATATTGAAGTTGGTGATAAGGTATTGACGTTTCATCCAGAAACATTAGAAATTACGGAAACGGAAGTTTCTAATCAATTTGTCATACCGAATGAAAAAGATGTGTATGAGATGACAACTGCTCATGGTAAAAAAATAACAGCTACGATTGACCATCATTTTATGACCGACCAAGGATGGAAAACTGTGGAACAAATCATGTGCGATTCGTCTATACGTATTGGTTTATCATTGTATGGTTCAGAAAAAGGATTGGAAGATATTATCAAATACAACCAACATTCTACAATGGTTGTGAAAAACAATTGTGTATTTGTTCAAGTTGTATCGTTTAAACATAAACCTGACCAATTAATTTCTTGCATTGAAACTGAAAGTGAAAATCACAGTTTTATTACAACCAATGGTTTTCTATCAAAAAATTGTTGTATGGGTAAACAAGCTATTGGAGTATATGCGCTGAATTTTGATCAACGTATGGACAAGACCTCTTATGTACTTTCATATCCTTCCCGTCCATTGGTGGATACCCGTCTAATGAATTTCATTCAACTGAATCGTATTCCTTCGGGTCATCAAATTACTGTGGCCATTGCATCCTATACTGCCTACAATCAGGAAGATTCGTTGTTAATGAACAAGGGTTCTATTGACCGTGGATTGTTTATGACAACCGTGTATCATACCGAAAAGGATGAAGACAAAAACATTATTCGTGATGAAATTATTCGGTGCAAACCCGACCCTACCAAAACCAAAGGAATCAAGTATGGGAATTATGACAAACTCAATAGTCAGGGGTTTATTCCCGAAAATAAATTGGTGGAAAATCGGGACGTGATTATTGCCAAAACGGTTCCTATCAAAGAAAATCGTAATGACCCGACCAAGACCATCAAATACGAAGACCAGAGCAAAACGTTTCGTACCACGGAAGAATGTTATGTAGACAAAAATTACACCGGTAGAAATGGGGACGGTTACAATTTCGCCAAAGTACGTGTACGTACTTTACGAAAACCGGTATTAGGTGATAAATTCAGTTCAAGAGCCGGACAGAAAGGTACCTGTGGATGTATCATTCCGGAAGAAGATATGCCTTATACCAAGGACGGATTGCGTCCCGACATTATTATCAATCCTCATGCGATTCCTTCCCGAATGACCATTGGTCAATTGAAAGAAACTGTACTGGGCAAAGTATTACTGGAACTGGGCATGTTTGGTGACGGTACGAGTTTTGGTGATTTAGATATCAAGACCATTTGTAGTGAATTGCAAAAAATAGGCTATGAGAGTTATGGTAACGAAGTCATGTACAATGGATTTACAGGAGAACAAATGGAAACCAATATCTTTATTGGTCCCGTATATTATCAACGTCTTAAACACATGGTCAATGACAAACAACATAGTCGTTCTATTGGTCCCATGGTGAATTTGACACGACAACCGGCTGAAGGTAGGTCGCGTGATGGTGGATTTCGTATTGGTGAAATGGAACGTGATGTGATGATTGCTCATGGAATGTCTAGGTTTTGTCGTGAACGTTTGTATGATGTATCGGACAAATATTCCACACATGTGTGTGGAAAATGTGGAATGATTGCGTGTTACAATGATCAAGGTATGAAACAGCAAACTAAATTCGCCAAAAGCGATATGAGTATTCACTTGTGCAAAACGTGTGGAAATATGACAGATTTTGCCAAAGTAGAAATTCCATACGCTTACAAACTATTAGCACAAGAATTACAAACTATTAACATTGTTCCCCGTATCATTACGGAATAAACATATCTATCTTAGAATATATGTATATGTATATGTATGATTATATTATTATCGGCGCAGGTATAGCTGGACTATACGCTGCATATAATTTAAAAAAAACACATCCAAATAGTACTTTTTTACTATTAGAAGCAGATCATAAAAAATACATAGGTGGACGTATTCATCAAGAAAAATTTGCCGATCATTTGGTGACAACCGGTGCAGGTATTGGTAGAAAAGCCAAAGACAAATATTTGATCAAATTATTAGACGAATTACATGTAATTTATCATGAATTCAAAGTGAAAACCACCTATACATTTGATCATTTGGATATTAAAAAAACAATCAAAGAATTACAACATCATTTTGAAAAAAACCATCAACCAAGATGTACATTTAAAGAATTTGCTTTATCCATTTTAGGACCCGAAAAATACAAACTGTTTTTACTATCAGCGAGTTATACCGATTATGAAAATGATGGTGTGGAAGAAGTATTATATATGTATGGGTTTGAAGATAATGTATGTTGTTGGACCGCCTTCTCTGTACCATGGAATGATTTAACTAGTAAATTAGTAGACAATATCGGTATATTGAATATCAAAACGAATTATTTCGTTACAAAAATAGAAGAACTTGATGATATGATTACGATTACTGACCGTAATCAACATCAATATCAATGTAGAAAACTGATTATGGCAACCACCATTACAAGTTTACGTAAATTATTAAAAAATCCCATATACAATGAAATTGAAGCACAACCATTCTTCCGAGTATATGCCACAGTTTCAAAAAAATACATAGAAATCATGAAAGAAAAAGTAAAAGGAACTACGATTGTTACCAATGAATTACAAAAAATTATTCCAATGGATCCAGATCATGGGTTGTATATGATAGCCTATAGCGATAATAAAAATGCGATAAAACTCAAAAATTCTATGAAACAAAGTATTGTATCTGAAGATAAATCCTATAATCTGGATAAATTGAATTATATGGATGATAAGGAATATATGACAAATTTAATAAAAACCGCAGTTGGTATACCCGATTTGAAACTAACCAAAATCGTTGGATTTTACAGAGAAGCAGGTACACATTATTACAAACCTTTGAAAAAAACCTACAGTAATCGCATAGAATTTATCAAACAGGCACAAAGACCTAGTAAAAATATTTTTGTCATTGGTGAAGTTGTTAGTGAAAATCAAGGATGGACAAATTCGGCACTAAGTACATATCACAAAATAAAAAACTTTTTATAGATTCAGGTCAGGTCAGATGACCGAAGGTCATCAACGACTAACTTCAAAGGGTGCTTCACTGACCGGAGGATTTTGGTAAATGGTGTTCCATTGCAGCGAACATCATTTCAGGCTTTTTTTTTGAGTGGAATTGAGATGGTCAATTAGCATTTATTAACGATGATATTATATATTTTTCTAAAAATGGGCTGTAGTGATGTTGGTAATGAATAGTCAATATACATAAACCCCCTTCTGTTATTCAAATAAACAACATTATAAGGATTACTAATTTGTGGTTGAAATCTCATATTTGATAAGTTTTGTAGTGAATATCAATTATATTCTTATACTAAACAAATATTTTATATATTAATTTTTATTGTAATTGCGATACAATATAACATACTACTATTACACAGTAAATTACTAAACCTTTGATGTTGTAAAACACCTGTTATAGATACAATTCCAGTCAGATGACCGAAGGTCATCAACAACTAACTTTCAAAGGAGAAGTTTGGTAAGTGATGTTCCATCGCAGCCGAACCCCATTTCAGACTTTTTTTCATGTTTTTAACAAATTGTTGCATCGCTGGAACGCGTTCCCCCGTTTCATTATGAATGATTTCTTCGTTGTAATCGTGGAAACCATTGAAATGAACAAAGCACGGATAGGTTTTCATTGCATGATTGTATAGGCGCCCTTCTAAAAATACAAAATTACGCAAAGGTACTTTGTACAAACTCTGAAAAATTTGTTGGTACTGATCAAGACGAACATCTTTCTCTCGGTAAAACGTCAAATAATATTGAGTAAAAAAATGTTGGTCACCACCTAAAGAACAAATATCTTCTATTTCTTGGTCGGATTTCCAAGCAAACATTTTGCGTAGTGCATAGACATATCCTATATATCCACCTGAATTCACATATTTGTATGCAGTAGTGGTATATTTATACGTATTGGTGGTTTGTATTTGTTCATATGCTTCAACATTTTCGCCGGGATAACAATTGATTTCACTACTTAATACAATCTCGCAATTGTATGAGAAAAACTTTTCCAGAATTTCCTTTTCATCGGACATACACAAGACATCATATGCGTCTACAAATGCAACAAAATCTCTGTCGGGGATAAAATCCAATACTTGTTTCATAGCATATATTTTGTCCGTAAAACCATTCCAATGACTCCATGGAATGATTTCTATATGCAATTTGGACCATTCAGCAGTGGTACGTAACAAGGTTGTTTTTTCTTGGTCACTGGCAATCGTGAAAATATGCAACATATGTAAAAATATATAATACAAATTCTTTACATCTAATTGTTACGTATGTTGGTTCCCAATTCCCCCTGTTGAACAATCGTCGGGTCCAAACGTAATACATTCAATTCCCCTCGGTTGGCTTTTTTAAATATTTGTACATCCAATATGTTGTCAATAAATCGCATATTTTCCAATATTTTTCCAATATGACGGTTGTTCACCAAATATCCATGCGCACACCAAGAAATACCGGTTGTACGATATACATTGTCTATGACCTTTTCACCATTGTCACCAATAATTCCTAAAAACAACATATCAAAATCTGTATTACCTAATTTTATCAAAGTTTCATCTAAAATATTCATAAATTGTTTGTCTAATGTAAAATCGTCTTCAAATATCACACTATATCCTTGTGGATTTCCATGGTCACGTATCATTTCGTACGTTTTGTAATGACTTAAATAACATCCAACTTCATTTTTCCGATTTTCCATTTTTTCATTGAAAGAAGTGGTAATATGTTTTAATTTCGGGTCCATATCTTCATAAATTCCTGGAAACAAAATTTTTTGTTGTATTAATGCGTCTAAATCCAATTTTTTACCAATCAATCCGTCTACTTTTTGAATGGTAAAATCAAAATAATCTGCTTTGTTTGGATTCTGTCGCATGATTTCCAATTGTTGTTTTATTTGTGATTGAATGTTGTTTTCACGTGTTGGATTTCCTATAGTAATTACATAAAAATCTATGGAAGGAACCATGTCAAAATTCTCTTGGTTATTTTTATTGTCTGAATATTTGCTTGTATAATAATAATAGAAACATATCAAACCAAACATACATAGATACAATATCCATAGTATGTTATTATTATTATTTGTCTTCATGATATATAGTTTATATTATGAAGATAAAAATATGGATATTTGTAGCAATTATTCTTTTGTTGTTACTACTTTTATCCTTTATCCAACATTGTCAGGTAAAACATAAATTTTCAGAAAATTATGATAATCAAAACGTTCCTATTACGTATTATGTAATTCATAATCGTTCTAACCAAGAACGAAAAAAAAACATTGAGGAACAGGAAACAAAATTGGGAAAACCAATTCATATATTTGATGCAATCATGGGAAAGGAGTTGGATTTAGATAATTTATCTGTATTTGACCCAAGATTGCAAAACAAATATAATTCTAGAAATAAAAATGAATATGGATGTTATTTGAGTCATTTTATGTTATTAAAAAAAATATCACAACAAATTCTACCCAGTAAAGGTTATACTGTGATATTTGAAGACGATTTTCAAATTATGAGTGACGACCTTGAAAATCATATACGACATGAATTAGATATCATAGACAAAGAAATGGATATGATATTCTTCGGACATTTGGATTCCTATGTGGGAAAATTGTACAAAGAAGATTTATTTGAACTGGATATGAACAATTACCAAGATTTTGCCGGATTGCACGGATATATTATCCAGAATCAAAGTATTCAAAAAATACATGATATGTTGTTTGAAATTGATAATCCAATTGATTATAAATATGGAAGATTCATTGGTGAAGGTAAATTAACTGCACTGTTAGTGAATCCCACGATTGTAAATCAAAATGGAATGGAATCAGGTATTGGATTTGACCGATAAAATCGTACTAACTCAGCAGGTGGCTTTGCCACCGAATGAGTTTGTTGTTGAAGGACTTTGTCCCTCTGACCAATTTTATCGGATGATTGTGTATAATGAAACAACATGGATGGTCTTTATGTATGATTTTATGTATTTTTATTTTCCTATGTTTACTATCGTGTATTCCTGTAGAATCTTTTGAAAATTATTCCGATATTACCTATTATGTCATTCATGACCGTACCAACCAAGAACGAACCAAGAACATAGAAATACAAGAAGCAAAATTAGGAAAACCTATACATATTTTTGATGCAATTATGGGTAAAGATTTGGACATGAATCAATTATCTATGTTTGATCATAAATTGCAAAACAATAAAAAGGGACAAAGATCCAACGTAATTGGGTGTTATTTGAGTCATTTTATGTTGATAAAGTCTTTGTTGGACAAACCTCAAGGATATACGATTATTTTTGAGAATGATTTTCATATTTTGAAAGACGATTTGGATGCACAAATACAACATATTTTGCACATTATTGACAAAGATTTTGATTTGTTGTATTTTGGAAATTTGAACGATTCACATAGTCAACTATATAAAGAAAATATTTATGATATCAAGGATGTCATTACTGGAAATCATGCATATTTAATCAACAATCGTAACATTCAAAAAATATACAATGTATTGTTAACCATGGACGAAGCCGTTGATTGGAAATATTCTAATTCTATGCAAAAAAATGAATTGAAAGGTTTTGCTATTTATCCCACATTGGTAGTTCAAAATGGGATGGAATCTACGATAGGGTACCAATAAATGATATTGGATAAAGGAACCTACGGTTCCTTTAAAACCTCCCTTTTTAATAAAGAATATCAAATTGGTTGTATAAGATACTATAGAACTAATGTACCAAGATTCCTTGAAAGAAACCTTAGGAGGGCACCGAGTGTAACGAGGTGTCCTCGTTACTTAGGAGGTTTTACTGGAACCTTGGGTTCCAATAGATGCGGAGGTCTTACATATCAACATATGTAAGAATATAGAAACAATGGATTCGGAAACACAATCGGTGGATGATAATTCCATTATCAATGATATTCGTAATCCAAGCGAATTCAAAGGTATATCCTTTTCCAATTATAAAAAAACGGAAGTCAAACAAGCATTGATGGATAATATGTTGAAAATAAAATTAGAACCTGCATGTTATTGGTGTGCAGAATTGTTATGTGCTGGACATTTAATGGATATATGGGAAATTATTTTATATTTTGTTGGAAAACATATTCATTTAGGGAATCCCCGTTTGACGATTTATTTGGAAAATCGTTATGATATTTTTCGTAATATTATGAGTCAATCCAATTTTACAAACGAAATCCAGACACGTAACAATGTAAATATTCGGAAATTATTTTCGGAAATGATCTGTATTTTGACTCTTTCTCCACGAAAACATAGTTTTGAACCTATACGTATAAATCGTATAGAAGAATTCAACATTACGCTCATGACGGAACGTTTAAAAGCACCTTCTGTAAAATATGCGGAACCTGTTTTTGAAAAAGAAGACCCCAAAGAATTGTACATTGCGATTAATGAATTTTCTTACTCCATTTCCAAAGACGGGTTGAATTTGATGCGTGCATGTTATTGGATAGAATGGTTGATTGAATTTGATGCTATTTGTAAAAAACGTAGACAAGTTTGCAAATGTCAACGACGCGTACAAATTATGGTTGATTCAAAATATCAAAAAGATATTATATGGATGATATGGTGTGCACTTGTACATTATGTTGAAATTGAATGTTATGGTGAATTTGTAAAAAAAACAATACAATCTTTGTTACATCTTTTTTGTATAAAATATTCCACGGCTTGTTGTAAAAAACGCAGATATCTTTTGTATTTTGCGGTGGGTCTTTTGACTGAAAATATACCAACCACCGTTGAAATTATTACCAATGAACACAAACGTTTATTAGCATCTGTGATTGAACAAATACATATCATATATAAACAAATCAAAATAAATGAGGTCAGTCCGAATACGGAATATTTGTTCTCCAATGTTGAAAAGGAGAACAATTTAGAAAGGTCAAGAAAAAAATTAGAAATTATGGATTCTATGGGAGTTGTTCCAAGACAAGGAGACAAAAGCACAGAGGAAGAAGATGATGCATTGTATCGTTGAATTTATACATATTCCTCTGGACTCCTACGTCGTCCTTCTGAATATGTGTGGTTATCCTCCACTCTGTTACGGATACCACATCCATTCAGTTGCATTTTACAATTTCAATCGTATATACTGTTTTTCCTTTTTTGATTTCTTCCTTTTCACCATTCACTTTTTCATTAAATATGTTGGTTAATTCTTGAATATCGTTTTCATCATCTGCAGTGATTGTAAATGCATGTGGCATTTCTTTTTTTCCTTTAAAATTTATGTGTTTTTGTTTGTTACGTTTTAGTATGGGATATTGTGTTAATATGTGTTTTTTCAAAGTTGTACGTATATGTTCATCATCTTCAAATACATTGTATTTTTTTTCACATAAACCATTCTCATTACATTTAATGTTGCATTTTTCACATGTACAATCACCGCTACACTTACCCCCTTTACATTTGGTACAATGAAATTGTTTTTGTACCATAATTAAAAATAAACAATCTAAATTAGACTCTGATGGGGACGTTTGTTGAGATGATGGTAACGAAGTGGAAGTATCAGACGCAAATGTGTCTATTTTTTTGGGAGAAAAACTTTTTATTGTGTTTTTTGCATATG
>TBL_comb47_HYPODRAFT_10005629_pt1 | contig 13893 bp, 6 predicted proteins | sample TroBogypolimnion_40_FD_10682 | JGI IMG/M metagenome (IMG submission 10682)
CAAGGCGGCCCCGATTTCACCACTTGTGGGACGAGTCGTAAATGACGGAGCGTACCTGCGGGCCATGACGGGATCGCTTGCGTACGCCATGCCGATCATCGGTGCTGTGCTCGGGGTCGTCGCTGTAGCGAATACCAAGGGTGCGGCAATTCCGCCCTCGTTTGGCCTGGTGCTGGCGATCATCATCATTGGCGCGTTCGACGCAATGGCGGGCTTCGCCGCTGCCGCTGTGTTTGTGCTCGGAGTGAGTGTTGCCGGTGGCCTTGATTCTGCGGTGGCGCTCCGGACCATGATCGGGATGGTCTTGATGTTCTTTGCCGTACCGCTTGTCGCATCGGCGAGTCGCCCCTTGCGGCGTACGCCGAGTGCAGCATTGAGCGAGCACTTTGACCGTGCAGCAGACTTCATCATTGCGGGCCTTCTGGCGGCGTGGGGAATTGAGAAAATTATTGGAGCACTTCCCGCCCTTTCTGGCCAGACCTTCCCCTTGGCGAACGACGCAGTCGTCGTTGCGCTAGTGGCGCTGGCTGCAGTTGTGGTCCGCTATGGCTTTGAGACGCTTGCAACCCACCTGTATCCCGGTCGTCTCGCCGCGGTCGCACCCGCAAAAATTCCGTTTTCCAAGCCACCCCAACGCTTGGCTTCCACGGCGCTCAAGACCGCAATTTTCATCTTCGTTGCCTACGCGTACCTCGGAAACGTATGGGAGCTGTGGGTAGGCACGGTGTTGTTCGTTGTCCCAGCGGTGATGGTTATTTACGAAAACTCCCTACCCAACGTTCCTCGTCTGGCTTCGTATATTCCGAAAGGTATTCTCAAGACCGTCGTGATGCTGATTGTGGCCAAGCTTGCAGCTGACCTGCTCATTGCGGTGGTGGGGAGTCCAGCAAAACTTGTCTCGCTCGGGATTGTCTTCTTGGCGATCCCGGGACTGATTTTGTCGCTGCTCAGTAACTTCGGTCGTGACGGTAAAGCATGGGAAATGACGTGGGTGACGCGCACGCTCGGAATTGGAGTACTGATCGTGGGGGTCCTTCTTGTTTTGAACGTCGTTTCCATCGCTTAGGCGCTGCCTTTTCAGACCCATCAGATCCTGCTGATTTTCTTTGTCCTACTGATTCAGATGCTGGATGAGTTCTTCGAGTCTCCAGAGTCGAGGTGATGACGGAGTGTGCTGATGGTTTCTGCATCGGTGCCACAACAGCCACCGATGTATTCGATTCCAAGCATTGACCATTCCCTCCACCAGTCCTCAAGGGGCCGCGTTCCTTGGTCACTCCAGTTGCCAGTGTGGGGATCCCAGAGTCCGCCTTTGTTGGGATAGATGGCGATTGGTGTTGAGCTGATCGCGCGTGCTGCCGTCACGAGATCGCTCACGATCTCGGGCGCCACACAGTTGAAGCCGATGAACTCTAAGTGGGGAATGCCCTGAATTGTCTCGATCGCCTCGACTAGCGAAGCGCCAGAGCAGAGCGTTGTGCCGTCACTGGAGTTGAATGAGAACCCAATGGGTCGATCGACTTCGCCAAGGGCGCGCGCTAAGGCTTGGGTTTCAACAAAATCAGGGATCGTTTCGGCGAGGAGAAGATCTGGAGCTGCTTCGTTCAAGATGGCAATGCGTTCAGCGTGGAAGCGGTAGAGCGCCTCTCGATTCACGCCGTAGTCGCCGCGATATTCGGATCCATCATGGAGTATTGCGCCATACGGCCCAATACTTGCCGCCACACGGGTGTTGCTGTTTGCTGTTGCCCTCCGAGCAATCTCGACAGAACAGCGCAGAGCGGCATCGGCGTCGTCTTCGCTGAGACCGATCGCCGTAAAGCCCTGGCGCGAGAGCTGATAGCTCGACGTAATGATGATGTCAGCGCCTGCTTCGACGAAATTGCGATGAGCCTGTTCAATCAATGCAGGATCATCGAGCAGGGTCCGTCCGGTCCACAAGGTTCCATCAAACCGCGCGCCGATACGCTCAAGTTCCGTTGAAAGTCCTCCATCGAGTAACTGCGTCATCAGGCTCCTTCACCACTCACCGTAGCGCTGTGTGCCGAGCTTCTTTGGCAGGCGAGGAAAGCGTTCTTGGTGGTCACCGTTCACGGTATTTCAAACAATGTCGATGAGTCTCCGCCCTCGTCGAGTTCTCTTCCAGTTCTCTCGTCACTGATTAATTGGTCGACGACAGCCGCCAAACTCTCGAGCGAAGCAGCGTCACCGTCACCTGCACCTTCGCCTTTGTCGTTTCAATGTCGCCACGCATACGATTCGCTGCCTTCCAAGGGCAACTCGTGCCATCGCGCGTTCGTCGGAACGGTGGCCTTGTCCGATGGGCCGACCCGTTCGCTGTTGGTGCTGAGGACTCGTGGGCCCGAGAGAGCAACTGCCCAGGTGCGGCTCGGTACTTCGGGGAAAAGGTCCGTCGACGTTGCCATACAGCCAGAGATTCCTGATCTATTGCAATGAGGTGGATGCCATCAGGTCGTTGTATTCACCGCTTGTCGCATCCGCTTGTAAGGCGTGCAACCGCAAGCATCTCGTTGGTCGTCATTGACACTTGTTCACCAGTTTCGGTGTACGCCAAGTGCCCGCAACGTAGACAAGCCAAGCAATCTGATGATGGCCGGCCGGTCGCCATGCTCAACTGCGACGGCTTTGTCCGGGCGCCACGATCACTACGCCATGCCCAACACGCCATGCCCAACANGCCATGCCCAACACGCCATGCCCATGGGGGAGGCCCTAGCGAGTTTGCCCCGAACGGGAGTAGGTGGTCGTTGACCCAATTCGTACATATCTCGACCCTACAGGGAGGGTGTTTTATCTTTCTTTCTCTCGCCCGGAGGAAACAACATCACCAATCAGTCGCCAACTGCTCCATCTACTTTGGAAGGGAAATCAAGAATTATCTACGCAATGATCTCTGGAGCTTGGTCGTCTCGCCAGCATCTCTCGGATGGGTTTCCACCAAAATTGACAAGCTCTCCGGCAAGATTCGCAGGTCTTTCGCCAATCATAATTTCCCTCCTACAAACCATCTCGTTGCCCAGCAATTCAAGGGCACTTGCTCAATTGCAAATCGGAAAAAAAGGATGAAGCGACGTCTTTGGTTTTGAATTTTTCATCAAGCCCAGATTCTCCAAAATGGAAGAATCGACCAAGTGACCAAGGAAATCTGGCGAATGTCACTGCCCTGGGAGAGACTGTAGAAATGGAAATGAACCACCGATGAGCAAGGGAGTAGTCACGCTTCATCTTGGTGAAGACCTTTCGGTACTCGCTGAAGGGCTGGCACCGTTGGTGGCAAACGCTCCGGGCACCATTTTGGATCGTCCCTGGTGCGTGGCGCCATCACTCTCTGTGAGCAGTTGGCTGATGGACGCACTGGCCGTCGCTTCGGGTACCGAAGGTATTGCCGCAAATCTGGAAACCATGTCCCCGTCACGTTTCGTAGCGCTTCTCGAATCGGCATGCCTCGAAGACCAGCAGGGAAGCTGGAGTCAAGGCGCACTAGCGGTGAAAATCCACGGTCTAGGTCGTGGCGACTCCATGAAGGCGGCCCTGCGTCAATCGACGGAGCTGACCCAGCTTCTCGAGTGGCGCCCAGAACTCTTTACGCCGACTCGAATTACAGAATTGCCGGGCGACCTCGGTGAGATTGCGAGTGCCATTGGACTTCTCGAGAGTGGACCACTTCACCGTCGGCAACGTCTCTTCGAAGCCATTTCGAGTCCAGACGCAGAAGCGGATCTCCCTCGGGCGCTCTATGTCTTTGGGCTTTCGTATATCCCAGGAGGTCGCAGGTTTCTCGACCTTCTTGGAGTTCTTTCAAAAAAGGTTGAACTGCACCTTTTCCTCGCAGTTCCCTCGATCGAAATCGCCGCTACTTGTCTTGGATCTCCCGAGGACGCTCGCCTGGTCCTTGACGACCCGACTCGATTCAGTTGGCTCGATGAATCGCTCGAAGCGATGCATCTCCTCTCAGACTGGGCGTCATCTTCAGATGTAGCAGTTTCACTCGTTCGTCATGAATCAAGTTCATCCACTGAAAGCAATGTTCTTTCCCGCCTAAAGCAACGAGTAACGGGGGAGGCAGAGGTCCTCGGCCCAGACGATGGGTCCGTCTCGCTGATCGGCAGCTATGGACGAAGTCGACAGGTCGAAGAACTTCGAGATGTGCTCATTGAAAAACTTGAGACCAACCCCGACCTGCAACCTCATGAGATTGCAGTGTTGTGCCCTGATCTCGAAGCATATCTTCCGCTTCTTCAGCGGCACTGGCTCAATCCCGCACAGTCGAAACTTCCGAATCTGCCGTTCCATGCTGCGCAGCGTGCACATGGCCAGAGTCGGCGGCGAGTTGATGTGTCGCTCAGTTTTTTGTCACTGATCGGAAGTCACGTTACCGCTGACCAGATGGGTGATTTCCTCGGCTATTCGAGTGTGGCGACCACGCTTGGTCTGACACCTGAGGCACAGTTCGCGCTCCTCGAACGTGCAACGGAGGGCCGCCTGCTCTTTGGCGCGAGCGCGACCCAGCGAGCTCGGTTCGGAATCTATGGATCCGCCGACGCCGAGAGTTCGATCCCCGTCGACGTCGGAACATGGCGCCGGGTAACGGATCGGGTTGTTGCAGCGGCGCTGTATCCCGATGCTCGCAATGTTGACGAAAGCGACGTAGCACTGGCTCACCCCCCGCTCCAGCCACTTGGCGAAACCGATGATCTCCGATCATTCGGAGCGATCCAGCCCCTCCTTGAGATTCTGGATGCCACGGCTACGTATCGATCGCCTCCCGAGTATCTCGCGACACCGCCCCCTCTTGTCGAGAAGAAAATTGACGAGTGGCTTGAAGAGCTCGAAGGGTGGATGCACGCCGTCGCTCGCCGAAATGGCCGAGACGAGTCGTTTGAAAATTTGGTGGAAGAAGTTCGTCTGTGGGCGGGTGAGATTGAAGGTGAACCGCTGTCCTTCGACGAATTTGTCGAACTGTGGCGCAGTTTGGTGACGAGCAGTCCCTCGCCAAGTCGCTTCAACCTTGGTGGTGTTGTGGTGACCGATGCAGGTGGATTGCCCTATGCGCCATTCAAAGTGGTGGCATTACTCGGACTCGATGAAGCGAACTTCCCAGCGGGAGCTGTAACCAGCACGCTTCTCCTTTCGGAACACCGCCGACCTGGTGACCCAGATCCTCGAAGAGGTCTCCGTGGGGGACTGTTGGCCGGAGTCTTGAGCGCGACGAAATCACTCGTAGTGGTTTGGTCGACACGTGACGAAATTAAAGGACAAGAAGTGCTGCCCTGCATCGTGCTGGCCGAACTGTTGGGCGAAGTGGCACAGGCAACTAGCGCCTACGAGGATTCCCCAGAGCTACATGGTTCGGGAGATACTTTGGCGAAATTCGTCGATGGCAAGGCACACCGGCACCACTTTTTTGGCGATCACCCCGAAACGCGGTTTGGAGCGTCGCTGGCAAGGGGTGAATCTCGAGATTGGGCCGTGGCGGAGACAGGAGGTGACCGCCACGTCGTGACCACCACGGAACTTGCCGCCTTCCTGCGGGCCCCCGTTGCTACCTATTTGCGGCAGGTTCGAAATTTGGAAATCCCCGAACAGGCGGACGAGCTGGTGGTGATTCCGCCCGTGGAGCACAGTGCCCTCGACCTCTCTCGATTTGGAGAGCGAGTTGTCGAAGTGATGCTTTCGAATCCCCTTCGGGAGGAGATTCTTTCGCTTCCAGCTGAATCATCAATGGAGGTATATCAAGAGTTTGTCAGTACCTGGAAAGTGGCTGCCCGACGTGTCATCAATGACGTGGCGAAGGAAGAGGAATTTTCTGCGGTGCCGCCGCAGCTCTGGTTGGAGCAATCACTGAGGGGCCGATTGGAGAATTTCACGCTCAACATGGCCTGGGATCTCACCGAACTTGAACCAATTGCTGAAGAAGAAATCCAAGGCAAGATTCTCGAGTTTGATTCGTGCGAGTTGTTGGTGCAGTTGGGCCGTGAAACGGCAACAAGTATCCGAAAGTATTACCGGTCTCGAGATCAATTTTCTGGTCGAGACGTGGTGAGCGCGATCAATCTGAGGCCGAAGAAGTCTCCGGCCAAGCAATCCAACGTCGATTCAACCGTCTTCAAGGATCTGTCCACGCTGTTTCTCCTCAAGGTACTCTTTCCTGAAGCCGATGCTGCAGTTGACTCGGTATTTTTGCCTGCAAACGATGCTCCTACTGCTCGAGCGAACGGATTCCTCCCCGGGCATGCGATGACGCAGAATGCGAGAGTCCAGTTGTGTCTCGACGAAGAGATCACATCTGTCGAAGCAGCCCTCCGGCTCGGGCGACTCCTTGAGCGGTATCGAGCCTTTCTTTTGGAACCCGAACCGCCGGTGCTGTTTCGAACAACGAGCGCCTCCCAAGCGTTCTCGGTACTCGGAAAGCCGAAGCTGAAGTGGGAGTCAGGATTTGTCAAGCAGGGAGCGAAAGACCTGAGTGAATCGGCGCAACCGGTTCATCGATTGACCTTCCCCGTCCCTTTCGAAACCTTGGAGGAGAAGCCTGGCTTTCGTGAGAATGCAGCGTTCTTTGCTGAACTTGGCGAGGGAGTCCGCCTTCGATGGTCTCCTTCCGCAAATGCACCCACGCCGAGGATTCTTCAACACTCCTTTGTGGAGTTCTCGAAGCGTTTTCGTGAGCACAGCGAAAAGCCCACGAAGAGCAATAAGTGGATTAACTCAGTTCCCCTCACGGGTGGGGCCGAACGCGAAGGCGATGAGTGATGCAATCCTTTGACCCAATCCTTGGATCACTGAGCGATCTTGAACAGCGAACACTGCTTGTCTCGGCAAGTGCAGGCAGCGGAAAGACTTGGACGATCGCCCACCTTGCGTGTCGATGGCTCCTCGAAGACCCCACCTCCGATCCCAGCCAAGTACTGATGGTGACCTTTTCGAGGGCTGCTGCTGCAGAATTGAAGACTCGCCTTCGGGGTCGCATGGTGGAGATCGAGACAATGCTTCGATCGGGGCGGCTCGATGAGGGTGCTGACGAGTGGCTCCGAAATCTTCACGAAGCCTCGGACGAGACCCGTCAGCACGTTGTTGATCGGATTCGAGCCATCCTCCCGCGTCTTGATGACGTGAGTGCTCGGACGATCCACTCGTTCGCTGCAGTCTTTGGAGAGTCAAGTACCGAAAAGACGGACGCCACCACACTGCGTGAACAAGCAGTGCGCGAGGTGTTGACGAGGGCGGGACTCGAAGACAACAACATCATCCTTGATCTCCTTCGAGACGAGCAATTTTCGCTTTCGACCCTGTCGGAGCGACTTTCTGCGGCGATTGCCAAGAGCGCGTCGCTGGGTGGACTTTGGTCTGATGGTCGCTCGTCCAAGGCGCGCGCCACAAAAGTGACCAACGAACTCGTTGAAGCCTCCGTCGGTCCGACAGGCGACGGCGCAGAAGAGCGAATTCTCCGTGTGCTGGAAGAAATTCAGCACCGTATTCGTGACCTTGAACAGACGGCCGGCACGTCAACGTTCGATTCCTTAATTTCTGATCTTTATGCAGAGATTTCTCATGCCGAGACACCTCGCCGAGCACAGCTCCTCCATGATCTTCGTGATCGGTATCGCTTTGTCTTGATCGATGAGTTTCAGGACACCGATGCAGCACAGTGGGAAATTTTCCGTACGGCGTTTGATGGCTACGTCTCGCTGGTGATGGTGGGGGACCCCAAGCAGGCGATCTACGGATTCCGTGGCGGTGACGTTGCCATCTTCGAGGCGCTACTGCGCGAGGAACACGATCACTATTTGTCAGCGTCGCTCACAAAGAATTTCCGTTCAACGCCGAAGCTCCTGGAGCAGCTGAACGGCTTATGTCTCGCAGGTGAAGAGAAGCGTGATCGTTATTGGGAAGGAACGGACTCAGAATCGAAGACAACGAGATTCTGGGCATTCTCAACGGAGTCGGCTCGCCTTTCAACGCTCGAAAGTGATCCAGTGGGGTACAAGCCAGTCGTCAGTGGAAAGGGCGGGGTATCCACCGCAACGTCAGGTCTCCACATCAGAGACTTAACCACAGCGGATCGTCTTCGTGGGCGTGAAGACACCCCTGCCTTGATCCAGCGCGACAGCGAAGAACAATTGAAAAAAGACGACTATTTGGACGAGGTATTCGAAGATGTCGTCAATGTTCTGCGCTGGCGATCAACGCACGAAAAGTTTTCGTGGGATCAGGTAGCAATTTTGGCGAGGAAGAACGATGTCCTTGAAAAGCTCGCAAAGTATTTGATCCGAAACAAAATCCCCGCAGCACTTGCCTCCTCTTCGTCGGTGTTTGAGTCGCAGGCCGCTACGGAATTACGAACCTTGCTTTGGGTTCTGGCTGAACCCACCGATGTGCGCCGAAGCCGCGTCCTCGATCTTGAATATTCCTGGTTCCGAAGCCTGGACTTTGGCGACCTCGAGGAGTTGGCAGATCGTCTCCGACTTGAGGGGGGAGCGGCTTTGGCTCGAATAGTCATTGCGTCTGCCAGCATCTTGCCCAATTTCCCCGACGATGAGCCCCATCGGTCGTGGACTGACCTCGAGCAACTTTTCGATTTACTGACGTCTGAATTTCCTCGTGGTGTAGCAGCAGAGCAAGCAATGCGTTGGCTTGACCGATGTCGCATAGAGAAAGCCGATGCCGACGACACCAGTAGTTCTCGGCGAATTGAGCGCGGCGGAGGTGCGGTCACGCTCATGACGATTCATAGTTCGAAGGGCCTTGAATTCCCCATTGTGTTAATTCCTCAAATCACGACCGGGGAACAATCGTTCCGTCCGAAGATTCTTGCCTCGTCCTCTGCTGGTGGGATCAACATCGACCTCACGTCCCTTGTGCAGCCGTCGCTTGAAGGCGCTCCTGAGATAGAAGCTCGAGTCGGGCTCCAAACATCGGACGAAGCTGCCCGGATGATGTACGTCGCGCTCACCCGTGCCAAGAATGAGGTGTGGGCGTGGGTGACCGATGGCGACCGTCACGAACTCAGTGACAAGACGCTTTCGGGGATCCGTGGGGTGAACCTATGGAGAATGCTGCTCGAATCGAACACGCTGCTGAGCGACCGCGACAAGGTGATGATCGCCGAACGGGCGGCCAAGGCGGGCGCGTCGGTCGATATCGACATCTTCGACGGTTCGGACTACAAATCGCTGGCTCGAGCCGTGAAGCTCGAAGAACTTAGTGACAGTGAAGAGCGGAGCGACAGCACTCTTACTCCCGCCCCAGAGATTTTCTATCGCCAGCAGCAGTGGTCCTACTCGGGCCTCGGCCTCCACGGCACGCTGGCTCCTCTCGAAGAGGTGGTTGAGCCAGAGGACGGAGCTGGACTGGGCGGAACGGACGAACAAGAGGACGAAGAAGATGAAGTTCTCTTGCGAGCGAGGGCTCGCCTGTTCGGTGGCCACGCCGGAAAAGACGTGGGTGTTGCGGTACACGCCGTCCTCGAGGGGCTCGTTGGTCGAGCGTCGGAAGCGGACGTCGACAGTATCGCTGCTTGGATCACGACGGGCTTCCGAACAAATGGGTTCCCCGACATTGACGCGCAAGCTCTCGTTCCCGAGTTTCAGCGTATTCTGGCGGCGCCCTTGGGGTCCGTATTCGAAGGGCGAAGCCTGGGTTCGTTTGCCGGACAGCGAACCATGGTGTCGAGCGAAATGCGGTTTAGTTTGCCTTTGCATGCTCGAGAGGCGCAGTCTCGAGATGTGTTGTTGCGCATTCTTGATTCAGTTGTGGAGCATGATCCCACGAACCGCTATCACGCATTCTTCGAGCAGCTTCGAGACGTCACTGCGCCAGTTGCTGGTCGACTGTTGAGCGGATTTCTCGAAGGTTCACTTGACCTCACGGTGCAACTTGGCCAAGAGACACCTCGCTTTGCCGTCATGGACTACAAGACCAACACCATCACCGATCCGATGGGGTACACAACGGGTCCGCTCGACCGGGCGATGCAGCACGCCGCGTATCCGCTTCAGGCACTCTTTTACTCGGTGGCACTTCATCGCTTTTTGGCGAAACGCCTCGCTGGGTATGACCCTGCAGTCCACCTCGCAGGAGTTTCCTATTTCTTCCTGCGTGCGGTGGCCGATGCTGATGGCGTGGGAGACGGCATTGTTGACTTCTCCTTTGCACCTGGAGCTCTGTCTGCAATCTCCCTGATGCTTGATGGAGGTGCGTGAGATGTCGCCAGCGACGCGGACGTTGATGGAACTCTTTGAGAGCCAAGATCACCTCTTGATTGACGGGGCCCGGCGTTTGGTGGAGCGAGCCACCGGCCAGCCCGTGGCACTCGATCCCACCTCAGAACTTGCCCTGTTGGTCGTGGCACGTGCGCTTGCCGAGGGTCATGCAGCGGTCGATCTCCGGCCGTTGAGTTTTGAGCAACTCCTCGAAAACGTCTTCGATACAGAGGGGGCACGCGAGATCCTGGCCGCTGCCGATGTTGTCGCGCTCACCACCGCTCTTCGGTCTCCGTCCTTGTCGCCACTCATTGAGCGCGTCGATCTCTCAGCGCATCCTTCGCCAGCCGGCACCCCTTTTGTCTTGTCGGAGGGCGGCGAGGACGCGTCGGCTGCCTATGTCACCACCCGCCGACTGGCCTATGCCGAATGGCGGATTGCCCGACGAGCGCTGGAAGCCTCGGCCGGACCACTTCGACCTCTTGAGGGTGCACCGAGCGCAGCGGTGCTGGCGCTGGGGAGAGACGACATTGAGCCTGTGCACCAAGCGTTCTTCGATCGAGCGCTGACTCGGCCGTTGTCGATCCTTACCGGTGGCCCGGGCACCGGTAAGACGTATTCCATCGGCATGCTGCTCGTGCAGTTAGCTCGGTATGCGAACGAGACCAACCGCACATACTCAGTAGCACTCTGCGCGCCCACGGCGAAGGCGGCCGTGCGAATGCGTGAGTCTCTAGACGCGGCGCTTCGGATTTTTGGAGCGGATCAAGGTCTCAACTCCGTCGATGACTTAGCTCCTGGTCTGACACTAAATCCACGATTTGGTTCGATTCATCACCTCCTCTCAACTCGTCCAGGCTCGTCAATCAGTTCACGGCAGATTGACGACGACCTCCTCATCGTGGACGAAGTATCCATGATCGAATTCGATCTCCTTGATCACCTTCTCGACCGCGCTGCCAACGCCAATGTCGTCCTTGTCGGAGATCCCAATCAGTTGGCATCGGTCGAGGTGGGTGCGGTGCTGAACGACCTTGTTCGTTCTTCTGGCGAGGGACCTCTTGGCGGGATCGTGACCTCGCTCAAAGGGAGTCGTCGCTCAATCGCTCCCATCGTCAAGGTCGCAGACGCAATTTGCGAAGGAGACGAGGACGCATTTCGTCACGCCGTGGCAGAGGCTGGTGATGACGTCACCTTGATCGAAAGCCCCGCATCCATGGTGCGTGAAGCGGTGGCCCACCGCCTTGAGCTTGCAGAATCAGCATCACGTGGTGAGGTTGAATCGTCACTTGAGAAGCTTGGTGCCCTGGCCATCTTGTGTGCGAACCGACAGGGTCTTCACTCGGTCGACTGGTGGAGCCGCCAGCTCGCAGGGGCCTCTACTCGCCAAGGCGGCCAACGCTTTGAGGTTGGGACTCCGATTATGGTCTTGCGAAATGAATACGGAGCGAGAGCCAATTCCATTGACCGGCTAACCAATGGAGACGTGGGCGTGTGCTGCGAGTCAGAGAGAGGCCCCGTTGCCTTTTTCTCTGCGGTATCGGGCGAACCCCGGTCTCGAGAATTAGAAGAGCTGGGCCGAGCAGAGCCCGCGTGGGCGTTCACGATTCACAAGAGCCAGGGGAGTGAATACGAAAAAGTCATCGTCTCGCTACCTCAGACGATGAATGGCATCTTGACCAGAGAGTTGCTGTACACGGCGGTAACCCGTGCGAAGAAAAAAGTCGTGATCGCGGTCAGCGACAAAATACTCCGGCAGACTTTGGCACGTCAGGTCATGAGAGTCAGTGGCCTGGAAGATCGAATCAGGGCGCTCGCTGCGGCAGAGCAGTGACCGGAATCGGACGGTGACGTTGGGAACGCCTCGCGTTGTGGCAGCTCGACCGAGGACGGCGGCACAAGAAAGCGCAAGTACTTGCCGCCCCCCAACGCTTGATCTCACATCCCTCGTTTCGTTGGCGATTCAGGTGAGCAGGGAGTCCGACTCCTTGCCCATAGGTGGGGTTCGCCGAGCGCGCTTCCCCTCGGCGTTGAGCGGCTGACTCCCTCGGTACCAAACCGGAATGGTGCAGCGCAACGGTTTGATCGCTGATGGCTGAATCAACCAGGAGGATCCATTGGCGGAGCGAGATCTTGCAATGGCGCCATCCGCTGAGGGAACCGAAGCGTAGCGATGAACGTTTCCCCCATTTCTGTTCTCCGACCATCGCTCTTGAGTCTCCCGGGCCATCCATTGAACTGATGAAAGCCATCGGCGGTGTAAATCGTCGTCGATCCAACTCCCTTGCGGCGCCACGCTGAGTTAACAAAGATTTGGTCAACAGTCCCATCATGGATGGACCATCGCAGTGCCGCGACCTGGTCTTCACTGCGTACATCCATGGAAAAGAATTCGGCATCGCTCACAATGGTCCCCGGAGGTCGCAAATCTCCAACAAATGCCACGAGAGAAACGCACTGCGGCACACGATCAGTCTCCGGCACGGCAACGAACCACAACGGTGGCGAGGGCCCTGTCGAAAGGGGATTTACTGCAATGACCGGTCGATTCTTTGCATCAAGATCTGCACTCCAGTGGCGATACGTGCCGTCCAAGGAGAGGTTGCCATCAAGGATTTCACCGTCTGCATGGTCGTGGCTGACAAAACACTCGACGGACCACCTCCCATGAGGCAACGAACATCGGCGCAGATACCAAGCCGGCGTGCCGGGACTTGGAAATTGCGTTACCAAGTAGTTAGGCCTTTGTTCCTCGTCGGCTTCTGCGCACAGCGACGAGACCTGCTGCTGTTGACAGGGCTACGACACCGCCAAGAAGGCCAAAGGGAGCACCGGTTGACGCCAGAGTTGCTGGCGGAACCGTCACTGGAACCGTCGTTGTTGGCTCTTGCTGACTGACCGTGATCACCAGGTTTGCGTCATTTGCCTTCGCCTGAACGAGGGAGCTTCGATAAATGATTAATGATTGAAACGCAGCCCCACCGATATTGGCCCCACAGTCATAGGTCGTTGGATTCGTCTCCCCGAAGTCGAGTTGCCAGACATTGGCGTTATACGAAGCGACGGCAGCTGGGTCAACAGTGCATGCAGCGCTCGTTTGAAGTTGGGCCAACATATCGGCGGCCCCCTGGGTTCCGCCGACGGCGAGCATACGCTGCTGCGAAATTAAGACGCCCGGATCACTCGGTGGTGGCATTGTTACGTTAAACGGTTCATATTGATGTTCGATATTTTCGGGAGTTGATGTAGACGGCGTGATTGACGCTCCAGGAATCGTTGTTTCATAGCTGATTGAGACGGAGGCTGGGGTAAAGGACGTGTTGTCAATGGTGAAGCTTTGCCCGATTGCGGGTGTTTCGTAGTAGTCGTTCGCTCCCGGCCATGTGTAGGGACCAAGCGAGCCGTTGGTGCCACTGAGATACCCAGTTTGTGGGGAGTCAGTGCCGAAGAAGTCGCTTTCGCTCGTCCAGGCCAGTGATGCCTGGTCAAGCACGCACTGCAAGGTTGCGCCGCCTGAGTCGGTCGCTGTGACGACGGGAATGATTGAGGTGCCAATGGCAGGAGTCACCGAAACCGGTCCACTTGTTTGAATTTGGAATCGAACAAGGTTTGACGTTGTTTTTTGGAGACCGAAATACGGAACACAGGACTGGAGTGTTGAAGCTGCGGGAAG
>TBL_comb47_HYPODRAFT_10005631_pt1 | contig 13889 bp, 8 predicted proteins | sample TroBogypolimnion_40_FD_10682 | JGI IMG/M metagenome (IMG submission 10682)
CGGCCGATAGACTCCATTTTCTGTGCTTGATGCAATTCCTCCTCAACTTTTTTGCTTTCGGTAATATCTATGACTATCCCTCTTGAGCCTACGACCNCTCCGTCTCTGTACAGAGGAACGGCGTGCATGAGCATGGGAAATCTGGATCCATCCTTCCTGAGTCCGGTGTACTCCTGGGTNCCGATATTCTCACCTGCCAGTCGCCTCGAAAAGTTTTGCACCGCCCGNTTTCTGTCTTCAGGGGTGAATATATTGAATCCCATTNGATTGCGATCCAGATCTTCCTGCGTGTAGCCAAACATCTCGAAGACCCTTNGATTGATNAAGAGCGGACGGATGTCCAGATCCGTTTCNAAGATCGCCTCAGGAAGAAGCTCGACCAGTTCACGGAATCGCGCCTCGCTTTCCCTGAGCTTGTTCATTACCCGGACGGCCCGCAGTGTCTCGCAACTGTGGGCAGCCAGGATCGCGCCGATATCTTTGTCTTGATCGATGAAAGGAGGAGCGCTCTTATTGTGTAATGTGATGATTCCGGCAATCCCGTTCTCTTCGTTCAACAGGGGAAATGTAAGCAGGGAGCCGTTCTGGTACCCTTTCCACCCGCTGGGCTCNACGCGCGGGTCCTCGCCTATGTCTTGAATAAGCAAGGGACTTCGNCCTTCAATTGTGTGTTTCAGAACTGAATTTTCTGGAAGTGGAAAGGGAATGAAATCATGTGAATGGTCTGAACCGAGCGCATGCAGCCGTCTCAACCCGGCTTCTTCAACGAGGTAGATGCTTCCCCCGGTGGCCTGCATGTGGTTGGCGAATTCTTCCAGCAGTCTGAGGCCGAAATCGCCTGTCTCCTGGCACATCGAAAGGCTGCGAGTCGTTTCAACGACCTTTCGCAAGCGTTGATTGATTCCTCGCAGCTGCTCGTTTGCCGCCTCTATTTCAAGCGTGCGCGCTGCCACCTTGTGTTCAAGGTTGAGCTGGTATTCCCGGTTTTCGCGCAGCAGCCGGACGCGTTCAAGCGAATTTTCCACGGCATGCAAAATAATAGCCATGTCTTCAATCGGCTTTAACACATAATCATGCGCTCCAAGCCGCAGCGCCGTGATCACATCTCCGATATTTCCCGTGCCGGAGACAACGATAAGAGGAATATCCGGAAATTTTTCTTTGGCGCGTCTCATCACCTCAAGGCCGTCCACCTCGGGCATTCGCAGGTCTGTGAGGATCAGCGAAGGCTGTTCCTGGTCAAGAATTTTCAAACCGGCCTTTCCATTCTCAGCGCTCAGCACCCGGAAGTTCCGGTCTTCCAGGTAGTCCACCAGACTTTCACGCAGGATCTCTTCATCCTCTATGACCAGGATTGTTGTTCGCTGCTTATTCATCGGAAGACGTCCTCTCCTGACATATTTTAATCTGCCTGCGCAACGCTTCCTCTAATTTCGCCAGATCATGTACGGGTTTGGCATACACGTGTCCAGCGACTTGAGGAGAAGAGCCAACATCTAACGGCGAAGCGTACTGCGGAGAACCGGTACAGATGACAAAGGCCATACGGGGATGTGTCCGGCTCGCGGCACGCATGAATGCATTTCCGTTCATTCCCGGCAAACGTATATCCACCACCGCCCCCTCGGGATGCAGAGCGGCGACGAGCTTGAGCGCGGCTTCAGCTGTTCCTGCTGATACAACATTCCAGCCGCGATCCTCAAAATAATCCACGAAACTTTCACGGATGGCATCATCATCGTCAAGAATCAAAACACCCGGTGGTCTTTTGCTCACCCTCCCCTCCTTTTCAGCAGGAAGCCGACAATGAAATGGAGAACGCCGCCCCGTGCAGTTCCTCTTCCCCGATATTGTGCGCTCAATGTTTCGCGCGTCCCTTTCCGGCAGGTGAGGCGCTGCTTACTCCCTCTTTCTGTCCACCGGCAGACGGACGATGAATTTCGCGCCCTTCCCCGGCGCGGATTCGACGGACATATCACCTCCATGGTTCTCGGTAATGATGAAGTAGGAGACGCTCAAGCCCAGTCCCGTGCCTTTATCTGTCGGCTTTGTTGTAAAAAACGGCTCAAATACCCGCCGGCGGACATTTTCTTCCATTCCCGGCCCGTTGTCCTCGATCTCGATCCGGACCATGCTGGACTCACGCTCGTGGGCAAGCCTCAGGATGAAGCGGGGCGCTGCATGCTCCATGCCTTCCTCCTGCCTTGCATCCTGCATGGCTTCAGCGCCATTGCGCAGGATATTGAGAAGCACCTGCTGAATCTTGCCCGACTCGCAGGGAACACCGGGGAGGCCTTCTTCATATTCTCTTGTAATTTCAATCTGCCTGAAGTCATACTTCTTTTTGAGATCGTAATCAGCGCCCGCCAGATCAACAGACCGGTCAAGCAGATCTGAAAGGGCATGGATCGCGCGGGTGGAGTCGCTCTTACGGGCGAAACTGAGCATGTTCTGAATGATTTCCGCGGCCCTGCTCCCGGATTTGCAGATACGTTCCAGCATTTCGATAATCTTGCGCCTCTCCATGAAGGCAGCGATGGCTTCCATAGTGGTACCCGATTCGCCGGCGGCACGAATATTGGCCTCAAGATCGAGGTTTGTCAGCCGGTCTCTCATCACGCTGGCGGTCTGCATCATTCCGCCCAGCGGATTATTGATCTCATGCGCCATGCCTGCCGCAAGTCCTCCTACGGAAAGCATTTTCTCCGACTGCACCATCATCTCTTCAAGACGCACCCTCTCCGTCACGTCGTCAAGCCGGATCACAGCACCGTCCACACCGTTGGAAATGAGGGGATACACCGTCACGTCCTCATAGTGCGTTTCGCCTTCTTCATAATGAGCACGGCGGGAATCTGAATATCCCTTCCTGCTCCGTATGGCGGTACGCACCCTTTCCATCTCAATGGCTATGCGCGGAAAAATCTCCTCAAGCGGTTGTCCGGCCGCCGCTTCTGCAACGATTCCGGTCGCCCGCTGCGCCTCATTGTTCCATTGGGTGACCTTCCCGTCCGCATCCACGCCGATCAGCGTTGAGGGCATCGAATCAATAATATTGGATATGTAATTGCGTGCCTTTTTGAGTTGATCCTCCACCCGTTTCTGTTCCGTAATTTCCAGAAAAGCGGCAACTAATTGTCCGGGGAGGCTTTGAAAGGCGACACAATCATACCAGTGGTCATTGCACTTCAGATGCCGCTGAAATCGGATGGACCCTCCATCCCGGGCCACCCGGGCATACATCCCAATCCAGTCGGAGGAATCTTCGCTGATCGCCGGGAAGACCTCGGAGACCAGTTTACCGCGCGGATCGGCGCCTATGAATTCAAGATAGTGCCTGTTGGCGTCAAGGAAAAAATAGTCTACGGGATCGCCATCCTCATTCGACACCACACGATGATAGGCAATTGCTATAGGGCTGTTTTCAAAAAGTGTGCGGAATTTCAGTTCACTCTCCCGGAGGGTTTCTTCCATTTTCAAGCGTCGTATTCTGCTGGCATGCAAGGTGAGGATGTATCCGCACTGCAAGGCAAGAAGGCCTGCAACTACGGCAATCTGCCATTTATACCGCTCCCACACTGAGGCTTCCCTGTACTCTATTATACTGTTTGCAGGAACTGTAGCCTCACCGATTTTCCATCTGTACATCTCCCGCCAGTCGTAGATATACGCACTGGTCTGGAAGGTAAAAGTTCTTGGCAAGGCCTTCCCCGAGACAATCTCACCGGCAAGCTTCCCCACCCCCTCGCCCTGGAGACTGGAGCTCGAAAGCAAGCCGCCTATCGACCCGAGTCCGAAGAATGCATCCTGTGTTGTATAGATGGGGACGTGAGCCTCTTGATAAAGACGGCGCAGGACATTGACCGGATAATAGGAATTCCCCTGAATGTCCTGGAAAAATGAATGGAAGAGCAGAACGGAATCGTTTCCCAGATGGGCTGCGAGTTCCAATATCTCAGGCACCTGCATCTCGTTTAGAAACTGTATTGAGACCTTTCCTCGTATCGGCTTCAGCTGTTCGTTCCAGAGATTCACAACGGATCTTTCCCCGCTGGAGTTTCCGATCACCACAAATATTTTCCTGATTGCCGGCTGCATCCTGAGGATCGCTTCGACTGCAGCCGATGCGTCAAATGATGTTTTCATGACGGAGACGTCAGGAGGAATATCCTCCAAAGGGACAGCTACCGTGGCGCCAGCCAGAATTTTGGGAATACCAGGAAATATTTCAGAGCCGTTTTCCAGCATGAATTGAGTGCCGGTACCGCCGAATAAAATCACCAGATCAAGATGCGCGGAGCCATATTTTGTCAGCAGGAAATTTTTCAGGCTGGAAACATATCCGGGATGCAGAGCATTTCTTGAGATCGCAAGATATTCATAAAACATTTCATACTGGAATGCTGTCCCGGAATTCAATGTCTTCTTGAGACTGTTCAGGAAGGGCGGATAAGAGAGGAATTCCGGTGTATCAGCAAAAACAACGAGCACCCGCTTGACCGGTAACGCATCCTCCGCAGAAGAAGAGCGGCTGACTTGCATCATGAAAAACACAAGCGCGAAGAGAATGAAAAGAATTCTTATGCGGCCGGAATCGTGATTGCGCATGGGAGGTTCCAAACTCTGTTGAAGCCGGAGCATAACGGAATGCATATCCGCGGGGAGTGAACAGCAGTATTTCGTATGCTTTCTCTTTCCTTGGCCATGGGGTCCTGAATGATTCGTCCAATCCGGAAACTCTCGATTTCATCCACATCAACCGAGCCTATGCAGACGTTTACAGTATTTCATATTTCACGGTTTTTTACAACCGTTTAACAAAAACAGTGCCTCCCCGGTCCCCCGCCACCCTTGCATACGGATCCGGCATCATCTTTCTTGCGCCGGTCCTGCCGGCACAGCAAAATGGCGGCAAGGGTTTCTGCTGAATCAAGAGGTTTATGCGACGTGCGGCAAAGATGAATGTGCGGCCAGAGAGATACGGGGATAGAGGTCACATTGAAAGGAGGGGCCAGCAGAGGATGCGTCCTGTCAGTTTTTCAGGCATTGGTTAATCCTTGGTTCAGCATTCCTGGTCCCCTCGGCAATGAACGCGTTCGGTTTCCTGAGCCGTTGATCGCGAACCACGACAGAACCAGGATACTGCTTTGCTTTTTTCTTAAGCCCTGTTGCCACTGAAGAAATTTCCGCATATGAAGAATATGTGCGCACTTCCGTACTTATAATTGCAATTGAAAGCGAAAGAAGAGGAAAACGTTCGCACTCTTCTTTCCTGTTCAAACTTTCGTAAAATCCCATCTCTACTTCTGCCACGCCATGGAAATGAGTCAGCTTGTTATCAAATTGATCTATAATATCCTGGCACACAGAGACGGATCTTTCAGGGATTGTCAACAGGATAAAGTCATCCCCTCCGATGTGTCCTGCAAAACTCACGGGGTCGGCTTCATACTTTGACAGGGCACCGACAAGAATATCAGCAACAGACTGTATGACTTCATCTCCTTTTGCAAATCCATGCCGATCATTGTACGGTTTAAAAAAATCGATATCGATGTAACAAATATCAAAATATTCAGGTTTTTCAAGGAGATCTCTTATTTTCCGCTGAATGAAATCATTTCCTGGCAAACCTGAAAGGGGATTTGCGCCGATGGCCAATGCCAGATTGTTCTTTGTAATGGCACTTAAGATGTCTCCCACGGAGATAATACCTGCATAACTGCCATTATCCGTTATGCAGATATCATCATACATGTGCAGACGATCGCGAGATTCTATGAGTTCAGCTGCATATTCGATGGTCGAGTACTGATCAATCTGCAGGAAACTATCCTCGATCAACTGCCCGACAGGCTTATAATAATTAACGCTGTATCCAAAACCGGATTTTCCGACCATATTATTTTCTATGAACCGGTTTCTGTTTATTAATCCGCACAATTCTCCATTTTTTATTACAGGAAGACAGTAAAGCGCCGGATCCTCTAAAAATCGATTCAAGACATTTATCGCCCGCTCGTCATAGGATATTGGAGGCACATAAAAGATAATTTTTTGCACGCAGCAGATGTGCTTATCGCTGGATTCCTGGCAGCCTGGAATTATATTGATTCGCTTTAAATACACAATAAGCTCCTTAATTCATGTGGGCATGTATCTCTCTTGTCATCAATATAGCCGCGTATAATTTCAAACAGGTTATTTTTTTATTAAAAAAAATGCCCGGAGACTGATCCGGCATGATACAGATTTACACTATAAAAGGGATGAATCTCTTCGTCCCCTGCATATACGCATGATAGGCATTACCGAAATACAGCAGGCACTCGTCTTCATCTTTCTTTGCCGTAATCACCAGAAAAAGTGACGCTGACACAGCCAGAAGGAGTCCGAACCATGACAAATGCTTGAAAAAAGCCCCCCAGGCGAGAAACAAAAGGGATGAATAAAGAGGATGACGGATGTATTTGTATACTCCGACAGTAACCAGCCGGGAAGTTTTTTCAAATGCCAGCAAGCCCTCATCTGTCCGGTTTTTATCTGGTTTTCCGAAAACTTTCAGCAGGTACACTCCATGAACAAGCAGAAAAATGGAAGTAAGTAAAAACAGGCTTGCAATGACCTGCGAAATGGAGGAGAACGGATTTTTCATCCAATACGGTGCATTTAGGGCGATGAGTGCCGCGATAAGCTCCCATGCAAAAAATCGATAGAAGCCATGCATGCCTGGGCGCAACAGATTTTGCCAGGACACATACATACAATATACAGAAACAATCCCAAAAATAAGCGCTCTGATCATAGGGTATTTCTCATAGTATACAGTACCATTACAAACTGCTTACACCATTGAAACAACATCATTTTAGCCCCAACTCGCCATTGAATGCGGGGCCGTCAATGAATACCAGGAGAGTGATTGATTGAAAAATGTGTCAAGAAAACTTCCAACAAACCAAGGAAAGCGGCGGGCCGCACCCGTCCCCTGCACGATGGCATAACACTTTTTCCGCCCTCCGCAATCCCAATTACCGTTATTTTTATTCCGGGCAAGGCATTTCCCTGATCGGAACCTGGACCCGCACCGCGGCTTTGGGCTGGATTTCCTTTCAATTCACCCATTCGGAATTTTTGCTGGGCATTGTTTTCATGCTCCACACCCTGCCTATTTTCCTTTTCGCCGTATATGCCGGTTCCCTGGCTGACCGTATTCCTAAAATCAGGATTTTCACCGTGACAAGCTGGCTTGCGCTTCTGACCTCACTGACCCTGGCTGTCATGTTATTCCGTGGTCCTGTTCATATTGCCTACCTCATGCTGTTCGCCGCCCTCTGGGGGCTGCTTATCGCTTTTGAGATGCCATCCCGGCAGACTCTGATGGTGGAATTGGTAGGCAAAAAGGATTTAGTAAACGCCATTGCCCTGAACAGCGGCATGGTGAATTCGGCCCGGGTTGTCGGCCCCGCCATCGGAGGTCTCCTCCTGGCTTCCTTCGGGGCTGCATGGTGCTTTCTTCTGGATGCCGTCAGCTATCTGGCAGTCCTGTATGCGCTTCATAAAATTCAGCTTCCCCAATCACACTTTGCACCAGCAAAGGTACAGGCGGGCTGGAAATACACCGGAGAAGGATTTCAATACGTACGGACAAACGCCGTCATTGCCCAGACAGTCATCCTCCTTTTTATCATGGGACTAGGGGGCTGGGCCTACCAATCTCAATTATCCGCTTTCGTGGTTACGCAACTGCACAGGGGCGCCCAAAGCTATGGCTGGCTTTTAGCCCTGAACGGCCTTGGCGCATGTACCGCCGCTTTGACCGTTGCAGCCCAGGGGGCTCGTATTGTCCATGTTCGATCACTTTTTGCCGGAGCCGGGGTTTATGGAACGTTCATCATCCTTTTTGGTTTCATGCACCAACCGGTCGAAGCGGCCTTTCTCCTTTTTTTCTCCGGATTTGGTATCATCTTATTTTTTTCCATTGCAAACAGCCTGATCCAGACTCAATCCCCTGATCATCTGCGGGGAAGACTTATGGGCATATGGGCAATGGTCTTTGGCGGGAGCATGCCTATCGGAAGTTTTCTGATGGGCGTCATCGCTCAAAGGGTGGGGCCGGGCCGCGCGGTGCAGGCAGGCGGTCTTTTTTGCATCCTTGGCGCTGCGGCCGTATTTTTTCTGGCAAGGAAAAATACGGCCGCCCGTTAACGGAACTGCACACGGGAAAAGCCGGGGTCGAACAATTTCAGATGGATCTTGATTACCGGGCAAGGGGAAATTGTTTTTTCTCCAGACCAGCTCTCTTTGTTTCAGAGACGCTTGTCATGGCAGGGTTAGAGTATTTAATATCGAAGGTATCCCCTTCCCATTCCCCCGCCTTTTTAAAGGCATGGGAATAAAACAAGGCGTAATCCTGGCTGTTTTCAACCCAATACGTAGCGATGGATGCATTTCCATTGGTAAAAACATACGCAATTTTTGCCATTCCCTTGGTTGCGATCAATACAGCGATCTTTTTATACAGTCCCTCAACGACATCCGGTGATAAGCCTTTGGGATTAATGGTATCAATGAATTCATCTGCGGCAAAAACAGTAAAATTCTGCGGACTTTTTTGCATGCAGACTCCGGCAGCTTCATGCAGCACAAATTTTTTTGCAGAGTTCACATGACCAAACGTCTTGATCGTACTGGCTGGAAAGGGAAAATTCTGGATATCATTTCGTATACCCGGATTGACCACGAGTTCAGGAATGCACTTTTTCAGTTCAGACTCCATGTTCTCTCTTGTCACCGCCACCACAGCGTAGTGACTCGGGGGCGAGATAGCGCTCATGGAGAGTGTTTCGTGCCCGGATTCGGAATATGAAGGAAATGAATCATTTGAAAATACTTGCGGTTGATCGGATTTTTCAGCGGAATCCGGACTCTTCTTCTCTTGAAAAAAGATCCTTTCCAGCTGGCCATGGTTTGGATTGACCTCAAATCTGATTGTCGGCAAGGAAGAAAAGTTATAGGTATAACTATCAAATTTCCCGGTGGAACCATGCTGAGCCGGACCGAGGATTTTTTCGATTTTACTGGACGGATCACCAATTTTGATTCCGCTGATGTTGCCTGCAAAGGCAGCGTCCATCCGAAGTATCACCGTCTTGTTGTTTTGAAAGAATACCCATACTCCTTGTTGTGCCAAATGCATCACACTGACGGGGCTAATATCCGGATTCGATGTCTTCACAAGCTGCGGTACCAGATCCGTATTGAACGCCTTTTGCACATCCTCAATCGTATCGCCTATTTTGACAGGCATTCCCTGGATTGTCACACCCACAGCATCCACGGGCGTCACTGGCTCTGCAACGTGCGTTTCGTCCCTGGGACTTGTGTTTTGCCGGTCCTCCCCTGCCGCAGGTTTTGCATGGAATTGCGCTTGCTCGTCGCCCCCGTTTTTTTCATGCCCGTCATTAAATGCCTCCTTGATGTGCGGCAAGAAGGAGAATCCCCATTGCTTCATTTTTTCTACAAAGGCAACTTTTTCGGGAAAGCGGTGAATATTGTTTGAATACCAATCTGAATCAGAAAAGGATGGCGCTTCATTGGAATGAATGCCTTTGATGTCGGTGGTGAACAGATAGGTTGCGCTGAGCACTCCCCATTTTGCAGCACGGACAAATTTAACACCAACGAAGTCCTGCGGGAAGCTGACGCCCTTGGCTGCAAGATCTCCGCCTGCAGCCTTACTCAGGTTGTCTATTTTTACAGCCTTATCAGCCCATTGCAATAAAGGGGGAGTAAAATAATTGAAAACAAACCAGCACGATGTCAGGCCATCCTCTGCGGGTTCTTTCACAGGCATATACAGGCTGTCCAGTCGATCGCAGCCTGACGATTTTACAATCGGCCAATCCGGACTGACCACCGCTGGTGATTGAGACTTCAACGCATACACAGTTATCGCACCGGTAAGACGCTTATTCTCGATTCTGCCCAGGAAGTACGACATGCCCGAATTTTCCTGATAATGGATGCTGCTGTTGGCCAGCATCACCCAATTTCCTTCAGGAAGCGGCACGGCATATCCGCTCACCTGGAGTGAACCTGAATAGGCGCGGCCCGTCATGGCTTCGTTCAAGCCGGTCTCATTTTGTTTCAGGCCTCCCGCATCCGGCAGGGCGAGCGAGAATGCAGCCGTCTTCGGCTGTACGGACGATGCGGCCGCTGCCGAGGGGCCGGCAGGAGGCGCATCATTATTCAAAACAGGTTGCGGCTTATAGGTTGCCTGCGTCGGCAATATTTCCGGGGGAGGAGTGTCCTGCTGTCTCTGTGGCGGGAATAGAATAAAGAGCAATGTCAACAATAACGAAGACATAAGGAAAAACCGCCATAAAGGGGCACGCCTCCAGAGCGTTTTAATTGTACTGTGCAGTGATGTCATTCCAGTCCTGAAATTTCGTCCTCATATCGTGTGCCGGGATCAACGCAGCTCATCCGTGCATTACATGGAGTCCTTTTTCCTTTCAAGCTTTGCTATTTTCAACGCCTTTCCCTGTGTGAAATAAACCCAAAACCGTTTTTTCCCTTCATAGGGGAACTGGGTTTCAGTTTCAAAAATCATCCAGATTTTACTGTTATCCGGGCTTGTCGCCTGTTGTCGCATCACCTCTTTAGGATCTGCATCGGAGGGCCAATTTTCAGGGTCAGGCTCGACCTTCAGGGTGAAGGAACCGCCTGCAAGTCCGGCCTCGTAGGGTGACATACCCAGCGTTATTCTCTGTTCAAGAATAGATTTTTTCGCCTCCTCACTGATTTGATCACCGCGAAGCTGGATTGCTTTCCTGGCGAGTTCAAGACGTTTTTCGTCAAGCGAAAGCCGTGGCGGCGAAGGTTTTTCATTTTTTTCGGGTTTGGCCACAATCCTATCATTCACAGAGATCAGAGACACCTTCGAGTAGCCTTTCTGCTTCGCCTCAACAAGGGTGTCGGCAATTGATTCTTCAACAGCGCGAACCAAATCCCTGGAAGACGCTCCACACCCCAGTTTTTGCTGGCGGCGCATCAGGCCGAGAAGTATTTCAGGATCAATGCCGCCCTCGGTAATGCCGAGGTCATAGTTTTGAATCATCGCTTCAATCTCAAGCGCTGTGACACGGGCGATATCCAATCCTGAGAGTGTTTTAAACACGAAAATACGGTCAATTCTGTTCAGCACTTCAGGAGCAAATCCTGATTCTCTGAGGGCGTTTGTGGATGAGCGGCGTAATTCATCGGCATCGTCGGCATATGTCATGCTCAAGGACTGCAGGGCGTCTGTGGCCGCGTTTGTCGTAAGAATAAAAATCGCATCTGTTGTCGAAATCTGTTTTCCGTCCGAGGCCTCTGTAATAAACCCGTCATTCCAGGCGGTAAGAAAATTCTTATGCACCTCGGGATGAGCCTTCTCAAATTCATCGAGCAAGACAACGGCGTCAGAGACGTCTCTCAACGATCCGGTCAGTTTTCCATAGGTGTCCGACCCGACATATCCTTTGGAAGATCCGAAGAGCTGGGTTGCCCCATGCCCTCCGCTGGAGAATTGGGTCATGTCAAAATGGAGAAGCTTGCGCTGCAGCTCGATGGCCAGACACTTTGCCAGATATGTCTTTCCTGTTCCTGGAGGTCCTGCCAGAATGAAGACTCCGACGGGTTTGTCTCGCTGTTTGAGTGCCAATCGCCGCCTGATCTGCGCCGCTATGTCATCGCAGACGGCATCCTGCCCTATTATCTTGCTCTTCAGACCACTTGCCAGTTTTTCCACATCTATGAACACGGCTTCCGGCTCTTTCTTTATCTTTTCTTCAAGGGCCTGCCGATTCGTTAACCGGTCGAGAATATCCATCATCAATCCTTTTTTGCTCACATTGGATTTGTCCTGACGTTCATGAAAGAAACCTGCAAAAACGAAGAGCCAAAAGAAGGCGGCTGAGACAAGAACGATCCATGCATGGGTGTGTAAAAACAGTACCGTTTCGTGCTGACAGGTACTGATGGTCCCCCGAGTCGGACCATATTGAATCCAAAACTGGGCTATCGCGATTACCGCCAGCGTGATAAAGGCCACGGGCATGAGCTTTGTTGCGGTTGAGGTCAGCCAGCGCATCAAAAGACCCCTACCCTCAAAGGCAAGACCTGGCCAACGCTCATAATGGGCAAGATTGCCTTTACAGCCCCCGAACCCAGGCCAACCGTGATGCCTCCACCGTCGCCATCGCGAATACCTGTCACAGAAATGATACCATTGGCAGGGACCGGTACGGCAAAAGTGACAGGCTTATTTCTCAGGTACACTGTCCGGGAATAGCCTTCGCTGTCAATTCGCACCATATCGCCATCTTCTACGTCTGAATCCCAAAGAGTTATCCAGGCAAGCTGCATCTGCCGGGCCTTGGCGGGAGCAAGCGCAGGTCCTGGCTGTTCTGCATCTGCCGAGCCGGCCTTTGCCGACGATTGGTTCCCGGCCGGTTGTGGAGAGAGCGGAGCCTGCGAAGCGGATTGACCGCCTGTCGTCTGCGGCGCAAGCGCAGGCGTTTTGCCTAAATCCACTTGCAGCGACGCCCTGGCCTCGGAAGAAAGCTGCATGCTTTCAATCGCCTTTTCCCGGTCTTTTTCCGGCACTATTGCCAGATGTATTATCCCTATGGCATTGAAGGCCTCAAGACGCTCCTGACGCTGGGACTCGGTTAAATTGTCGGTCTGATGCGGAAAGATTGAAAAGCCCAGGTTTCCGTAAAGACTCATTCCAATCACCACGGCGCCAACAAACGCCCCGGCAGCCAGCAAGGTCTTTGCTGACAACGGAAAAGATGCGTTGCGTTTCACTGCACCCTTCTTTTCCGGCGCCCCATCAGGCTGCAGAGGGGGCATTTCCTTCATGTCGGTCATATCAGGCCCTCAATATAAGTTCTCTTTATTCCACGTATTTAAATACGTCATATTTTATAGCACAAAAATTTCAGGAAATACCAGGAAAAATCCATCGATAAAGACACGGAAGAGAAAAATATCACGGCCAGGATTTACGTATCTCCTCTCCGGATGCATCTCGGCTCCCGGAGAAAAGAGTGCCTGTTTGCGCGCGACTTCTCTTCCTTCCGTTACTCTATACCAGAAGCGTCTTACATTTTTCTAACCAGCATGGCTGGACCAGAATGACCAGCCTGGACGAGGCATGAACGTTCGCCATTTCAGAATGGCATGGTCAGCTTCTAAACAAGACTTTCACATAAACATTGATGGGGGACGCGGGAAAAATTGCGTCTGAAGACTGCAGAAACTTGTTGCTTCTCAGGACTTCTGCCTGATAACGCCACTATACAAGAGGAAGGTCGCCAGCAGACCACAGGCCGAGGCAAACATCATCCAGTAACCCGGTGCTGCCTTATCGGCTGTCTGCTGAATCAGCCACGTCGAGACCAGAGGCGTGAAACCTCCGAATATCGCCGTTGCCAGGCTATAGGCCAGGGAAAAACCGACGGTGCGCACGTGCGGCGGCATAACTTCAGTCAGGGCTACAACCGCTGCCCCGTTGTAGCTTGCGTAGATAAACGACAGCCACAATTCGACCAGCAGCATATTCATGAANGAGGTATGCGCCACGAGCCACGAAAGCGCCGGATAGGCAGTAAAAATCGGCAGCAGGGTAAAGACCGCCAGCAACGGCCAGCGTCCGACACGGTCGGAAAGCGCGCCCATCAATGGCAACCAGATCAAATTCGAGATGCCGACGCACAAGGTGACGACCAGGCTGTCAACCGTACTCAGTTTGAGCACGCTCTTGCCGAATGTCGGGGTATAGACGGTAATCAGGTAAAAGGACACGGTCGTCATCACCACCAGCATCATCCCGGAGAAGA
>TBL_comb47_HYPODRAFT_10005634_pt1 | contig 13885 bp, 15 predicted proteins | sample TroBogypolimnion_40_FD_10682 | JGI IMG/M metagenome (IMG submission 10682)
AGGCTTTGCAGCGCCTGCACAAACAGGATCAGCACCAGCACCACGGCCAGCATCACCTCGGGCAGAAAACGCTGATAGCCGTAGCGGATGCCCAGGTCGCCCAGACCGCCGCCGCCAATGGCACCAGCCATCGCCGAGTAGCCCGTCAGGCTGACCAGTGTGATGGTCACGGCCGCCACGATACCGGGCGCGGCTTCGGGCAGCAGCACCTTCAAAATGATTTGCCAGGTGCTGGCGCCCATGGCCTGGGCGGCCTCCACCAGGCCGTGCTCTACCTCGCGCAGTGCCGACTCCACCAGCCGCGCCACAAAGGGTGCTGCGGCCAGTGTCAGCGGCACCACGGCAGCTGCCGTGCCAATCGATGAGCCGGTGACAAAGCGCGTGAGCGGAATGATGGCCACCAGCAAAATGATGAAGGGCGTGGAGCGCACCGCATTCACCAGCGTGCCCACGGTGCGGTTGACCAAGGGGTTGTGCAGCAGCGCACCGGGGTTGGTGAGGTGCAGGTACACGCCCAGCGGAATGCCGATCAACGAACCCACCAGACCGGAGATGCCCACCATCAAAGCGGTCTCCCACAGCGAGCTGGCAAACAGGGCCAGCAGTTCGGCGCTAAAGGTCTCAAGCATGGCTCACCTCCTGTACCAATACACCGGCTGCGCGCAAATGCGCAATGGCCGCCGCCAACGGCGCAGCCGCACCGCGCGCCAGCACCGCCAGCGTGCCAAAGGGCTGACCCTGCACCTCGTCGATCTGGCCGTGCAGCACATTCACATCCACGTTGAAGCGGCGAATCACATCCGACAACAAGGGTTGGTCCGACTCCGCGCCGGCAAACACCAGACGCAGCAAGCTGGCCGGGCTGTCGGTGCTCTTGCCCAACAGGGCGCGCACACGCTCCAGCACCGAAGCCGGCAACTGCTGCGGCACCACGTCATCCAGCAGGCTGCGCGTAATCTCGTGCGCGGGCTGGCTGAACACCTGCAGCGTGGCGCCCTGTTCCACAATGCGCCCGGCATTCAGCACGGCCACGGTGTCGGCCACCTGCTTGATGACCTGCATCTCATGCGTGATCAGCACAATGGTGAGGCCCAGCTCGCGGCGGATCTCTCGCAGCAGCGCCAGGATCGAACGCGTGGTTTCCGGGTCCAGCGACGAGGTGGCTTCATCCGATAACAGCACCTTCGGGTTGCTGGCCAGTGCGCGAGCAATGCCCACGCGTTGTTTTTGCCCGCCGCTGATCTGTGCCGGGTAGCGGTCGCGCAGGCCGTGCAGGCCCACCAGCTCCAGCAGCGGCTCCACACGCTGCACGATGAGTGCGCGGCGCATGCCCTGCAATTCCAGTGGCAGGGCCACGTTGTCCAGCACGGTGCGTGAAGACAGCAGATTGAAATGCTGAAACACCATGCCGATGTCCTGTCGCGCAGTGCGCAGTGCAGGCGCATCCAGCGCGGTGAGGTCTTTGCCATCGACCCAGACGCGGCCGCTCTGGGGCCGGTTCAGCAGATTGATGGTGCGCACCAGCGAACTCTTGCCCGCGCCGCTGCGGCCTATGATGCCGGCGATGCTGCCGCGCGGAACCTGCAGCGAGATGTCGCGCAGGGCTTCCACCGGGCCTTGCTTGCCCTGGTAGGTTTGGGTGATGGAGTCGAGGTGGATCATGCGCGGTGGCGGTTGAATAGCAGCGCTGATTTTGAAATCACGCCGAGCAAACAGGAACGACCGATTCCGCAGTTCTTAATAACCAGTGCGAGTAAGCAAGCCCCTTTTTCCGGGCATCTGGCGAATAGCTGTTTTGGTAGCTAGCAACTGACGAATCCTTCTTTTGCATCCGGCAGCCCGCTCTCCACAATCTGCGCATGTCACACACAGGAGGCGCCGTGCCCCANNACCATCCCGACGACCNGTTGCTGCTGCAACGCAACCTGCTGCGCATATTGGCCGTCACCGCAACGCACTGGAATCTGAGCTACCGTAAACGCACACCGCCACGTGCGGCAATTCGCTTGCCCCTGAGCGTGCCTATCCGCTCGCTTGACTGCGAACGCTGGGCAAGCCCGTCATTTCCAATCCGGATATCCCCCAACGCCTGCGCGCAAACGCAGCGCTAATCCCCTTCAATCCGGCTGTCAGCGAGCACTTCACGACGCGCATCGTCGGCCTGTCACCCGAAGCAAGTGATGCGCTGCTGCAGCGACTGTTCGTGCATTCCACTTCTGCAGAGCTGGTCTACCGCCACCAGTGGCAGCCGCACGACCTGGTGTTCTGGGACAACTGCGCGGTGACCCATCTGGCTGCCGGCACGCCCGACGAACTGCGCCGCAAGCTCTACCGCACCACCATCGAGGGCGACCTGCCTTTCTAGTCCCTCGCACTCAACTGATGGCCACCGACCGCGTGATCGCGCTGCCCCATCCACTGCTGCAGATACAGAACGTCAGCCTCGAATACCACACCCGTCACCGCACCAAGTACGTCACTCAGTCCGCGAAGATCAAGATTTTCACCATTGATGATGCCTTTGGCGGTTGGAGAAAGGCCGACAAGGAGCACTTCGCCGATGGGGCAGCTTCGACCAAATTGGCCTACTGCGTATTCGTCAGAACCGCCACGCGCGTGATGCCAGCGCGCTCTATCAGCGCCATGACCTTGGCCACGCTGCCGTAGTTCACAGCCTCGTCGGAACTGAGATGCACTACGGTCTCGGGTTGGGCTTGGTGCAGGGCGTGCAGGCGCGGCTCCAGCTTGGGAAGTTCGACCTGTTCGCGGTCCAGATAGACCAGGCCCTTGGCATCCACGCTCACGGCGATGGGTTTGCGCGGCTCGGGCGCCTGGGTCGCCACAGTCTTGGGCAGATTGACCTTGATGGCATTGTTGAGCAGGGGCGCGGTCACGATCAGCGCCACCACCAGCACCAGCATCACGTCCACCAAAGGGGTGATGTTGATTTCCGCGAGCACGTCGTCGCTGTCGCCGCCGGTTGAAAAAGCCATGGTGATTTCCTTGGTTTAAACCGCTTGGCTGCCCAAGGGCAGGGAGGTATCGAGCGCTGTCGGGCGCGACTTGTTTGCGGTGCTGCGTTCGGCGCTCACGGCCGCCACCGGCTTGCTGCGTGGAATGCGAAAGCCGCTCTTGCGAGACAGCGTGATCAGGTCGGCTCCCAGTTCATCCAGGTCGGCGTTGGTGATCTTGAGCCGGCGCAGAAAGAAGTTGTAGGCCAGCAAGGCAGGCACGGCCACCGCAATGCCGACGCCGGTGGCCACCAAGGCTTCGCCGATTGGGCCGGCCACCACTTCCAGGCTGGCTGAACCGGCCTTGCTGATGTCGGTGAGCGCATGCATGATGCCCCACACGGTGCCGAACAGGCCGACAAACGGTGAGGTGCTGCCAATGCTGGCCAGCACGGCGAGACCACTTTCCAGGCCGCGGCGCTCCTTGTGTATCTGCTGGCGTAAAGCGCGCTCCAGCAGGTCCTGGCGATCGCCGGTGTGTTCCAGGTCGGTTCCGGTATCCACCGCCTCGTCACGCAGCACCTGCAGGCCGGCGGCGCTCAGGCGCGCAGCCGGGCCTTGTTGTTCCAGTGCCAGATCGGCGGCCGCCTGCAGGTTGGGTGCATGCCAGAAGGACTGGGTGAAGCTGCGGTTGGCGCGGCGCAGCCGCACATGCTGCACACCCTTGATCAAAATGATGGACCAGGTGGCCACGGAGAAGGCGACCAAGGTCCACAAGGTGGCCGGGACAATGAGTTCAGTAGGGAGAGACATGGATTTCCTTTATAGAGACTGAAGAGAGTGTTTTGGGTTGCGCGTTCACTGCGCGATGCGGAATTCGATCGGTACCTGGGTCCATCCGTCGATGGGCGTTTTGCCGCGTTTGGCCGGTGTGAAGACCCAGTTCTTAACCGCTGCCAGTGCGGCCTCGTCCAGCAATGACTTTCCACTGCTTTGCTTGACCTCCAACGTGCCGACCTGGCCGCTGGCTAGCACCTGCACGCGCAGTAGCACACGCCCTTGCAACCCCAGGCGTTGTGCCGCCTTGGGGTAGGCCGGCGGCGTGTTATTCAGGTAGGCGGCAGAGCCATTGGCCTCGGTAACCGGTTCTTCCACCTTAGGCGGTGTCGGGGGGGCGGGTGGCGCCACCACCACCGGGCCGGTAGTCCTGGCGGCGCTCAGATTTTCGGCCACCGCCAATGCGTGGATCTGAGGCGTTTCGGCGGCTTCGGTGCGCAATGCAGCGGGTGGCGTGGGCGACGGCTTGGGTGGCTCCACGGCCTTGGGCGGTTCTATTTTTCTTGGTGATGGCACGGGCTTGGGTGGCTCGGGTTTGATTTCCGGCTGTGACCGCACCAGCTCCATCTCTTGCGAGAACTTCGGTTTGCGTTGCGTGTCGCTGCGGTTCCAGATGCCCCAGCCTACCAGTGCGTGCATGCCTAGGGCCAGCAGCACCAGCAGCCAGGCTTCGCGTCGCACCTGCGGGTCGGGCTGCTTGCTCCCTGCAGAAAGTGCCAGTGGTTCGCGTGCTTGCGGCGTGCGCAACAGGCGCAGACGCTGCGCTGGCGGGCGCGGCTTTCCAGGCGAAAAATCAGCAGCAGATCGGTAAATAGCAGTGGTCAATTCGATACCTCTTAACAGCGGTCAGGCAGTCCTATTTGCAATTGCCGTGCCACGCATTTCTCCGCTAAACACGTGCTTTACCGGCTTCTGCTGAGGCCTGCGCAACAGCACTGTTGCTATGCCAACAGCGCATCACCAAAAATACGGTTTCTGCCAGAGAAATCAGCGCAAAAGCGCTGGAATATGCTGGCCCGATAGTTGCGGTACAGGGCCTGTAAAGCCGGCGCAAAGCGTTGGAAAATTCGCGTAAAGGCTGGCTAGCCGCCAGCGGAAATCTATTTATCAACCTGTACGAAAGAGTTAAGAATGAAGAACGTAAGAGGCCCGTCCGCGCACCACGCGATCAATCCATTGAAAGCCAGCACGTTCGCCATCTTGGCTGCGTTGGCCACATTGAGTGCACTGTCGACCTCGGCACGGGCCCAGAGCGATACCACCATCGTCGCTCAGGACCTTGCACCCACGCTGGACGCCGTAGTCGTGAGTTCGCGTAACCACGAAGAAGTGGCGCAGGACGTACCCATCCCCATGACCGTCATCGGCGGGAAAAGTCTGGAGCGAGAAGGCGTGGTTGCGTTGGAAGATCTGGTGAAGAAAGCGCCTGGCTTGGAAGCGACCACACCCAACGCCCGCCGCACCGGTATTTCCATCCGTGGCATAGGCAAGTCAGCCGGAAACGACGCGCTGGAAGCATCGATGGGCGTGGTAGTCGATGGTATCTATCTGACTCATCCGGGTATGAGTTACCAGGATTTTACCGATTTGGACCGGGTGGAGGTGCTGCGTGGCCCGCAAGGCACCTTGCTTGGAAAGAACACCACCATCGGCGCCATTAACTACGTCAGCAAGGCACCTAGCTTCACCCCTGAGGCTTCATTTGCGACATCGATAGGCAGTTACAACAGCAAAAGCTTTACCGGTTCTGTTTCTAACGTGCTGATCGACGACGAACTTGCCTTTCGCGCTTCATTCTTTACCGACAAGCAGGATGGATTTCTGCAAAACGTAAATCCTAGCGGCGGCACTACCAATGAAAAAAACCGCTCTGGTGGGCGCCTGCAATTCTTGCTCACACCGAGCACCGACTTCTCCGCGAAGTTGAACCTCGACTATTCCCAAGTTAATGAGCGCAGCAATACCAAGCCTACGATGGCGGTGTATAGCAACTATGACGACGCCACCCACAGCGCGCGCGCCACCAGTACCAAGCCAAGCTTTGTGAGCCGTTTTCTTCGGCCCTCATTTGCTGGCTACACCCCCATCGTCGGCTCATGGACCCAGGAGGACGTCAACGTCAATATTCCGCTAACTACCGAAAATATGGGTGTCAGTGCCGAGCTCAACTGGAATCTGGGCAACGCTCTGAACCTGACCTCTATCACCGGCGCCCGAAGCCTGGCCTTCGATGCCAAGAATGATACGGACGGCACCAAGTTCGACGTGGGCCAGAGCGGAACCAAGCTCGACGCTGGGCAGTTCTCGCAGGAGTTGCGTCTGTCTCAGGTGGTCAATAAGCAGTTCGATTACCAGACCGGGCTGTATTACGGTCATAGCTGGAATACCACCATTAGCCGCAACCTTTACGGTACCGATGCTGGCGCCTGGTATGCCACCACGCCGGACTACAACACTCTGTACAAGACCGCATCCGGTCGCCAGCTGATGCAAGCTGCCCTCAACAACGCCTTTGTAACCGCTACTGAAACACCAGACACCGAGAGCCTCGCGCTTTTCGGTCAAGCGAACTGGCACATCAATGAAAAGACTACGTTGACTGCAGGTTTGCGCGATACCAACGAGCGTAAAACCAATACATCGACCAAGCAGGCAATTGACTTTAGTGGTTCGGGCTTGGCCAACCTCGATACCCTGGGCGCGGCACTCAACGCCAGCGCTGCAGAAATCGCAGCCGCAAAGGCCACCCGCAGTAGCCAAGTGGGAACCACCTACGCCACCAAACCCGGTCAGGAAATCAAGGGTGACGCCATCGGTTGGTTGCTCAGTCCCAGCTACGCTCTCAATAGCACCACCATGCTGTATGCATCGGTCTCAGCCGGTCAAAAATCCGGAGCGGTGCAATTCACCAGCAGCGGCGATCCGCTGAACGTCAATCCGGAAAAGGTATTGGACTTTGAAGTGGGCTTTAAGACCGTACTCAACGGCAACCTGATGCTCAATGTCAATGCCTACCAATCCCGCGTCAAGGACTATCAGCAGACGACCAGCATCTACGACGACGCCACAACAAAGTCTAAGAACGACAGCACGCTGTACTACCAGTCGGTGCTGGGCAACATTCCCGGTATCGTCTCCAACGGTGTGGAAGTCGATGGCGCATGGAGTCCCGTCAAAAACCTGACGATCAGCTTCGGCACCGCACTGAATGACGCCACGTATAGCGACTGGACCAATGCCACTTGTCCTACGGAGATGAACGCTGCAAAGAACGTTGTGTGTGACAACACGGGTAAGCAGGTGGTGGCCGCGCCCAAGGTCATCGTGAACTTGGGGGCTGACTATCGCCATGCCCTGTCGGTGGCTTATACCGGCCACGTGTGGTTTAACAACGTCTACCGTTCCCGCCAGAACTTCGACAACAATCTTTCCAGTTACGGCTGGCAGGAGGCTTATTCGGTCACTGACTTCGGTATTGGCCTGATCGGCCAACGCGACAAGTTCGAGATCGATTTAGTGGCGAAAAATCTTTTCAACACGCAGTACACCACCAGCATCAACGGCGCCGGCTCCGACCGGGTGACTTATGACGGAATGGGCGCACCGCTAACAGTAGGGTTGGTGTTCCGCGCAAGGCTTTAACGGCAAGTGATTCACGCGCGTGCAACGAAGCCAGACTCCGCGCCGGTTCACAAAGTGGCCGGTGCGGGATTTTCGCGCATAAGCTAACTCGCAATGCTTCGTTCCGTTTGGCCTAGCGCGCCGGTACATTCTTCTGAAAATGATGTACCACCGAGAAAATTCATGACGCGCGTTCTGACACTGCCGGACTCCCACAACCATGCCTTGTCCATCCGTGCCAAGGCACTGGTGTTTGATGACCCGGCGTCACGCGACCTGCTGGAACAGGCCGATCGCGTGGCCCCCACCGATGCCACCGTGCTGATCATTGGCGAGACCGGTACCGGCAAGGAACTCATTGCCCGCCATGTGCACACGCAGAGTGGGCGCAGCGGGCGCTTTGTGGCGGTGAACTGCGGCGCCTTTAGCGAGAACCTGGTCGAGGCCGAACTCTTTGGTCACGAGGCCGGTGCCTACACCGGGGCCAGCGGTGCCCGCGCCGGTTGGTTTGAAGCCGCCCACAACGGCACCCTGTTTCTGGATGAAGTCGGCGACCTGCCGCTGGCCATTCAGGTCAAGCTCTTGCGCGTGCTGCAAGAGCGCCAGGTGGTGCGACTGGGCTCGCGCAAGCCAATTGATGTGAACGTGCGACTGGTGGCCGCCACCAATGTGAAGCTGGAGCAGGCCGTGGCTGCAGGCCACTTCCGTGCCGACCTGTATTACCGGCTGAATGTGGCCGTGCTGGCGCTGGCGCCGCTGGCCCAGCGCCCGGGCGACATCATTGCTCTGGCCGAGCATTTTGTCGGCGTGTTTGGCCGCAGACTGGATTTGCAAGGTGTGCGATTGAGCAGCGGCGCGCGGGAGGCCCTGCTGCAATACAGCTGGCCTGGCAATATCCGCGAGCTGGAAAACGTCATTCACTACGCGCTGATCGTGAACAGCGACGGTCTGATTGCCGCCAGTGATTTGCGCCTGCGTGGCCTGACCTTGGACGCCACGGTCACTGCTTTCGCGCAAAGCCGGTCTGCAGCACCGGTTTCGCGCGACTTGGGCACCACCCAAACCAGTACCGCACGCGAACAACTGGCCGACATTTTTACCCATCTGTATGAAGAAGGCGGTGGCGACCTGTATGAACGTATCGAACGCACACTATGGGAAAGCGCCTATGCCTTTTGCCAGAGCAATCAGGTACATACCGCCGACCTTCTCGGCATTTCGCGCAATGTGTTGCGCACCCAACTCAAACGCTTTGGCCTGATTGCCGGCGCTAAAGCACAAACCAACGAAGATGGAGACAGCCATGACACGCCTGACAGCCAAGGATTTTCAGCCCGAAGTGCTGCAACTGTTTGACCGCTATGTGCACGGAGATTTGAGCCGTCGTGGCTTTCTGGAATCGGCGGCGCGTTTCGCCGGCTCTGCGGCCGGTGCCGCCGGATTGTTGACGGCACTGAGCCCGCAGTTTGCCCGGGCCCAGCAAGTGCCACCGGCAGACCCTCGCATCCAGAGCCATTACCAGGAGTTTGATTCACCGCTGGGCAATGGCAAAGCGCGTGGGCTGTGGGTGAAACCCGTGGGCGTTATGGCGCGCCTGCCCGCAGTGCTGGTGGTGCATGAAAATCGCGGCCTCAATCCGCATATCGAAGACATTGCCCGGCGTCTGGCGTTGGATGGTTTTTTGGCCTTTGCACCCGATGCACTGTTTCCTCTGGGCGGTTACCCCGGTGACGAAGACAAGGCGCGCGAGCTGTTCCCCAGACTTGACGCAACCAAAGCGCGTGCCGACTTGGTGGCTGCAGCCAAGCTGCTTCAGCGCAGCGCCGAGAGCAGGGGCCAAGTCGGTGTGGTCGGCTTTTGCTGGGGCGGCGGCATCGCCAACTACCTGGCCACCCAGCTGCCCGATCTGCGCGCCGCTGTGCCGTTTTACGGTGCGCAACCACCCGCATCGGAGGTGGCAAAGATCAAGGCTCCGCTGCTGATCCACTATGCCGGTGCTGACGAGCGCCTGAACGCTGGCTGGCCCGCTTATGAGGCTGCACTCAAGGCCGCTGGCGCACGCTACGAGGCCTACACCTATGCCGGTGTTCAGCATGGCTTTAACAACGACACCACGCCGCGCTTTGATGCGGATGCCGCCAAGCTGGCCTGGCAACGCACGGTTTCTTTTTTCAAAACCAATCTGTCCTGATATGCCCCACTTTTTCAAACGCGCGCTGCTGACCGCACTGGCCACCGCCACTCTGGGTCTCGCACTGAACGTCCAGGCTCAATAAGCACCCAAGCCCGCGCTGGTCAACGGCCTGCGCGGTGGGAACCGGATGGATTTGCATGGCAAGGCCTGGGCCACAACCCATTGGCTGCGCTTGCGGTGCTGCCGTTGGGTGGCGGCAGTTACCCGCCCGTCGCGTACCCTTATTTCAAGCGCGCTTGCACCACTTGCAGACCGGCCACGGCACAGGCCTCATCGACATCGCTGCCACGGGCACCACCGACACCAATGGCGCCTATGGTCTCGTCGCCAATCTTGATCAGCACCGCGCCGGCGCGGGCGTTGAACCTGGTGTCGGCGGCTATTCTGTCGGCCAGGGTCTTGTCGGTCTTCACCTGTTCCTGCAGCACGCTGGAGGCGGTCTTGAATTCCAGCGCCGTCAGTGCCTTGGCATTGCCGGATTGACCGCCGCGCGCGGAGGCGCCGTCGGACGACAGCAGCACCTTGATCACACCGGCCGAGTCCAAAACGGCCACGCCGATTCTTTGTTGGCGCTCGGTACAGGTCTTGATGGCCGTGCTTGCGGCTTCCAGGGCCAGCGCCAATTCGGGGCCGCGTGCCGGTGGGGGGGCAGGGGCACGTACGGCCGATGCAGCGGGTGCCGGGGCGGTCTGGGCGAAGCCGGCGCTGCACAACAGGCTGGCGAGCAGCAGGGGGATATGTTTCTTCATGGAATGGAGTCGTTGGTTGAGAGAAAATTATTGGGCCGCAAGGGACTTGGGTGGCGTCCAGCGTGGAATTACCTGGTGTGGATACCAGTAGTTCAGGTGGCAGCTCTCGCAGGCGGCGTCCAGTGCCGAGCCGGCTTCGCCTATGCGCTGCAAATCGCGGGCATCAATGGCAGCCAGCACGGCCAGGGCACTCGTCTGCAGAGTACGTGCTGCCGCAGAAAACGAAGCCGGGTCCTTGGCAATGGAGGCGACGATGTCCTCCAGCTTGGCATTGCCTTCGACATGGTCGTCTTCCAGCTTGCCGCCTTCGTGCACGACGCGGCGGCCCTGCACCTGCAGCAGGCTGGCGCCCTCGATCACACGGATGGCATGCAGGCGTACTTCATGCCACTCGGCATCGGTCCTGGGGTGCTTCTCCTGCACTCCCTTCTTGGTGATGGTGGTGGAGACGGAGTCCCAGATCGCATCGGCGGACGGGTCAATGAAAGCTTGCATGAGCTCCTGGATGCTGGCCACGGGTTTGATCTGTGCCGGGTTGGTGGCCGCTGCCAGGGGTGCTGCTGGCTGGCAGGCGCCCAGCGCCGCCAGCAGGGGGAGGAGCAACAGGATTCTGGGTCGGGACATGGTGTGCTGCACTTCAGGTGAAACCAATGGCACGACCGGCGAGCCCCACGCCGAGCCAGAGGGTCAGTGACGCCAGCGCAGCACCGCGGGCTACCGCTTTGCTAGCCGGGTGGGCCACCAAACGGCGTACCAGGCCAAACTGCAGCAGCACGGCCAGCACCAACAAAACTATCTTGATTTGCAGAGCCTCTTTGGTGGCGTAAATCACTGCGGTGGAGATGAAGAACAGGCTGCCGCTGATGACGGTGGCCGCCAGGCCCAGCCAAAGAAACGGCCTTGCCAGTTTTTCGACTTCCTGCAGACTCTGCTCGCGCAGGCCCAGACCCAACAGTCGCAAGGCCACCAGCAGCACGGCGGTCAACAACAGCACAATGCCGACGATGTGGACGACTTGAAAAGCCGCCCCCACCAGGTGGTTGCTTTCACTGATGAGGTGGCCCACGGCACTGTTTTGTAGTGTTTCATAAAAATTCATGGAAAATCCTTTAAGCGAGGTAGGGAATCAGACGACCTGAGACCAGCACCAGGAACCAGGCGCTTAGCGAGGCAGCGCCGGCAAAGCGTGCGGCGCCGGGCAGGCTTTCTTTCCAGTCTGCTGCACCGGGCACCAGCCGGATTTCAAAAAACGCCGCGTTGGCAATGCCCAACAGAATAAAAATGCCGTGCGCAATAAAGGCGTAGTTCACAATGACTTGTCCGGCCTCGGCCCAGAACAACAAGGCACCGGAAACAAAGGTGAACGTGAATCCGGTAAAAATCCAGCGGCGCAACTGGTGATGAACCGTGGCGACCGGTACCTTGGGCAGCACCAGTCCGAGCAGCCGCAGATCCACGATCAGGAGCAGCCCCACCGACAGGGCCAGGCCCAGCAGGTGGACGGTTTCGATCACGGGGAAGACGACGGTGGATTCGGCAATCGCCACACCGATTGAACTGTCCTGGATGGCCTGTGCAATTTCAATAATGCTAGACATGCTGCGGTCTTTCAATCAGAGGGGCTTGGCAGCGCCAACAGCAACGGCCTGGCTAGGTGCCGGGGCCGTGATCTTGACCAGCTTGCCACCTTCGGCTTCGTAGTCTTCGACGCCTACGGCGCCGACCACATGAAAGCCTTTGTCCAGCAACAGGTTGGCTCCGGCCCCGGCGCGTCCGGCGTGGTTGGAGACGGTGATGATGTCGCGGTCACGTGGAATAAAGGCCAGGCTCTTTTCGAGTTCCTTGCTTTGAATGCTGAGGTAGACCGGGAAGCCACCGATGGCAATCAACTCGTCCGGGCGGCGCAGGTCGATCAGCACCACCTTGTCGGGCGTGCTCAGGTATTTGTCCAGCGCCTCGCGCGACAGCTTGGGCGCACGGCCCTTGTATACCGGGGCGGCGTGGGCGGTGGTCGTGCCGGCGGCAGCTTTTACGGTGCTGTCAGCCTGCGCGAATGCCAGGTTGCCGGCCAGCGCCAGAGTGAGTGCGAGGAGGCTGGGTTTGAAGAATTTCATGGAGGTTCCTTGGTTGAACGAGAGGGTTGGAACGCCGGGACATTGCGCCTGCGTTTGCAGTGCTGTTTGCAGTAACTGTGCCAACCTGGCAGGCTGCCGCAAAGGCTACACAAGTACTTGATATGTAATGATTTCTTCATTTTTTAGGCCTGTTGAGCGGATCCGCTGCAGGCCATGCAGAAGCTAACTGTTGGCGCCTCAACACTGACTCAGCAGTACCCTGTGCGGCAGGCACCAGCCACGCATTCAAGCCGCATTTCCAGCACAAAAAAAAGGCCATCACCGCATAGGTGATGGCCCCAAGGTTGCCGTGCCGAAGCGAGCACCGAAGACGCTGACGTGGATCTTCCAATTCTGGCTATTTGGTGGGCGCACCACCCAGGCCAAAGCCGCCATTGTTTTCAAAACAAAGCTGTTCTTCACGTTCCAGGATCACTTCCTTGCCCTTGTGAGTGGCCCGGGTTGCCTGGAAGTTCCAGCCGTCCTGTTCGTCCGCTGCGGTGTAGCGACGTACCGGGATGGTCACCGTGAAGGGTCGCGTGAAAACCGTGGGGTCGGTGATGGTGGCCACATAGTTGAAGCGCTTGCCATCGGCCTGGAAGATATAGCGTTCGCTCACGTGCGCGTTATCGCTGAAGAACTCGCCGGTGCGGCCGAACAGTGCCTTGCCATTGGCATTGGCCACATCCACCACCAGGGTGTTGCCCTCCCAGTGGCCGCGCGAATCGGCGTTCCAGAGCTTGATGGCCTCGGGCAGGTGCGGCTTGCCATCCAGATGAATGACGCGGCTGCCCGAGTCAAACAGGAACAGCACATAGTCCGGATACTGCCGCACTTCAAAGCCATGCCACATAAAGGACTTGGGTACGCCGTTGGGTGCGCAGCGGGCCAGCGGCTCTATGTGTTGCGGCTTGGTGGGATTGCTGAAGTTGGCCAGGAAGTCCTGTTGCGCCGCCCGTGCCCAGGGCTGGAATGGAACCTGTCCGTCGGCGGGGTCGCTGACCCGACTAGGTGCGCGTTGTTCACGCGCTCCAAGCGGCCGGTTTGTAGCGCCGGGGGCGCCACGCTGACCGGGTTGTCCGCCTTGCGGATCAGTGAAGTTTCCGTGGTTGCCAATCGTGTTGGACCAGTGGCCCTCGACATCGGGTTGTCCGCCGGCCGTGCGCGCGCCGGTCCATGGGGCCGATGCAATGGCGGGAAACGAGGTCTCGCGGTGGCTACCCATACCGCGCGCTGGCGCCGAGGCGGCGGCTTGCGCTGGCGCGGCTGCCTGTTGCGCCTGCAGCGGCAGTTGGCAGGCACCCATCGCCAGCAGGGCCAGCCAAGGCCCCAGGTGTTTGGATACGGCGGGCCAGCGGCCCGTGGTGTTGCTATGCATGGTGCGGATCGTTGGGTTGGGAGTTGCCGCGCGCATCATGG
>TBL_comb47_HYPODRAFT_10005637_pt1 | contig 13882 bp, 17 predicted proteins | sample TroBogypolimnion_40_FD_10682 | JGI IMG/M metagenome (IMG submission 10682)
TACGAGTTGCGGTCGTGTAAAATATAAACGGAAAGAAAAATGAAAAATCTTTTTGGAAAAGTAGGCGAGGGTATTCACTCGGTTCGCATTTACAACGTGGCAGTGATAGACGTCCTTTTGACTTTCTTGGCAGGAATTTCCCTAGCTTTGTGGCTCAAGGTAAATGTCATCTTGGTGACTCTTTTATTATTCGTCTCAGGAATCATAATTCACCGACTTTTCCGTGTAAATACCACGGTAAATAAATCAATCTTTGGTCAAGTCTAGAACTGGCACATTTATTTAGAATGGTAAGGAAGAGAACCACTTGTTGATTTCTTGTCTGCAAAGTTTTCAACGGCAAGTGTGCACGAAGTGGTGCTGAACCAATACATGGTCCAAATGAAAGCCACAATGAGCATCAAGACTAGAATATACGCGTGTAGGATGTAGTTTGGTTTCACAATCATTCTTTTTATTTACCAAAAGGAAATTATTCATTATTCGTTCGAGCGATTGTCTCTCATTTTCAAGCTTCATGTTGGTAAAAGGAAATGCCTTCGGCAGGCCTTCGTTTTGGTAAAAGTATAAATCAATGTTTTTTTTTGTTTTATGCGGTGACGACCTTGCACACGGCCTTGTGCTTGCGCCAGTCAGAACGCTGACACTCGGTACAGCAGTACTTGACACACTGGCAGTTGGCACACGATAGAAGCTTCTTCTCCTTCTCACCACAGTTGGCACACACCTTGTAAGAGAGCACGCATTCAATGTCGGGTTGGACAATCTTTTGAATGTCAGACACATTGGTAACATCCCATATCTTCATGCCCGTGTCCCTGATAAAGATGCATACACAAACTTGTGTAGCCGGGTTGAACGGCGGGTGCCCATGAAGTGTGTCGGCGTCCACAACGGCCAGGGTCGAGTGAAGGCGGACAGTGCCGTTGCCCACCTTGGTGACCTTGGTCAGGTGTGCATCTTTCTTGTAGGCAAAAATATGCACCTTGTTCTTGCCCACGTTGCCGAGGAAGATGCTGCAGCAATACAGGAAGATTTGTGTGATGGCAAAATCGGCCTCAGACAGGTACTCGATTTCGTCATGAGTGAATGGGGCCATTCTCGGCGAGCAATATCTATCAAACCAATTACAATTTTCGAATTTTAATGGCTTATGACACTTTTTCACTTGTACGTTTTGACATGTTTATTGATTATATGCTGAAACAGTAAATGTTAGGCCCTTGTAAAATATGCGAGCATCCTCGCCTTGTTCGTTGTTTTGGAATTGACTGTTGCGCCGAATGCAAGTGGGCGCTTGCCAAGAGGCCCGCTGACCGTGAACTTTTTACATTTGTCGATGTCATATATGGGCATGGAGTAGCGGCATGTGTGCATGATAAACTATATCGCTTCTGGTATGACCGCGTTGGTCGGGACATAGAAAATGGACGTATTTTTGATCGCTATAAGAAGCGGGCTACCCTTCTTGACTTTTGTTGTGACACCATTGTGCAAGATCCTGATCTTGTGGCCAACACCTATCACAAGATGCCAAGCCCCGAGTCCCCACCGTGGCTTGCCCTTTTGCAGGCATGGGGGCGATGGAAAAGGGTAAGAATACGCACTACAAGATTAAAAAATGCACAGGAGCGAATATTATCCTTGTCGGGGATTTCGTATTTATAGCTTTGTACAATAGGATTGTGTTTGCATTTAAAAAACAACTATTCTAGACACAACATGGATACCCAAAAACAAGTTGGCCATGACTGATTTTGGGTTGGATCCAAACAAGTACAATGACACCGAATATATTTGCGACTATTTTGAAAAGTGCATTACGAATGATGAAGTGTATGAATGCTTCATGAGGAAATTACGGGGGTACAAGCAATACTCGAAATTCCAAGAGTGCCCCACGACACTAAAGTATTTTTTCGATGCCTTGGCGGCGTTTTCAAAAAGTCCCAAGTTTAACAAAATGCGATTGCAATTGACCAATAGTTTTTTCTGGGCTTTCGAGTCATTGGGATACATGAAACCATGTGGACTGCCCTCACGGGACTTTTTGAAGAATTTCGATGCCTTGCATTATTGAGATTTCTTGATTTTGTTTTTGCAATTGGCAATTGTCGCCGTATTTAAAGCTAGATAGATATTTTGTGTTACAACATGCCGGCCAAGATCTTTATCGCTACACCCGCTTATGGCAACATGGTATCGGCTTCGTATATGCGGTCAGTTCTCGGTGCTATTCCAGTCTTGGCGGCCGAGGGCATCGAATTCATGTTTTACACGCTCGGAAACGAAAGTCTAGTCACGCGTGCCAGAAACATGTGTGTGGCTAACTTTCTCAACACAGACTGCACGCATCTGCTCTTTATCGATTCGGACATTGAGTTCGAACCCGACGTGATTCGCCGCCTTGTGGCTTCTCAAAAGGACCTTGCGTGTGCGTGCTATCCTTTGAAAGGCATCAGGTGGGACAAGATTCGCTCGCTTGGCCAAGGCCTTACACAAATGTCAGACAAGGAGATCGAGGCAGCTTCTCTCGCTTATAACGTTCAAGTGACTGACAAGGGTACGTATAATCGTCCCGTGGTGAACGGGTTCATCGAGGTCGACTATGCGGCAACGGGATTTATGCTCATCAAGCGAACTGTGTTGACCAAGATGCGCCGTGGGTTTCCCGAACTCAAGTACAATTGCCCGGATGTGGACGCTACTATCCAACAACACCTGTGGGCTTTTTTTGACACACTGATTGATGAAAATAAAATGTACCTGAGCGAGGACTGGACGTTTTGCAAACGCTGGCGATCACTCGGGGGTGAAATATGGCTCGACCTAGTATCCCACTTGACCCATCATGGATCGCACGGATATAGCGGATGCGTGGGGAGCTCGATGAATTTTGGACCTGTGCCGCCGCCCAAGTAACAATTCAGGTATGATTTTTTTGGTCCATTTCATAAACACGCTTTAATTTATTTATAAACTGTACTGTCCATTGTTTTTTTTATAATTGCACTTGCACATGCTTGCCACTTTTCTAGATAGACCAGTTCCCGTTTTGTTGCGATTTCCCTGTTGTGGTGTGCAAAGCATGCTTTAAAACACCTGCCTGGATCAATATACAAAACGGATATACTGTCCTCATTATCCGATGCAAGGAGAACAATGTGATCACTCGATATTTTGTTGGATTCATCATAAAACATCGTGAAATCATAATATGGATACAATTTGTCCAACAATGTCTCAAATACAAAGTCGTAGAATTGTTCAGCCATAAAATGAACACTCTTGTAGTTTTGCCGATATCCCCCACGCATTATAAGCGGTACATGATCTGACTTTTGTATTTGTATACATAGATCCTTGACAATCGCTCTTTTGTGTATTGACTGGAATTCATTTTCAATTGTCTTTTGTCGAATAATAGTTCCATTATTATTTTCACAATGGATCTTGTTGAAGTCTTTCAAAGAACTAGGCAATGTAAAATTGCATTCTTCTGTGTACCTTGGAAATGTAAATTCGTCAATAAAGTAATTGTAATATGTAAAGTGAGCTTTTACTACCGTACTAGGCGGACTTCGAATGCCAGCAAGGGTAAACGTCATGTGATCGCCATGATTTACATCATATCTTTTGCCTTCCTTGATATTCTTTTTCAAAATACTGTCTTGAAATTTGATGTCACTCAAAATAATAGGATCACGTCTTGTAGTGCTAAACACGCCCAGCAAGTATGTCAGTTTTGATTCTTTGAAAACATAAACACCGCCTTGCTTTTCACTATTTATAATGTAATAGACGCGACCATTTAGTTTATACAAATGAAATTCGGTTTCAACTTGAACTTCTTTTTTGTTCGAATATATAAATTTAATTCTGGTCCTTGGAAGACTAGCGACAAAAGTGGACAGATTTCTTTTATGAGATGGATAATCCATTAAAAAATGTTATGGTTTTCTTTTGTAATAAGAAATGTATAAATGAATATACAAATCAGATTTTTAATTGAATAATCAATGTATCCAAAGATCACCTTGGAAACGCCGACACAAGGGTGTGCTGGTCTAGTAGTAGGACAGGTGCACCATGTTCGAGATCACCCCGGGGACCTTGCCTCCGTGCAGGTCGGCAATGTTGATCGCCTCCTCGTTCAGGAACCTGTAGAACTGGCCGTACTTGAGCGTCATGGCATAGCTATGAGCAGGATGTGGGTCATAGAGCATCTGGCGCAGCAGGTCGGTCACAATGACCAGCGAAGTCTCCATGAGCTCGCGGTAGGCCCGCACCTTCATGCGCTTCTTCTCGCGGTTCATGAGCTTCAGGGCCCACGTCTGCTCGTCAAACTTGTTGAGCATGTAGCAAACCCGCAGGTCAAAGTTGTCGTGCACTTTGTTGTCAGCAAACTCGGGCAAGACGACCTCACGGATGTGGATCAGCTCGCGGTGCATGGCCACGTGGTAGCGGGCGAGCTCGAGGTGCTGGACCAAGCGTGTGAATGCATAGGGGTCCGGGATCTCTCCGCAGGCCAGGTTCTCGCGCTGGGCAGTGTTCATCTCGGCGCCATTCGCGTTTTGGGCAAGCCACTCGTAGTAGTGGGGGTTGTGAAACAAAGTCGTCTCGATCTCGCCTGTGGTCCAGCTGAACGAGGTGTTGCAGCTTGTGCAGAACATCTGGTCGCAGCCCGACACCTTGAAGATGGCGGTGTAGCACTTGGGACACGGCCTTGTCTCGGACACAATGGCCATGACACTCTTGACCATGTCCTTGTCACATCGGCCCTCGTGCAAGATGCACCGGCACTTGTCACAGTACATCGTCGAGCAGATGCCGCAGCTGTAGTCCTCGCCCACAAAGCCGCGGCACTCGTCCTGCGAGCACTTGAACTTGGGTAGAGACACCTTGACAGTCTTTTCGCTAGTCCCAGACAGTCGAATTGGGACAAACGTGATGGTCTCTAACTTGAGTTCCCGCATCCTCTCTTGGAGGACAGCACGGGCCATGTTCTTGCCACGCAGCTCCCCCTCGATCTCTGTCTTGGACATGCCCAATTTGAGCAGTTGAGCACGGAGCTTGGCATTGCTAGGCAGCTCTTTCACCTGGCCCTTGATGGCATTGATCTTGATGATCGCGGCCACCTCGGGCTGGGTCTCTGGCAACAGGTTCTTCTCCTGCTCCATGACAAGCTTGCCAATGTGGGGGAAGAACTGCTTGTTGATGAACTGACGGTCAAAGTTGGCCAAGATGTAGTCTCGGGTCCACGGCTTCCTGCAGTGCATGCAGGACGGCTCGGCGAGCTTGTCCAAGATGAACGTCTCGGCGCACGTGTAGCAGCATGCCTCGTGGCAGTGGTAGCACTCGATAAACTCGTTGCACTTGTCGTCGCAACAAATGAGGCAGGTGCTTTTGATCTCGTTGTTGGCCATTGTGTAGCTGCAAACCTAACAATTTACTTATTTCACTTTTTAAGAAGAAATGGATAATTCAATATTGGATATTTAGTCTAGTCCATGACACTCATGAACGGCATCTGCAGCGAGGCGAAGAGCTTGGGGTGCTTGTCGGCCAACTTGAGCAACTGTGTCTTTAGGTTGGTGAGCGAGCAGCTAAAGTAGTGGTCGAAAAAGTGCACGTGCAGCCACTTGCGCTTCCGAATGAACAAAAAGTTGGTGTGCTCGGCGTCCAACACAGTCACGGTAGTGTTGTCACCCTTGAAGTAGCCGTACTGCACCAGGTCGCCGATGACATAGATGTAGGACGGCACGGGTACAGGCTCGCATATGATGCTCTTGGACACACAGGCCATGCGGGCGGCCATCCAGGGGCTTTTTTCGCGGCTTTCGCTTGCGACCACTTTGAGTGCGAGCCACACGTTGGGCTCGACATCGCTGTTGACGTTGTACACGGTCCTCGAGCGCAGCTCTTTGAACACCACATCGACTTCGAGCTTGTCCTCGGACTTGCTTGACGCCATTTTACTTTCTTGTATGAGTCTTTTTATAAAATTTATTTATTCCTTTTTTGAGATGTCAGTGCGGATCAAGAGTTCCATTTATTCATGTGGTCGGGTTGCATGCAATATTTATTTTTCGCAGTGTATACAAAGTGTTTGAATTTTTCTGCATTCCACGAACTGTTCCCAATAGCTCCGTGTTTATACATGACTGTCCTGTCACCAGTGTTGAATTCTAGACAAATAAGACATACGTTATCCCGAGTATACCCTTTCAACGGATCGAGTCGTTCCAATGACATCTGCCAATCTTGCTTTGCTTCGAATGTCAACGGAATACCACTATATGCACATACTCCACGTTGCTGCCTAAATAATTCTACAAGAAACTCAAAATCAATATCCATAGTATTGTCTCGCTTGACACGAAACCTCTCAATAGTATCACGCCGTTTTGAGTGAGCTCTTGCTGCACATATCAATTGTTTGATTGCACCACGAGGTGTATCTCGACGTATCTTTGCATTCATTCCCAAACAAGCTTTGCAGCCACCATCAGTAGCATTGAACATGTCACGAGATTTCGTTTGACGGCACAAATTGCATTTGTAATAGTGGATATCGTCAACAACGGTATGTAAGATTTTTTCTTGTATTTTTTGCGTAGTTTTCACAAGATCGAAATTGACATCTACATATATCACATCTTGCTCCAATATTGCAAGCATATTTATCACCTTGTCCTGAGTCCATTGTTTGGCATTACCGTTCAACTCGGAACAACACAATGCAATGTTGTTTTTGATGTAACCCAAACTGGGATTTTTCCGCTCTAACGATACTTTCCAATCACTTTGAGAGGTGACCATTTGTATACCTGAATAAAAGCATTTCTCATCTTGATCTTTCCACAACTTTTCAACATAGTCGGGTGATATGTCATAAATGCCAGCTTCATCTCGCCCAGAATTCAACCTTGTTTTGGACCGAAATTTTTGCAGAGCCACACAGTCTCTGAATGCATCCTTTCAGTGTCGAAGCATACTCTATGGAAAATTGATTGCTACATTTCTTGCACCTTGCTGAGAGACCATCTTGTTTAATACATGTTTTCTTATGAAATTCATCCAACATCTTTTCAAAACCACAAGTATGACACACCTTAGAATTCATATTGAAATACGACAATAATACATATGCGCATTTCCATATATAGTTTTGTCCTACCGATGGTTTGGCAAGTGCGGAAAAACCATACAATTTATTGACGACTATTCATGTATATAGGTCACAATGGAATGTTGTGATCTTTTCGCTGGGCTTGCCGGTATATCCCTCGCTCTTCAAGGCATTACCAAGACTGTTCTTTATTGCGATCATGATAAATATTGTCAGCAAGTATTAGCCACTCGTATGCGAGAGGGGCGTATTGACCGTGCTCCCATCCATGGCGACATAAAAACGCTCCATCTAGGAGCCCTTAAGCCAACCATGATAACATCGGGCTTTCCGTGTCAAGACCTGTCCACGGCCGGGAATCAAAAAGGTATTGTTCATGGCGAGCAGTCTAGTCTTTTTTATCAAGTTATACGATTGATCGATGAAAACCCGTCGATTAAATACGTCTTTTTGGAAAATGTTTCAAATATTGTAAAGTTAGGCATGCGCGAAGTGGTGGAAGAGCTCCTAAAGCGCGACTTTAATATGCAGTGGACCCTAAAATCTGCGTCGAGCATGGGAGCTCCCCACCAACGCAATCGGTGGTTCTGTCTGGCTACCAAAAATGGTGTTGTTGTTCCTCCCCTTGACATCGAAACAGAAGCTGAAAAAAGTGCCAAAGTAAATGAAGGGGAAAGTGAAGTAAAAGGTGCACCGAGTTCCAAAATCTGGAACACCGAATATCCCTCGCGTGTATCGTTCAAGCCGCCCATTGAAGATGCTAGCTATGACCCCAACTGGATATCACGTTGCCATACGCTGGGTAATACTGTGGTGCCGTGTGTGGTTCGCGAGGCGTTTTTAGAACTCTGGAAGCGCGCAGGGGACATTGAGCGCATCGTCGAGTGCCTTGGTTCATATACCATGGATGCGGGGCTCTTGGACTATCCCTATCCCGAAGCTGGAATGATTTACAAGGGGCGCTTTCTGGGTCTGCCAAAGGCATCGCTACAACGCCCTTCATCCGCAGTGAGTCCCGAAATCGTGGTGGGCGATCACAAGTTTGCCGCATATCCCACTCCAAGGCGTGGCATCACCCATGCGTCCACTGTGACAGAACGTAGTTTGCACGACCTGCCCACAGTGCTCATGAACTCGAAAGTGGCACTGGCCGAAATACAAGCCAAGCTTGGTCATATTCCTGAAAAGATTATGCATCACGGGGTGCCTAATGTGAACTATATCGAGTGGATGATGGGATATGAGGCGGATTGGACACGCATCGAGGCCACTGTACCTGCTCCTACCAAGGCAGGAAGTAGCAAGCGAGTGTGTGTTGAAGCTTCTGAAAATAGTGATAGCGAGAGTACTGAACCAAAAGTAGTTGTAAAAAAGACAAAACACAACGGTATGCACGTATTCATGCGAGAGAACCCTGGCAAAGACGTTCGCACTATCGCAGCCCTTTGGCGGGAGCTTACACAAGAGAATAGGGCTGCATATACGGCCCGTGCTCACAATTTTTTGACAACACAATAGTTAAATGTCAGATAAAACGAGTGAGCCTGTTCCCATAGATAGCCTTGCACCAGATACTGCCCCGCCCGGAACAGAGTGCATAGCTATAACGGGTGGACACTGTGATTTCAAAAAGCTATATGTCAATGCCATGTATAACAAGTATAGTCTAGTGCCCAATTTTAATGACTATTACAATTCTGGCAAAAAGCTGTATCAGAGTTTACAAACTCACTATTGTTTAAAAGTGCTTTCGGGAGTCGGAGCGCTCATATGCCTGTGGATATTTATATTCCTACCCTTTTCTACAATTATAAAATGCTTCAGCGACTTTTATTATTTTGGACGCTTTTTAATTCTGCTTTTTATTTTAATAGTTATATTTGTATTGGCGTCAAAACTGGGAGTCATCTAATTCAAAGTCATAGCATCAAACCCAACACATGATAGGGTGTAAGCGGTGTCGAGGTCAAGTTCATAGTATTTGTAGCGAGATCGGTCGACAGTGACCCCGCAAAAGGCACCAACTGCACTTTACAACCATGTAAATACGTGTGAAGGGGAATGTTGTCCACGGCATCAGGTGGATTCACCGTGTACAAGACGATCACAAGATTGTTGCTATATTGTGGATACACTGCGTTGAACGTTTGCATGACATACGAGTCGTGAGCTATCAAGTAGTATTGCGAGTTCCAGACGATATACAAGATCTTGTTCTTACCAATGTCATTAATGAGATTACGGGCTCCTGTGTTGTCTTGTATAACAACAAAGCACCCCTTGTTGCACGAAACGTCAAGGACATGCATGGCATTGTCCGAGCACACATTGGGAAGAGTGAATGATCGTGGTAGAAACGTATCCGAGAGGTCGCTATAATCTTTGCTTGTTTCGTCATTGAGTTGTGCGGTGAGTCCATTATTGACAATGATGCTATAGAGTTGCAAACTACTCTGGGTAGTGGATTGTGTTGCTTGTGTGGAAACCAATTGTGTCATCTGGGCCGTGAGATTAGACGTTTGATAGGCACCGAGTTTGCCCCTGAGCCAAACAATCTGCAAAATGACAGCGATAATAATAACCACAGCTGCCACTGCAAGTCCTATAAAGAGCTTGTCCATGTCCTTTTACGATTTCATAATATTTAAAGATGCGAGTACAACTTGACATAAAAGAGTACAATGTCGTTTATATTTACAGTTTTGATTTCAGCCTCGGTGACGATTTGTTTTGTATTTTTGATTGAAGCATTTTGATTTATAAGGTCGGTTGTTTATTGTTTTATTGTTTATTTTTCTGTGTGAACAAGGTAATGTCAGACGCATATATCATTAAAAGCCACTCTCGAGTGTTGGGAACTCCTAAAAGAATCTACGCTTTCAAGAACATGTTGGACGCGCAACTTGTCAGGGAAATCTATATTCACCCAAAACAATTCATCTATAAAATCTCGCCGACTTTGCACGGCATCCGGAAAATATGTGTGGCTGATACGATCGCCAATGACATTGCTCAACATGCACTCAAGATGAGCTTGGAGGGTGTGCACAGCGAAGAGATGTATTATGGAGCACAGCTCAACGGGCTCGATCTGGAAATGATCGACTACGTGGTCAATAAGGAAAACGAGTTGTTCCTGATTGGAAAGCAGCTCAAAGTGAACCGCAAGATCAAGATGGACGATTTCCGCCTTCATTTCAACTCGATCTACAACAAGGTTTTCGACGCCGACACGACCGAATAATTTTATAAAATTTGTTAAAATAAGTTGATAGTCATCATGTACGGTTGGTTTGAACCTGGCGGCGGTGTAAACAAGTATTTTAACAATACGAAAATGGTGGATGTGTTGTTGCGAACGTCATCTTTGTCAAACAATATTGTCATAGGAAACAGTGCGAATGGTGGCTCCATGTCTAATGGCTCTGTCAGTAATGCTGCCATTTACGTGTACCACAACTCGGTCGGGGTTCAAAAGATCCCCAGTCCCTTTTACGCACTCGACGTGGATGCACCCACCCACTTGGCCTATGTCGACCTGGGCACCATGAAATTGAATGGGTCAATAGGAGGGTCGGGCAAGAGTGTCGCGGGCACAAGTAATCTGTTGATCACCTCCGACGGCCTTGTCGAGAACAACCTGATTATCACGAGCGCTATCAAGCAGCCGATAACCATGTTGCCGAGCATACAGGTGGCGAGCGCTATCTTGTCCGTCGACGGGCAGGGATACGTGGTATCATTTGATTTCATGACACGCTTGTCCGAGATCACAACAAGTACGTCACTGCGAATAGATGGGAGGTTGTACAACGTGGTGAGTGTGGTCAATGCCAACACATTTCAGCTCGACCCCTACTTTGGCATCGTGGCCGGCGAGGGATGTCCATTTGTCCCCGACCAAGTCGTTGACATTTACTTATTTTTGGATTTCAATTTTGGCAACAGGGATGAACAAGTTGTCGCATGGTTCAACACGATGCCCGGATCCGGCCAACCGACCCCTGCCTCCATGAACCTCCTCATCGATCTCTTTGACGCGTCCCAGATGAACAACTTGGCCGCGGGCTGCTACTATGCGCTCTCGATCAACCAGACCATATCCAACTTTCTCCGTCTAGAATCCGTGTTTGTGATGAGCAAGACACAAGCGCAGATCCTCTTGAAGACGGTCGACGGCTCCCCCTTTCCCATTCCCAACGCGACATGGATCATGCAGCTCATCCTCTTGGACGTGGTCTTCCCCCCGCCCATGGAGGACTACAATGCTGTGGGAGGAGTCATGGCCACCGATGAGCAACCGCTTTCTCGCCTCTTGATTAAGAATAGCAAACTGTCTGAATATGTGAATGAATGGCATAAATCTATCAACACAGCGTGCAGCCTCACGTTTAATAACGCCGTGTCCTACAACGTGACCGACATGTACAAGGACCCCGCAGGAACTGGCTTTGTGGTGGCGAACCTGTCAGCGCTCAACACCAGCTATGCCTTTTCCACCATGGGCACACTGACCTATCAACTCATCGGAAACCCCGTGTTCTTGATGAGCGCTGTGCATGATGTTAGTATTGGCCAATGGACCTACGAGTTCCGCGACCCCATGGGGATAAGCTCACAACTCCCGATTTTCGTGGGTGGCTTCTTGTATGTGGCGGGGACAGGCATCGTGAGCCTAAAGAGCGTATATGCTACTGGAAACTCTTCCACCATGAACCTCGATGTAGATTTGAGCGCGTCCGTTGGGAGCTACGTCTATGTGGCGCCATTCAAAAAAAGCCTCATCACGACCCTAGGAAAGGCGAATTGTTACATTCCTGAATCCTTGGCCATTGGAACGAAACTGCCTTTGGAGCGGCTCACTGTCAATGGCAACATTTCGGTCAATCATGCAATCCTGTTCAAGAGTTTGGACAGCACTGTCCCCTTTTTCCAATCATATCTTTCAAATTCTTTCAACATGAACGACTCGGTGGTCATAGATCCCAACATGGTCACGGTCCATAAGAGAATGACGGTCAACGGGACTGTCACTGCCGAGGGATACTTTTCGCTGTCGGATCGCAAGATTAAAAAGCAGATCCAGATGGCAGATGCTACGAGGGACCTCGAAATGCTCAAGCGGATCAAGATCCATAACTATTGCTGGAAGGACGGCGGGGCGAAACAAAAGGGGGTAATTGCCCAAGAGGTTGCCGAACTCATGCCCGAGATTGTGCACGAGACCCGCGGATTTGTCCCGAGCATCTGCAAACAGGGTCGGGTCACATCACGCGGAAAGATTGCACTATATGGGCTGGATCCCGGTGTTGTTGGGGACTTGTACAATGAGAAATATTTGAGGATTTTTATTGGGGGCAAACGTAAAGATGTGGCGCTCTTGAAAATCACGGAAAAAAAGAATGCAGTCTTTATCAAAGTAGGTGTGCCGCTCACCATGGGCAACACGATCTTCGTCTATGGGCCATTGACGTCGTGCAAGACGGTTGACAAGGATTACCTTTTCATGATGTTGTTTAATGCGGTCAAGGCTTTAGCCGCATAGGGATATTTTTTGCTAATTTTATTGTTCCATTATTCTCGTGTATAAATGTAATAGACTCATGGCCCCATACAGCGCCTTCATATTGGCCTCTTCTAATCACGACACATTTAGTGATGCAAGCGAAGCGGATCTGTTGTTGTATTCATCGTCATCCCGCATCCTATTTGGCCAACAAACGCAGCCTCCCCAGGCGAGCAAAATGTCGATCGATGGAAACACGATCAATGTTAATACGACGTACTTTAATGTTGCCAACAATGCCAGCATCTCTAATTTGAGCGCCAACAATGTGAGCACGGTTTCCGCTACTGTGCAAACCCTGAGTGTTCCGGGCACTGTCACTGCTGCAAACGTCTTGTCTTCAAATGCCACCGTTCAGGGAAATCTCATTTTGAATGGCTCCAATGTCGCCGACGTTTTCACTGCTCAAAGGGCGAGTTTTACAACGTGCAACTTGACAGCTTTCAATATGCGTGCGGAAAAGTGTGAGATTTCACATTTGATTTCCAGCAACCTTGTTGTGTTGGGGACGACCCTAGATGCCACGGGCTTAAAAATGGGGAGCAACACCCTTGACTCGACAGGTCTGACAACGACGTCTGTCAAGATGGGAGCAAACACAGTGCTAGATTCCACCGGATTGACTACGGCATCTGTGAAAGCAGGTACCAACACATTTGATGCTACAGGTATTACGGTCATGTCTGTAAAAACAGGTTCAAATATATTTGATGTTACAGGTCTAACTACTACATGGGTCAAGACCGGCACAACTATTCTAGATTCAAATGGTCTGATTGCGACATCTGTCAAGACAGGATCCAACACGTTTGATGCCACGGGTCTGACCACACTTGCAGTCAAAACAGGGACCAACGTATTTGATGCAACAGGCCTGACGGTGCTTTCTGTCAAGACGGGATCCAGCACGTTTGATGCTACGGGTCTTACTGCGGCGTCTGTCAAGACCGGTACAACTACCATTGACTCCAATGGATTGACAACCTTGTCAGTCAAGACGGGGTCCAACACGTTCGATGCAACAGGTCTTACCACGGCGTCGGTCAAGTCAGGACCTAATACACTTGACATTTCCGGTCTGACAGCCATGTCGGTAAAAACAGGGACCAACACATTTGATGCTTCGGGTTTGACCGCGACATCTGTCAATACGGGAGCCAATGTATTTGACGCTACAGGTCTCG
>TBL_comb47_HYPODRAFT_10005639_pt1 | contig 13881 bp, 17 predicted proteins | sample TroBogypolimnion_40_FD_10682 | JGI IMG/M metagenome (IMG submission 10682)
AAAANTGGAATTGGATGGGCCTCCCCGCATGGTGGGTTGGATAACCTGGTCAGGTCGGGAACGAAGCAGCCAAACCCAATTTCTGCCAGTGCCGGGGGTTTGGCTCATCCACCCTTCCCCTCATCCAAAATAGTGATTCAAAAGATCTTCAGAATCCTAAAAATTCCCCAAATCATCCAAATAATTGCTAGAACTAGGACAGTACGTGCGTCTAGCTGAATCTTGAATAATTGCAGTTGCTTATGACAGCACTCAATAGAAACTCGCAAAGCTGACCTCCTATAAATAGAAGAGTTCAGCGTAGAGACCTGGGATAAGGTTGGGTAGGGGTTAAGGATGAATTAAGCGTAGGAAAGCATTGCACACTCCTACACATATTTGATCAATATTACTTTTGTGAGTCCGTATTGAGTCCTTTGGATGTCTTTTGGCGCATGAATATTGATCTAGCTGCTATCTCCCTCACGCGGAACAGCTGAGTCCTATAACCCTAAAGCATGAGTGCTTGGCTTACCAGAGGGATATCTCCAATTCTTTTGTGCAAATGATAAATCTCTTTCGTTCGCCTAAATTCACAGAAGGCACAAACGAAGGTGGTTATGAAGCTACAAGACCAGGCTACGAGTGGCTCGTAGGATGAGCTCATGAAATGGGATAGTATTAAAAGTAACAAAAGTAACAAAACCTCCCATAGGATTAGGCATGGAATTTAAAAAAAATAGCCTTTATACGCGTGATGAAGTTTGGCAAAAATATCATCCAAATCTTGGGAGAAAGCCTCCTGGAGGACCCTGGGATACTGGATACGTAACAGAAGGAAGCGAGCTATTAGTTTTCATGAATATTGGGGATGCAGGAAGAACTGGTCACGATTATGCAAATGAATATGACCTAGACAAGGGGGTCATTACTTGGTTTGGAAAGCCTGCCACTCACTCCAATCAGCCAACATTTAAAAAATTATTAAATGGATCTCTAAAGCCACATTTTTTTGCCAGGTGGGATAGCAGCAACACTAAATTTCAATATTTAGGAAGTGGAAAGATTATTACTTTCACTGATAGCTATATAAATAAAGAAAATAGGGCGCCAATAAAGCTCATTATTCATACAACAAAAGATATCCCATCAATTGGACCCTCCGGGATTCCAGAAGAAGAGGTTGAAGCTATACCAAGCTTTGGGAAAAAAGTAACAGTACTGGTAAATAAATATGAAAGAGATCCCAGAAAAAGATTGGAGTGCTTAAGTCATTTTGGATATAAATGTCAAATTTGTAATTTTTCATTCAAAGAGATTTATGGCGAACTTGGTGAGAAATTCTGCCATGTCCATCATATCGAGCCATTGAGTGAGGTTGGCGGCGAATTAGACATTGACCCGAAAGCTGACTTGATTCCAATTTGCCCCAATTGCCATGCCATGTTGCACAGGAGAAAGCCGGCCTTAAAGCCAGATGAGCTTAGAAAACTTCTTCAATCAAATTTGAAAATTTCATAGCAATCAAAACCCATCGCTACCGATAAGGATATTAATATGTCTGACGTACTTCAAGGTCTCGCCCATCTTATAAAGCATTCGAATTTTCAATTGCCATCTATGCGCGGGACAGGAGGATCAACATCAACGCCAACTGGAAAGCCATTTGAAATTTATTGCAAAGATTGGCTCTCTCTTTTACCCCCTAATAATATTATTCAAAGACAGAGTTTTTATAACTCAGCATTTGCCTATCAAGGATCTGATAATAATCCACCAGACGTGATGTTTAAAGGTGGGAATAATGGAGATGCATTTGAGTTTAAAAAAACAGAATCTCAAGCCGGCTCACTTTTACTAAACTCTTCGTTCCCAAAAAATATTCTGCATACAACTAGCCCAGGTCTTCTTGATAGCTGCATTAATTGCGAACAATGGACGCAAAGGAATTTTTACTACATAGTTGGAAGGATTAAACCGGGAAATGAAAGAATCTCCTTCCTCTGGGTAGTTGATGGTGAACTTTTGGCTACCGATCACAATGTCTACGAGAGTATCTTCAATAACTTAAAGATCTCGGTAAACACTTTTATCTCCACGAACAATTTACAAAATATCCAATCAAAAGAATTAGGGAGATTTAGGGGTATAGATCCAAGCGACAAAACTGTAATACGAGCTAGGTCGATGTGGGAATTAGAATCCCCTCAAAAAACTTTTCGAAATCTTCCAGGGGTAGAAACTGACACCTCAAAATCAGTCCTACATGCCTTGATCCTTGAAAGTAAATGGAGAAACTACCCATTACAGTCGCAAAATGCCATTACTACATTGAGCGGAGTAAATGGCTTTTCTCTGTCAACAATTAATAATATTCCTGATCCCAGGAATCCTAATAATTTATTAACCGCAAAGCTTATTCGATTCGCACTTTAACTATATTTTCAGATCAACTATTTGTCGACCTCAAATAGATCATTGAATATATTTTTTGCTACGTGATAAGCCAGCTTTGCTGGAACTGCATTTCCAATCATTTTGTAGCCGTTCCTGACGTTTGAGTAAATGAAATTGAAATTTTTAGGGAAAGTCTGAACTTCTGCGCACTCTCTAATTGTCAATCTCCTATAAGAGTGTCCTTTAACAAAAGCCATCTGATCCTTGCCAATTTTCTTCATCTTGGGAGCACTTGGATGCAGGGGAACATGTCGATCCATGGCAAGAATGGTAAAAGACTGCTCCTCCCAAGATCGCACACGATTTCTTGACATATACATTGATGAGTACGTTTGATCTGGAGTGAGATCATGATTTAGCACATCAACACTACCCAGAGGTATATTTTCAAGATAGCCAATAGCATCCCGGAGAGTTTTTTTCTTACCCTTTAATGGTAGAGGGAAGGAAACTGGCACCTTATTAGTCCTTTTATAGCCAATAATAAAAACACGTTGCCTATCTTGCGGCACCTCAAAGTCGCTTGCATTGAGTAGTTTTGCTTCTACTAAATAACCTTCCTTGCTAAACATCTCTTTAATATTTTCAAAGGATTCGCGATTGCGAGAATGAATAAGACCATGCACATTTTCAGCAACGAAAAAAGCGGGCTTAAGTACTTTTATAAATCTTATATAGTCATGGAATAATTTGCCTCGAGGATCATTTATGCCACGCTTGGCACCAGCCTCACTCCAAGATTGGCACGGCGGCCCTCCAATGACACCTACAATTTCATGCCTTTTCTTAAGCAATTTAATTTCATCATCCGATATATCTGAAATTGATCTTCCATCGAACTCAACATCTGGAAAGTTTGCACAAAAAGTTGGGGCAATTGCTTTGTCATACTCATTAGCCCAGACAGTCTCAAATCCTGCTTTTTTAAAGCCCAAGTCCAAGCCGCCCGCACCTGAAAAAAGTGAAACAATTTGTGGTTTTGCATTTTTAGATTTAACTGTTTTCATAATGAAGATTATATGCTGTATATAAATACAGTTATTTATTTCATGAGACTTAAAATAGCCTAGTCATCACTTGTCGAATAAGCATGAAGCCCGGGATTTACTCGGAAAAGACAACCTTATTTCCAAGAGATTTAGGTATCCAAATTGCTAATACTGGAACTTTTTCAAAGAGACCATCCGATGGAGTCTTAAGGGTCAGGTTATGTAATTGAATGCTAATTTTATTCCCGGGAGATTTTACATTCTTGTCGCCAACATATCGATCTGACTTGTCTGATTCACCCGAAAAGAGTGCATTTTCTGCGCTACTCTGATTCCAACACCAATCATCGCCAATAGATCTTGAACGCTCTGCATTTTTAGACATCCAATAAAAATCTATAGTCATATCTGGATCCTGCTTTGCGAGTCGCTCCAACCAGACACAAAACGCCAGCAACGAGATGCTATCCTTAGTTGCCTCATATACAAACTCTCTAAGAAACTTCAGCACGTCGCTAACATTGAGTGACGCAGCTACCTCATGCATGGTTTTAGGAGTATCACCACTTAGCTTTTTTTCAACTGGTACAAAGTTTAGACCAGATAAAAATTCATTCGTTCTTTGCCTATTGGCATTTAATACATGTTCTTCCGGCAAAGGGAATAAAGGAATTGTCCATCCAGATAGCTTTACCCTACCCAATGAACCATCAAGCACAGATGTTCTTGTTGGATGAATGCTGCTTAGAAAAAACCGTCTAAGCCCACGAGTTTCGGAATGCTCCTTCAAATAACTCCTCAAAGACTCTTCCGATTGAATATAACGACTAAATTTCACATAGTTATCATCGTCAATGAAGAGGCGACAAAAAGGCAATAAGTCATCCTTATAGCCAAAAAATCTCCCCCTCTGTTGATGGGAGTCTTCGGTTGAACTGCTCGCACTTCTTGTTAAGTAAGTGACAGTTAGCCCCCTAACAGTAAATCCCCTATCAACGGCTTGCCCACCGATAATGATGGGATATGGATTCAATCTCCAATCAATTTCTGGAGTTTTACCTTCAGAGGCATTTTCCAGCTTTATAGTAATTTTATTGGCCGCCGTCTCAAGATACTCCTTTAACACATCCCATTGGGGAATATCAGGCACTGTTTGAGTCAAATCCAAATAGGCGCCTTTCAATTCCTCTAGAAATACCTCGCGATTAGACCCAGCTGCTTTTTTTAAAATTAATTTCCATTTATTCAGAACTGAACTGGCCCATAACTCATACTGGCGGTGCATATCAGTCAATCTTGACGGATGAATAAGCATTGAGATATTTCGATTAAATTGACTACCCATATCAATACATCTTTTTACCTCTATCGCGATTTCGATTAAATATATTTGTAATGCAAGAAGTAGAGACTCAGGTATTCCATCCCTATCACCTGGAGCAGAAGGAATATCGCTTGCTGGTATCTCCCTAATAAATAAATCCTTATTTTTTTGATCAAAGAAGAATTTTCCCCCAATATATTCTTTACCAGGGTCCAGAACATAGTGAAAATCTGGTGACAGTCGATCCAATAAATTAATTAAGAGTACCGCCTGAGGTGTAGCGGTATATTGCAGATAAAGAAGTCGAGAAAACATTGCTCTCAACTGTCCAATTCTCTTGTAAGTAGTACTTTCTCTACTTCCACTATCTTTTGAATTAACAAGCGCTTGATTATTTAAGCCGGTCTGATCAGCCTCATCATCTATGATTAAAGTCGGCAGATCTCTATACCTAGCATCAAGAGAAGAAAAGAGATCTATTAAGTCTTGTAAATGCCCATGATGCTTAAGGAGACTAATAAAGACAGTCTTTCTTGAATGAGGCTTGATCATTGGATTAAACCAATCCTGAAGGACCCCTTCCATCACACCTAAATGCTCTGTCGATGGCTCAACAATATACGCCCATGGAGTATCAGCACTCTCTACTACCAAATCTTCTGCCAGTCGATCCGTTGATTGATCCCGAAGAATGATTGAGTTTCCCGTGACTAAAATGACTATAGCGAAACCACTATCCCTCGCCAAAGAAGAGACAGCAGTAAAAGAAGCCGTCTTTCCGCTTTGAACGAATCCCAATACAAGACCTGTTTTTTTAAAATCCCCATCCACCAAACTTGGGCAATTTTTTAAGATAGCATTTGCAGAATCAAAAATACCTTGCCTATCACCCTCATCCAAGCCAGAGAATCGCCCATATAAAGATTTGGTGGCCAACCCTTGAATAGGCTGGAGAGCATTAAAATTAGTCATTATTTAACCCCTCGCGAGCTAATGAATCATTTAGAAGCTCATTAATTAACATCCTAATATAACCAGCCTTGGAATCACCTGCTTCAATAGCCAAAATCTCTGACATTCCTATTGCGATAGCAAGTCTGAAAATAGACTCAAGATTGGATAGGTCTGCATCGAGAAATTGAATCATGAAAGGGTTTTTCATTGCAACGCTTAAACCTAGGTACCTAACTGCAGAGCGCTTTTCCACCATACGCTTATCTGAAATTGTGAGCCAATCGGTAATAGCGGCATCCCGGGTAAGCTCCAGCTTAATATGCCAGACTCCACCTTGATATTTCACCTTAAACTCCCTCGTACTTGACTGCTCAGCATCTGGCAATTGCTTAGGAGCAGATGGAATTGCACTTATTTTTAGCGAAGTTGGATTATCTAGAAGCTGCCTAAAACCCTCCGTAAAAACTTTCTTCTGCTGGTCAAGAATTTTGTCGATTTTATCAATTGGAAATTCATCCACTACAGAGCTAGCCCTATAGTTATCAGCCTGAGTTATAAAAGACCTATCTTTACTAAACTCGCCTTTCAAGAGCTCAATAAATTCAGCCTCACCATCATTGAACTCTCTCCAAGTAAACGCATCTTTTTGCGATGTAACTTGAAAATCGTCAAGATGGATCTCACCAAATAATCTTCTCGATTTAAAAGAGTTTGGGCTGCCAAAAATTTCTGATGGTCTAAATAAAGTTTCCCCACTTCCTACAATAGCCCTGCCGCGCCTGAATAAGGTTAATCCAGATTCGCTCTTGCTCATAGTTTGGAGAATTCCAATAAAACCATTTACGCGCTTTTTGGAACCATCAGTCGAAAAAAACTCAATTTGACGGCGCCAGCTAATATTTGATGATCCTGGAGGTTCATTGTATTGGGGTGCCATTAAAAATTCCGGTGGTGAGTAAGATAAAAACTCGCCATTAACAGATAACTTAACAATACCTTCTCTAATGAATATTCGGTATATGTCTTGTAAATGATCCTTTATTTTTTTTAGTGTTTGTCCTGCAATTGGCATGCAGTATGGGTTCGATAGCTCTACAACAGTAAAGTGCTCCCTATAGTCTGTAGATTCAACATCAACTTCTACCACATCTACCTTTGACTCAATAATTTTATCTACATCGAATATTACCGTTCTAGTAAAAGGGTCATTTATTGCGGAAGTTTTTACCGACCAGACCGGCGCCATCCAACATGCCGATGTTTTCATGCCAAGCCCAAATTCATTAAGGCTTTTTGTGTTTGGTGGCAGTGAGGCAGGTCTGAATGCCCTAGGAAAATCTTCCAATGTGATGCCTGCAGCATCATCCTTGATTATTATTTTCCGGGCTGCGTTATCACAGACTATGGAAATGGTGACACATCTTTGATTAAGATTTTTTTGAAATTCTTCTTTATTGCTTAAATAACTTTGCAGCGAGTTATCAACATACTCTGAAAGAGCACCCCAAATTGTATAGTTCAGATGCTTAAAAACACCCAACACACTTGCCTCTGGCTTGGTATCAACGAGTAATGTCATTTAATTGAAGATAATTATTGGTCAAAAATATATTGAAGTTTTTTATTCTAGCCTCTTTCATCAGGGAAATATGTTTCTAATATTAATATATACCCGCTACGACAAACTCCACCCTTTGCCAAAATTAAAATAAAGCTGCCATTTCCAATCATATAATCCCCCTTCTCTGGAATTACAACCATCTATTTCACTACTTTTTCAAATTTTTTATTACTCATAAAAGATCTGTCCACGCATATCCTTAATAAAGACCTGGTAGAAGTCTTTCCAGTTCTGTAGCTCCTCTGGTTGGCAGACTGCTCCTGGTCTTTGGATAGCTAACTTTCTGATTACAAAAACATTATTCTTAACTTCGTTATAGGCGGCCTCGTATTCAATGCCAGCTTTCTTGTAACTAACATTAGGCGGAATACGTGTTACCTTGGTGTTATCTGGGAAACGGATTTGATAGGACTCGCCAACCATTCTGGTGCTGCAAACATAGGGGATAGTAAATTTCTCAGGGGGTCTATCACTAGCAATTGCAGCTAACTCTCCTGGAGCCAAGCCTATGGGTACTGTCATTGCTCCTGGTCCAGGAACATTCGCTACGGCATCTAATGTGAACTCAGTATCCGCTGTAAAAGGCTTATTTAGATCGTAGACATAACTAGTGGTGATCTTGCCCTCACCGGTTTGTCTAAATTTAGCTAGCTGGATTTTGACTAACTTATCGGAGAGTGTAGTTTCAGCACCTTCGTATTGATAGCGGGCATTGATTTCTGCGCTACCAAAATATTTCGTATGTGCCTTACCTGTGATGCGGCCATCTTTCTCTATCTGCATAGAGATTCCAGTGGCCATCTCACTATCCTCTTTTTTAGGTTTAGGAGTGCGACCTACTTTGGCTAACTTGGTTAACAGGACGGGCTTATCGAGCTCATCGCCAGGCAGCACTCCGTATGGCGCCATCTCGTCGGTAGAATCCAGATAAAGATTCCAGGCTGGGATGTAAGTAATGACATGATTAAAGGGTCCTAAAACAGGGTATTTAGGTAATGTGTACGCATTCCCTGAATTGATCAACGCACTAGTTGCATCAATACCCTTGGCTGCCAATAAGGAAATCAATAACGCATTGTGGTCTTTGCAATCGCCATACCGATTCTTGAGAACGCTATTGGCATCATGAGGAACGATGCCGCCATCAGCTAGATAGATAGCAACGTAACGAATGTTTCTGGCTACCCAGTGATAGATGGCTTTAGCCTGCTCTTTTTTGAGATCGAGCTTTGGATCATTTTGAACTTTCTTCTCTAGACCCTTGGTGATCTCGTCGGCCTGTTTCTGAATTTCTGGGGTAACGATAAATTTATCTTTAATGCGATCTTCGTAAGCCTTCGCAAATGCCTCTTGACTTGGGAAGCTCGAGATAAAGATATGTGGCGCATAGTCATTATTAGAGACTTGATACTGCTCTTTTTTCTTCATCTTGAGATTTTGATAGGTGTAACTTACTTGGCGCATGCTATTTACCACCTCATCTTTTGTTTGTTTGACACCTTTGATATCGGTATACAGCGTTAAATCCTCTGGATAACTGAGGTTGTACTCATAGGACTGAACCTCTACCGATGGGGAGAAGATGAGCCTCGTATAAAAATAACCTGGCAATAGCGGCTTGTAGGTAGTGAGTTTTGTCTTGTAATAGGTTTTTGATCCTGGGGTCACCTTCGGAAAGATGATGATCTTGTGCTTTTGATCAGAGAACATAGCTGCACCTGAACTATTGTCATCTTCTACGGTACGTATAGCATTGGCTGCTACCGGAATCTTCTCTCCCTTGGGAGTGATGGTATATGCCTCAAGCACTTCTAACTTTGAGAGTGTTGAGTTGTAAGGTAAGTCAGCTTGTGACTCAGAATCGATGACTAATTGGGATTTAACAAAGGTAGTCAGCTCATCTATCTCCACCACTGTGCCATCAGCCTGAATGGTTTCTGTAATGACAGCTTTTTCAACGGAGGTGAGCGATTCAAGCTCTCCCCTCCCTGCACTGGTAATGCCTACATTGGCGAGCAATAGAAAGCCCACCAGAACTGCGGCAAGACTACTGATTGATTGAATTGCGAATTTCATAAGACCCTTAGCGCCTTACATACGATTGTATGTAAGCTTTTCGTTTATTTACTTCACCTGTAAAAATAATTCCTGCGCTGTCATGCACCATAGCTAGTGGTTCTTGTAGAAGTGTTTTTTCTGGCAAGTAGGGATTGCCGTTTCCATCTCTAAGCCTGAACTTAGGCAAACCCAAGATCTTTGATGCATCTACATAGACAGCAACAGCCAAGGGCCTGGAAATTGGCACGGCTGATTTTCCGGTAGGCGATACCTGGAGCGGCATCAGAGTGATGAATACAAGGGTACTGATCATAGGCTCTTGTTTTATTTAGTGGTTTGCTTGGTGTTTTTTCTTTATTTGATTGTGATGAGCTACAAGCTCATTGGGTGAGCTCTTACGTATTTATTCTGAATTTGTTGTGATTTTGTTAATTTCTTCAGGAGTCGCCCATGAAATACCTCATCACCCTCTTTTTGATTGCCCAAGCCCTTTTGTTGGTGCGCGGCGCAGCTGCTCAGGCCATTTATGGCCCAACTGGCAACTATCTTGGCTATAGCCAAACTTCACCTAGCGGAGTAACCAATGTTTACAACGCAACTGGTCAGAATGTGCAATCGTTTCAGACGGATAACGGGCAAACGAATTTCTATAGTCCTAGTGGCGCTTATCAAGGCGCATCCACTACTCCTGTGGTTTCCAGTCCAAATACTTCGATTAATACACCGCGCCAAGCACCTCAAGCGCCTTCCGTGAAAGGTTGGTAAGCCATGAAAAAGAAAATAGTACTGATATCCAGTCTTGCAATATCTTGCGGTTGCTTTGCCCAAGCGACTAACTGGGAGAACTCGCCCTTGAATTACAACAATAGTCCTTTGAACTACAACAACTCCTCTTTGTATTACAACAATTCACCACTGAACTACAACAACAGTCCGCTCAATTACAACTCTAATAATGGGGTATATGACAATAGTGGCAATCGGATTGGCTATGAAACCCAGTCACCTACTGGTGTAACCAATGTCTTTGATAACAATGGCAACCGAATTGGCTATGTGCCAGGAGGCGCAAAACGATGAAAACCTACGAATATGAGCTTGTGAAGATGGAGCCCGTAGAGACCGACTGTGATACGGTCCAAGAGATTCTGAATGACAGAGGGTCTAATGGATTTCGGTTTGTAGGCATACAGAAGATGTGGGCTAGAGATAGTGATTGGAATGCGATTCAGCGCAACTTTATGGTCCTGGAAAAAGAGATTGAGGAAGAGCTCTAGTCAAGCTCATGAAAACTCAGCTGCAACTGCTCAGAGTCTGCAAACTCTTCCATAAGATAGTCTTTTGGTGGGGTTATGCGTCTGAGATAAATATCAGGAGCAGGCCCTGAGGTAAAGGATCTAATACCAGCATCACACTCATAAAATAGCGCACCACCCTCAGTGGCCACTTCTACATTCCAGGTGTAAAGCGGCTCACTATGGCCTTGCCATTCCTGAAATCCACCAGAAGAAACAATGCGCACAATCTTTCCCAGGTTCTCTAGTAGCTTGCAATTGACAGTGATTGCTAGGTCACCAACCGAGCAATTCAGCTTTGAAAATTGTTCGCTCATCTTCTTCTCCGATATTGCGCTCTAACTTTCTCTCTTTGGGCAAACATGATGTACCCAAAGATCCCTTGGCTACAAACCAAGAACAATCCAAATAAAAACCATAAGCACAACTTAATGTCAAAACCACCAGCTGACATAGCCATCCAACTCAAAAGCATGAAGAAAATACCGATAAATTTGATCACTTAGGCCTCCGCCTGTTTATTTGCCTTGTTTGCACTGCTTTGCCACTTATCAGTAGATTAATTACTTGCTAGCTCATTAAATGAGCCTTAAACTAAATAAAGTACTAAAAACAATAAATATATTGAATATGTAGTTTTAGGGCTTTCTAGGCCATTTCAGGAGGTTTTATGAGCAGCATGGAGCGTCTGCACCGCATTAAGTACATGATTCAAAGTCGTAAATGCGTGCCTATTGACGACTTCTTAAGTGAGCTCGAGATCTCCAAGGCCACCTTTAAGCGTGACTTGGATTACTTGCGCGATCGTCTCAAGGCCTCGATTGTTTACGACCGCTTCTTGGGTGGCTATAAGTTTGAGAACCCAGAAGACGTCAACAAGATTGAAATGACTGGCTTATGGTTTTCTGAAAAGGAAGCTACTGCCCTAGTCTTAATGCAGCATCTCTTATCCTCACTCGACCAAGGTGGTTTGATTGGTCCACACATTGAACCACTCACTGCCATTATTGATGGCATTCTGGGTCAAAGTGAAACTTCTGCCAAAGAATTACGTAAGCGCATCAAAGTCATTGGCATGGGTTCACGTAAAAACTCCATTGAAAACTTCTCTGAGATTGGTGCTGCCCTACTCAAACGCAATCGTCTTGAGATCGCTTACTACTCTAAAGGCAAAGGCGAAGACACCACTCGTGAAATTTCTCCACAGCGGCTTATCTATTACCGCGAGAACTGGTACCTCGATGCCTATTGCCATATGCGCAATGATTTGCGTAGCTTTGCTATTGATGGCATTCGTAGTGCAGTTTTAACCAATAAGAAGACTCAAGAAGTGACCGAGAAAGACTGTCACGAACACTTTGCTGAGAGCTACGGCATCTTCTCTGGTAAAGCCACTCAAAGAGCGAAGCTACGCTTTACTCCTGAGCACGCACGTTGGGTGGCCGGTGAGCATTGGCACGGACAGCAAGTAGGCAGTTTTGATAAAGAGGGTTACTACAACCTGGAGTTTGATTTCAACCAAGATCCTGAGTTGGTCATGGACATTCTGAAGCACGGATCCGGAGTTGAAGTCATTAGCCCAGTAAGCCTAAAGAACAAAGTAAAAGCTGAGCTTGAAAAAGCGCTCAAGAATTACTAGCTCTTCTCCGCTTTAGTGGATTAGGGCCTGCACGGCCTCAGGCTTTCCCTCGGGATTCTTTTTTTGGTTTGATACCAAAAACTCCTTTGTCTCCAAGGCGGTAATCAGATATGCATCCGTTGCCAATCTAAAAGCCTCATGACCATCTTCCTTGCTAAAGATGTAAGTGAGGCTGTAAATTAAATTATCGGCGTCTTCACCATCTATAGTGATGGTATTGACTTCATCGTTATCCACAACGCGCAACCCTCTTGTAAATTCTGGCTTTTCTCCATCAACCCAGCTCATATCAAGACGGTCAATATCAAACCGTAGGCTACGAAATAAGTTATTTACAGTAAAGCGAGCACCATTAATGTATGTGTAGTCACGCATAAAACCCCCAATTTGAGTTACTCAATTTAGATGGAATCAGTATCGCGACCTTGAGGTTCATATAGTGAGCTAGTGATCTACTGGCACAATAGCCTCATACAACCCAAGCAAAGCGTTTATGTCCCAAGCCATTATTTTCGATGTAGAAGCAACCGATAAGAACGATGCTGTCATTATTGAAGCTGCTTCATTAGATGTCACCTCTCTCAAGCCATTTGAGGTGGGCAATCCCTGGGTTCAGCGTTACAACCCAGGCAAGCCCATTAGCTTGGGGGCTCTTGCTACCCATCACATCATGGATGAGGAGTTAGTTAATTGCCCAGCTAGCAGCTCTTTTAGATTGCCGGCTGGCACTAAATATCTGATTGGTCACAACATCGATTTTGATTGGGTAGCGGTTGGCAGTCCTGAAGTCAAACGCATCTGCACACTCGCCCTGGCACGCAGCCTTTGGCCTGAATTAGATAGTCATACCCAAAGCGCACTGCTCTACTACTTTGAGCGCGATACCGCCAGAGAGCAATTACGTAACGCCCATAGTGCACTAGCGGATGTGTGGATCTGCTCTAAGATTGTTGCGCAGATTATTGATAAGTTGCATCCCGTTTCTTTAGATGCCTTATGGGAAATGTCTGAGAAAGCCAGAATCCCAACAGTAATGCCTTATGGCAAACATAAAGGCGAACTGATCAGCCAGGTACCAACTGACTACAAACAATGGTTGCTGCGCCAAGATAATGTTTCTGGTTACTTACGCAAAGCACTGGAAGCCAAGTAAAAATTATATTTAGTGCAATCCCTGTTTTTTCTGTTTGGCAATGAGTTGCAACTTCTGACAATCAGGATTGGGGGTGCCATCATCATTGAGAATATTAAATTCTCGGCAAGGGGTTGGTCTTTGTTCATAAATAGAGCAACGCCATCCCTCTTCCTCTGTGTGTTTGAGTGCTACACAGGCGCTACTCCCCTTCTCTGTGCCTTTCATACAAGCCAGGCGGTCATTTAGCTTACTCGTTAGTTCTGCTGGAACTACTCCAAAACCATTACCTGCAATTTCGCCATGATAAAAGCTCACTCGGAAATGCTGACAGCACATGCCACATTCAAAACAGGGATTGGAAGTCATTTAGTTTCTTGCGCAGTGATGAATGAAGTCATTCTAAATGGCTTTGACAGTTTTTACTGCCTTA
>TBL_comb47_HYPODRAFT_10005641_pt1 | contig 13877 bp, 10 predicted proteins | sample TroBogypolimnion_40_FD_10682 | JGI IMG/M metagenome (IMG submission 10682)
CCGCGTTGCGGATGTCGGCGGTGACCCGCTCACCCAGCCAGCTCACCATGTAAAAGCGTCCGGCGGAAAAAAGCCCCAAGGCTACGGCCACGGCAAACAGCAGACCAAAGTGTTCGCGCAGCGCCATGACCTGATCGCCCTTGTTGGCCTGCACCAAGCCACCGTCAATCAGGCTGCGAAGTGCCAGCGGAAAGGCCAGCGTGGCCATGGCCGCCAGCACCAAAAAGCACAGGGCCAGCAGAATGCGGACGCGGTAGGGTCTGAGAAAGGGCAGCAGGCCAGACAGGGATTTGGGATTGCTGGCTTTGGCGCGTTCTGTCGTTACTTTTGTCATGGGCGTTCAGATGGGGGCATAGGCCCGGATTGCAATCAAGTGGCGGTATTGCCTTGTGGCATTGCGCCACAGGGCTGGGCGGGCGTGCTGACCCGAGTTACAGTTTGAGAGGAGAAGCATAGCCGGTCATTTCCAGGTAGCCACGACCGACTTTTTTGTTGTTGCTGTCCCAGACCTCGCACAGCCCCTCCCAGTAAATCGCGCCGGTAGACTGGCTGCTGTCGAGCTCCTGGTTGTCGATCACGGCCCGCACGGTATAGAAGTCTGCGGGTGTTCGTACCATCCATTCGACCGGATAGCGGGCGCGGCTGGCCGGGCTTTGCCAGTAGCGCAGCGGCTTGAACGTCACCTCGCCGGGGCTGAAGACATACAGGCTGGTGCCAGCGCGAAACGAGCCGCCGTCCCAGGTGTTGGCACCGGACTTGTCGCGCAGGCGGAAGGCGGTCAGCGCGCTGCCGTCAAACAGGTTGATGCCCAGCCAGTCCCAGCCCACCGCGCCGCCCTGCAGCAACTCCTGGCTCCATTCATGGTCCAGCCAGGCGCTGCTGCCGCTGCTCATTTGCATAGCTTTGCCTTGCAGCGTGAGCGTGCCGCTGACTTGCAGCTGCGGCAGGCTGTAGTAAAAGCTGGTTTGGCGCGGGTCCGGCCCCTTGCGCGACAGGCCCTGCTGGCCTTGCAACAGCACCGGCTGGCTGGCGGCAAAACGCAGGTCCATGGCAAAGCCTTCGGCTTGGACCCTGGCATGCAGCTCGCCTCCTTCGCCACTTTCGCGCAACAGCGACCAGTCGCGCAGCAGCACGCCGGTGTCCAGCGTGCTGGCCGATGCCTGGTCTAGAGGGTTGTGGCCAGGCGCTTCACCCGACCAGCGGGCGATGCGCTGGTCATGCCACAAGCGTTTGCCGGCCACATCGGTGATGGCGGCATGGGCAAAAAGCAGCTGTCTGGCCGCCAGGCGCGATTGCAGGGCCTGCGTGCCGTCCACCCGGCTGCGAAAAAAAGTCAGCTGAAAACCATAGGCTGCGTCCGCACCCGGCAGATTGGCCCAGCCGGTGATGTACCACCACTCGGTCTTGAAATCGGTATGGGCGCCGGCATCGCGCGGAAATTCCAGTTTGCGCGCCATGGCGGCCCCGGAGCCAGCCGCGCTTCCAAGCGTCGGCCCAGCCAGCGCGGCCACCGATGCCGCTGCAGCCAGCAACTGGCGGCGGCTGGGCGTGCCCAGGCCCGTGGCGTTCATCAGCTTCACGGCGTGCAGGGGGATTTGTTTCATTACCAATCCTCTTTCACCGCCATCACGGCATCGCGACCGGCGGCGGCCTGGCCGGAAAGCCAGGCCGTCAAGGTGCCCGCAAACACTACCGACAATGCGAGCGCCAGCAGCCGCAGCCAGGGCAGGCTGAGCTCCATGCTCCAGTGGAAACTTTGTGGATTGACCACATGCACCAGCACCACCGCTACGGCCAAGCCCAAGCCCAAACCGGCGATGGCGCCCAGCGTGGTCCAGGCCGCGCCTTCGGCGGCCACTACGCGCAAGATCTGGCGGCGCGTCAGGCCCAGATGCGCCAGCAGTCCGAATTCCTTGCGCCTGGCCAGCACCTGCGCGCTAAAGCTGGCCGCCACACCGAACAATCCAATGCCCACGGCCACCGCTTGCAGCCAGTAAGTGACGGCAAAACTACGGTCAAAAATCTTCAAGGTGGTGGCGCGGATTTCTGCCGCCGAACCAAATTCCAGCAAATCCCCGGCACCGGCGCCCGGCGCTGCACCCTGGTCGGCCAGCTCGCGCAAAGCCTGTTGTACCGCTTGCGTGTCGGCCTCGGGCGCAAGCCAGAGGGCCAGGTCATTGACGCGACGGTCGCTGCTGAGCTTTGCATAGTCGGCGCTGTCCATGGCGATGGTGCCGAACTGGCGGGCATAGTCGCGCCAGACACCGGCGACAAAAAACACCGGGCTGCCCGCACCGCCGCTGGCAGCAGAACTTGCAGTTGCAGTTGCATTGTCTGCGGCGAAAGCCCTGGCCAGTGGCGCAAAGGCCTGCCCCGGTTTGGCGCCATACAGATCCAGCACGGCTTCGCTCACATAAATGCCAATGGCATCGGCCGGAACCGGCAGGCTCTCGCCCACCAGCGGCAAGCTCAGCGCGGCATGGTCATCGCGCAGGCTGCGCACCAGCAGCGACACCGCGGGCTTGGACGGGTCTAGATTCAGCGCCAGGCTGCGCTGCGCCGACACCCGCTCCACGCCCGGCAGCTGTGCGGCGGCCTGCACCCAGCGGGCATCAAAGAAAGCCTGCTCGCTGGCGCTGCCAACGCCCGAGCGCACATAGAGTGAGGCTGGCAGCACGCTGTCTAGCCAGGTGGTGACCGAGTGGCGAAAGCTGCTGACCATCACCGTCAAGGCGACCGCCAGACTGAGCGAGGCGACCACGCCACTGACCGCTACAGCGGCACTTTCGCGCACCCTTCTGGCGCGCTCCACCGCCAGCAGCGGCAGCAGGCGCTGCGCCACCCACGGCGATACGCGGTCCAGCACCTGGCCCACCAGCCAGGGCAGGGAGACAATGCCGCCGATCAGCAACAGAGCCACGCTTGAGTAAGCCCCCAGTGGCATGCCCCAGACGGGTGGCGTTAGGGCCAGCAAGGCGCCTGCCAGCAGCAGGGCCGGCCCGAACCATGCCGGCTGCCGATGTGGCTGCAGCGCGCCCAGTCCCTTGAGTGTTTGCGCCGGAGGCAGGGCCTGCGCCAAGCGCGCCGGCCACCAGGCGCCTACCAATGCCGTGGCCACGCCCAAGCCGCCAAATACGGCTGCGGCCCCGGCACTCCATTGCAAGGCCGGTGCCACACCGGCAAAGTAGCCGCCGCCCAGATCACCACCCAGCAGGCGCAGCGCCAGGGCCGCCAGACCGGTGCCCAGGCCAATCCCCAAGGCACTACCCACCAGTCCGAGTGCGGCGGCTTCCAGCAGCACCAGTTGTAAGCGCTGCCGTCCCGTCAGGCCCAGCACGCCCAGCAGGGCAAATTGTTGGGCGCGCCGCGTCACACTCAGGGCCAGCACCGAGAACACCAGAAAGCCGCCGGTAAACAGGGCAATCAGGGCCAGCACGGTCAGGTTGACCCGGTAGGCGCGCGACAGATTGCCCAGGCGAACGGCCGCGTCCCCCGGCTTGCCAAGCGTCACTGCCTGGCTCCAACCCGGCAGGCCGGGCGCAGCTTGCACAAAGGCCTCGCGGTCCACGCCGGGTTTGAGCCGGATGTCCACGCGGCTCAGTTGCCCGGTCTTGCCAAAAAAATCCTGCATCGCGGCAATGTCCATCACCGCCAGCGGGCCGCCCGCCGCGCGCACCGTACCGGCCACGCTGGCTGTTTTCAGGCGCATGCCCTGTTGCAGTTGCATTGTCTGCTGGCCCAGCGCCGACCGGGCGGCAGCATTCAGGAACACGGTGTCCGGCGCAAACAGCGACAGCCGACCTCCCGGACCATCACCCTCGCTGTGGGGCAGCGGCATCAGGTCGGGGGCGATCAAAGCAATCTGCAACGCGTCCACGCCCACCACCCGCAGCAGCAGGCGCTTGGATTCGCCCGCTGCAGGTTTGGGCGTGAGCGCGTAGGTGCTGAGTTCCAGAACCGGCGAGGCCACGGCCACATCCTTGTGCTGCAACAGCAGGCCGAGCAGTTCTTCGTTCAGGCTGGAGTCGGCTGCGCTGCTGCGCAGCTCGAGGTCCGGTTGTCCGCCCACCGAGCGCAGCGCCTGCGAAAACTCGTCCAGCGCCGAGGCGTTGATCAGGTGCACCGAAAACGCCAGTGCCACGCCCAGCATCACCGACACCAGGGCGGCGGCATTGCGCCAGGGGTGGTGGCGCAACTCCTGCAGCGAAAAATTCTTCAGCAGGGGCCAAAGAGGCGAGCCGGAACCAGAGCGGGAGCGAGGGCCGGAGCCAGTGCGGAGGCTTGAGAGCATGTCGGTCGCTGTGCCCGGTCGCCAGACTAGGCTTCTTGCATGCCATCGGCACGCAGATGCAGCACCCGGTCCGCACCGGCGGTGGCTGCTTCGGAATGCGTGACCAGCACCAGGGCCGCTCCGTGGTTGCGGCATTGTTGCACCAGGGCTTGCATCACCAGCGCCGCGGTGCTTGGGTCTAGGTTGCCGGTGGGCTCATCGGCCAGCAACAGGCGCGGCTGGTGTACCAGGGCGCGGGCAATGGCCACGCGCTGCAGTTGCCCGCCACTGAGCTGTTGCGGTAGCCGTGCCCCGAGCGCTCCCAGGCCGACGGACTCCAGCATCGCTTGAACGTGGGCTGCATTGGGCCGACCCAGCAGCAAGAGGGGCAGGGCCACGTTTTGCGTCACATCCAGATGCGGCAGGACATGAAAAGCTTGGAATACAAAGCCCACTTTTTCGCGCCGCAACAGGGCGCGCCGGTCTTCGTCGAGAGCGCCCAGGTCCACTCCTTGCACCTGCACCGATCCCTGGTCCCAATGGTCCAGTCCGGCCATGCAATTCAGCAGGGTGGATTTGCCCACGCCCGACTCGCCGACGATGGCCACAAACTCGCCCGGCGCCACGTCCAGCGTCACGTTGGTGAACACCGGTGCGTCGCCATAGTGTTTGCTCAAATTGCGGATGTGCAGGGTCATGCAGAGCTTTTTAGCAGAGGCCGGTTTCAGGCCGGGCCAGAGGGGCTTTATTGCAGTGCCGCCCGCACAAGCCGCACTACTTGCGCCACCGCATCGGGCGCTTCGCAGGCGATGATCTGGCGTTGGGTCATGGAGCGCAGCCAGGTGATCTGGCGCTTGGCCAACTGGCGCGTGGCAAACACGCCCTTGTCGCGCAGTTGTTCAAAAGGCCAGAGTCCGTCCAGCGCCTCCCAGGCCTGGCGGTACCCGACACAGCGCATGGAAGGCAAATCGACATGCAGGTCGCCACGCTTGCGTAAGGCCTTGACCTCATCCAGAAAACCATGCTCTAGCATGGCGTCAAAGCGCTGGGCAATGCGAGCATGCAGCCAAGCCCGGTCGGTGGGCTCCAGCGAAATCAGCAAGCTGTTGGATGGCAGAGCGGCAGCGTCCTTGGCACGGGCCGCGTGGAAGTGCGACAAGGGCAGGCCGCTGACGCGGTAGACCTCCAGCGCCCGCTGAATGCGCTGGCCATCGGCCGGTGCCAGGCGTTGTGCCGTGATCGGGTCGACTGCGGCCAGCAACGCGTGCATGGCCGGCCAGCCCCGGTCGGCAGCCTCCTGCGACAGCTGCTCGCGCACCGCTGCATCAGCCGGTGGCATGTCGTCCAGGCCGTCGATCAGCGCCTTGAAATACAGCATGGTGCCGCCCACCAGCAGCGGCAGTTTGCCGCGTGCCGTGATGTCATGGATCAGCACCGTGGCATCGCGCACAAAGTCGGCCGCGCTATAGGCTTGCAAGGGGTCGCGGATATCGATCAGGTGGTGTGCCACGGCGGCGCGCTCTTGCGTTGTGGGTTTGGCCGTGCCGATGTCCATGCCCAGGTAGACCAGGGCCGAGTCCACGCTGATGATCTCGGTGTCCCAGTGTCTCGCCAGTTCCAGCGCTGCGGCGGTTTTGCCCGAGGCCGTGGGACCGGCCAGGGCGACATAAAAGGGCAGCGGCGCCTTATCGAACGGGGCCATAGCGGTGTACCAGGGTCCAGGCGCTCAGGGCCAGCAGCGTGCTCCAGAAGCACATGCCGGTGGCCAGCGGTAGCACCGTGCCGTCCATGTGCGTGCCCAGCCACTGGCCGGTGGCAAAGGCCGCCAGCATCATCAAAAAACCGTTCAGTGCCGAGGCCGCTCCTGCCGCTTGCGGAAAGGGTGCCACAGCGCCGCTTTGGCCGCAGGGTTGGTGGATGCCATGGGCAAAAATAAAGAAGGCCATGGGCAGCATGATGGCCCATCCGGCCACCACACCACTCCAAGCCAGCAACAGCATGCTGGCGCCACCGACCAGGCTGAACAGTCCGGCGATGGCCACGCTGCGCCGCACCCCGAAACGCGCCACCAGACGACGGCAGGCAAAGGTGCCCAGCAGGTAGACAAAGGAATTCAAAAACATGGTCAGGCCATATTGCGTGGTGCTGAATCCCAGCACCCGGATGTACACAAACGAGGACGCCGCCAGAAAGGTGAACAGTCCGCCGTAGGATGCCATGGACAGGGCCGAGAAGGCGACAAACTGGGCGTTGCGCAGAATCAGCCACCAGGTGCGCAGCATGCGCCTTGGCTGCAGGGCTCTTGGGTCCTTGTGCGCCAATGTTTCCTCAAAGCGCCAGGCAATCAGCGCCAGTGCCGCGCCGCCGAACACGGCTAGGGCCAATAGCGCGGCATGCCAGCTCCAGGCGCTGGTCAGCGCGCCGCCCACCGGAGCCGCCAGACAGGCAATCACGCCCAGGCCGCTCAGGCCCTTGGACATGACGGTGGCGCCCTGTGCCGGTGCATACAGGTCACGCACGATGGCCCGCGCGCACATCACGCCAGCACCCATGGCCACGCCCTGCAGGGTGCGCCAGACAATCAGCAAATCCATGCTGGGCGACAGGGCGCTGGCCACCGATGCCAGCAAATACGCCACCATGCCCACCAGCAGCACCGGCCTGCGGCCAAAGCGGTCGGAGACCGGGCCCCACACCAGTTGCGAGGCGCCAAAGGCCAGCAGCAGGGCGGTCAGCGTCAGTTGCGCCTGGGCCATGCTGGCGCCCAGATCCTGCGTTAGGACCGGCAGGGCCGGCAAGTACAAGTCGGTGGTGATAGGCTGCAGGCCCAGCAGGGTAGAGAGAGTCAGCACCACCAGGGCGGCGGACATACGGGTGTGGCGGGGGGTGGAGGGCATGGGTGGGCTGCTTTTAGCCGATGAGAATGCGCTGGCTTGCCACCCGGCGCAGCATCAACAGCAAGCCGATGGCGGCAACCGTCAGGCCGACGATCAAGGCAATCCAGAAACCCTGCGCCTGCATGGGCTCGGCCGGGGCAAAGGGCAGCCATCGCGGCGCCAGTCCCAAGACACAGCCCAACGGTAGCGAGACGCCCCAGAAGGCGGTCAGGTGCAGCAGCATGGGCGCACGGGTGACCTTGTAGGCCCGGATGGCGCAACTGATCACCACTTGCGAACAGTCCGAGAGCTGAAACAGGGCGGCAAACACCAGCAGCTGGGCGGCCAGCGTGGCCACCTCGGGGTCGCTGGTGTAGGCAGCCGCAATCGGTTGGCGCAGCAGCGCCATAGTGATGGCGGCCACCGCGGCAAAGGCCAGCGTCAGGCCTACGCCCACCCAGGCCCGAAAGCGCGCCAGCCGCGCGTCATTGGCACCCAGACTCTGGCCGACGCGGGTCAGCAGGGCCAGTCCCAGGCTCAAGGGGAACATGAAGATGAGGGAGGTGAAGTTCAGCGCAATGGCGTGCGCGCCCACCTGGGCGCTGCCGAACTTCGCAATCAATAAGGCGATCAGACTGAAGGCGCTGGTCTCGGCAAAGTAGGTGATGCCAATTGGGATGCCCAGGCGCAGCAGGCTGCGCAGCATGTTCCACTGCGGCCACTCCCAATGGGCAAAAGGCCAGGTGCTGCGATAGGCCGGAGATACGCGCATCCACCACAACAGGGCCAATAGATGAAACCAGACACAGAGCATGGTCGACCAGGCGCAGCCCACACCACCCAGGCGGGGGAAGCCCCAATTGCCAAACACCAGCAGCCAGTTGACCAGTGCGTTGATCAGCAGCGAGAGCAAGGCAATCACCATCATCGGTTTGGTCTGGTTGATGCTGGTGCTGTAGCCATACAGCACGCGGTAGGCGGTAAAGGCCGGCAGGCCGAAACTGCTGACCCGCACAAAGCCCTTGGCGACCCCGCGCACCGCAGGCTCCAGGTCCATGTGGTCAAACACCTGGGCCGCCAGATTGGCCAGCAGCAAGGCCATCAGGCCCAGACCCAGTGCCTTCCACAGACCCTGGCGCACCACATGCGGCACGGCCAGCGTTTCACCGGCACCGATGTGGTGGGCGACGATGGGGTTGACGGACATCACCAAGCCCATCAAGGTCAGCATGAGCATGTTCCAGATGGAAACCCCCAGCGAGACACCGGCCAAATCCTGCGCCGATGCGTGACCGGCCATGGCGACATCGGTCACCGACATGCCAATGGTGGCCAGCTGGCCTATCAGAATCGGCCAGGCCAAATGCCAAAGGGCACGTAATTCGGCAAGAACGCCGCGCGTGAGTCCATGGGAGATGGGGTTTGTAGATTCAGGAGCGAGGGTCATCAGCCAATTCATTCTACGGGAGCGCTTGTTTGGGCTGAAATTCCGAGGGTTAACCCTCGGAATTTTTGGCGAATCATTTTTTTCAGATCACTACTGAAAATTCTTCAGCCTAAATCGGCCGCTTTAGCTGACAGCAAGCTGAATGTAGGCCCGAAACCGGGGGCAAACGCGTATAGATTTGGACTTGACTCGGGCATAGACTCGGTGTCACGTGGCGGCGATCTGCAACCAGTTTGCGCAACGCGTCGTAGGATTTAACTTTTAAATACAGAGGCAACACACATGACCATTCAATTCGCCAAACGCGCATCCCTCATCGCCATCTCGGCGGCCGTGTTGGGCCTGTCCGGCCTGGTCCATGCAGCGGAACCCATCAAGATTGGCGTCTCCGGCCCCTACACCGGAGGCTCTTCCTCCATGGGCGTGAGCATGCGCGACGGCGTCAAGCTGGCCGTGGACGAAATCAACAAGGCCGGTGGCGTGATCGGTCGCCAGCTGCAAATCGTGGAGCGCGATGACGAAGCCAAGAACGAGCGTGGCGTGCAGATTGCCCAGGAGCTGATCAACAAGGAAAAGGTTGCCGCCACCGTTGGTTTCATCAACACCGGCGTGTCGCTGGCTTCGCAACGCTTCTACCAGGAAGCCAAGATCCCCGTCATCAACAACGTGGCCACCGGCTCGCTGATCACGCACCAGTTTGACGACCAGGCCGAGAACTACATTTTCCGCAATGCCGCCCACGACAGTATCCAGGCGCCCATGATTGTGGAAGAGGCGGTCACTCGCCGCAAATTCAAGAAGATCGCCATCCTGTCCGACTCCACCAACTACGGCCAGCTTGGTCGTGCCGACCTGGAAAAGGCGCTGGAGCAAAAGGGCGTGAAGGCCGTTGCGGTGGAGAAGTTCAACATCAAGGATGTGGACATGACCGCCCAGCTGTTGAAGGCCAAGGAAGCCGGCGCCGAAGCGATTCTGACCTACGGCATTGGCCCTGAGCTGGCACAAATTGCCAACGGCATGACCAAACTCGGCTGGAAGGTTCCCCTGATCGGTAGCTGGACCCTGTCGATGGCCAACTACATCGACAACGCCGGCCCCGGCGGTGAAGGTGCTCGCATGCCGGAAACCTTTATCCAGGAACCCACCACGCCCAAGCGCCAGTCCTTCATCATCAACTACCTGAAGACCTTCAACCCCAAGAACGCGCGTATCGATTCGCCGGTTTCGGCGGCCCAGGGTTACGACTCCATTTATCTGCTGGCAGCCGCCATCAAGCAGGCTAATTCCACCGACGGTCCCAAGATCCGTGCCGCACTGGAAGATCTGAAGGCACCCGTGGAAGGCGTGGTCACCACCTACAACAAGCCCTTTACCGCAAAGGACCATGAAGCCATCACCGCCAACATTCCGGTGTTCGGCGAGGTCAAGGGTGGCAAGGTGGTTTACGCCTACCCGGATGACCAGAAGAAGGCCTCCGAAGTGCGCGTGAAAGACGCCAACGCCAAGGGCGCCCTGGTCATCAAGAAGTAAGCCTTTCGCAGCTTGGCATTGCACGGGCATCGCCCCAGTCCACAGGGCTGGCGCGGTGCCTTTTTTCGGCCGCACTGCGGTTGATCTTCACTGATTTTTTGCACAGGACATCCCCATGGAAATCCTCTTACAACTCGTCTATAGCGGTATTGCGCTGGGCATGATTTACGCGGTCATTGCCTTTGGCTACCAGCTGACCTTTCAGACCTCCGACACGCTCAACTTCGGCCAGGGCGACGCCCTGATGCTGGGCGCCATGGTCGGCCTCACCTTGGTCAATTTGGGCCTCAACTTCTGGTTGATGCTGCCCATCGTGATCGCCTTTGGCCTGGTGCAAGGTGCCGTAGTGGAGCGCATCGGTGTGGCCCCGGCCATCAAGATCAAGAGCGAGTTTGGCTGGATCATGTCCACCATTGCGCTGGGCATCATCTTCAAGAACGTGGCCGAGAACATCTGGGGCCGCGACGACCTGAAGTTCCCATCGCCCCTGCCCGAGTCGCCCCTCAAGTTCCTGGGTGCCAATGTGCTGCCTATGGAAATTCTGGTGGTGATTGGCGCCGTGCTGATGATGCTGGCGGTGGAGTTTTTCAACCGCAAGACGATTTACGGCAAGGCCGTGGTCGCCACCTTTAACGACCGCGATGCAGCCAAGCTGATGGGCATCAACACCGGCCTGGTGATCACCTTTTCCTACGCGCTGTCTTCCGCCACCGCTGCCTTTGCCGGCGCGCTGATTGCACCGCTCACGCTGACTGGCGCCACCATGGGTGCGGTGCTGGGCCTCAAGGCCTTTGCCGTGGCCATCATTGGTGGCCTGACCAGCGGCATGGGCATCATTGTGGGCGGCATCATCCTGGGCGTTGCCGAAACCACCACCGGGTTCTATCTGTCCACCGGCTACAAGGACGTGCCCGGCCTGGTGCTGCTACTGTTGGTGCTAGCCTTTAAACCGTCCGGCCTGTTCGGCAAAACCGCGATCAAGAAAGTCTGAACATGAAGCGCAAATCTCTGGTTGCCGGCGTCATCGGCATTGCCATTCTGGCGGCTGCGCCACTCTATACGCACAACCCGTATTACATCCACATGATCGGCACGATCATGATTTACGCCATCCTGCTGTTCGGCCTGGATATCGTGGTGGGCTACACCGGTCAGGTGTCGCTAGGTCACGCCGGTCTGTTTGGCGTGGGCTCCTACACCGCCGGTGTGCTGTTTCTGAAACTGGGTGCACCGCTGTGGCTGATCATCCCGGCCAGCATTGGCGTGACGGCCGGTTTTGGCGCGCTGCTGGCTCTGCCCGCGCTACGCGTCACCGGCCCTTATCTGGCCATGGTGACGCTGGCCTTTGGCACCATCATCCAGATCCTGATCAACGAGATGGATTTCCTCACCGAAGGTCCGCTGGGCCTGAAGATTCCCAAGCCCTCGATTGCCGGTGTGCAGCTCGATGAAAACAGTTTTTACTGGATGGTGCTGGCGCTGATGGTGATCTCGCTGGTGGTGGTGGACCGCATCCTGAAGTCGCAGCTGGGACGCGCCTTTGAAGCGCTGCGCGGCAGCCCGGTGGCCTCCGACTGCATGGGCGTGTCGGTGTACCGCTACAAGGTTTATGCCTTTGTCATCAGCGCCGGTTTCGCCGGTCTGGCAGGTTGCCTGTACAGCTATTCGGAGCAGTACATCTCGCCCAACACCTACAACTTCGAGCTGACCGTGTTGTTCCTGCTGGCCGTCATCATGGGCGGACGCAAGAGCCGCATCGGCTCACTCTTGGGTGCCGCCATCATTGTGATCCTGCCAAAGTTGCTGGATGATCTGGAGCTGTTCCGCATGGTAGCTAGCACCTTGGCCGTGCTGATGGCCGTGGGCGGCGCCATTGCCGTGTCGCGCAAGATGACCACGGTGCGGGCCATGGCCTTGCCGGTGGTGGGCACCATCGCCCTGGCCGGTTTCTCGTTCTGGCTGCAGTCGATCACCGACTGGCGTTTGTCCATCTTTGGCCTGATGATTCTGTTTGTGGTCTATTACCTGCAGGACGGCATCGTCGGTTTTGTGCGCGGCCTGCTGGTGCGCAAGGGTTCAGGCGGTGGCCGGGCAATAGTGCTGGCAAGCGGCGCGCACAAGGACGCCATCACGCAGGCAGCAAGCACCCATACCGGTGAAGACCTGCTGGTTGCCAAGGGCGTGCTGATGCAGTTCGGCGGCCTCAAGGCCATCAACCAAGTGGACATCTCGGTCAAACGCGGCACCATCCACGGCTTGATCGGCCCCAACGGTTCGGGCAAGAGCACCATGATGAATGTGCTGACCGGCATCTACGTGCCAACGGCCGGTGCCATTGAATTTGCCGGGCGCTCGGTTGTGGGCAGAACGTCGTCCGACATCGCGCTTTCCGGCATCGCCCGCACCTTCCAAAACGTGCAGCTGTTTGGCGAAATGACGGCGCTGCAAAATGTGCAGGTCGGTCTGCACCATACCTTCCACAGCAACATCGTCGATATCGCCCTGCACAGCCCACGCCACACGCGGGAAGAAGCCGCATCGGTGGAACGCGGCCTGGGACTGATCGACTTTGTCGGATTGGCCGATCTGGCCAATGAGGAAGCACGCAACCTGCCCTACGGCAAGCAGCGTCTCTTGGAAATTGCCCGCGCGCTGGCGCTGGACCCGCAGCTCTTGCTGCTGGACGAACCCGCCGCCGGTCTGACCGCACCCGATATCAAGGAGCTGATCACCATCATCCGCAAGATCCGCGACCATGGAATCACCGTGATCCTGATCGAGCACCACATGGACGTGGTGATGGGCGTGTGCGACAGGCTCTCGGTGCTGGACTTTGGCCAGAAGATTGCCGAAGGCAAGCCCGCCGATGTGCGGGCCGACGAAAAGGTGATCGAAGCCTACCTCGGCGGCACCGCCGCATAAGAACAGGACAAGACCATGTTGCAAATCAAAAATCTGGAAGCCGGTTACGGCAAGGTGCAGGTCCTGCACGGTATCTCCATGGAGGTGCCCAAGGGCAAGGTGGTGACGCTGATCGGCTCCAACGGCGCTGGCAAGACCACCACCATGCGCGCCATCTCGGGCATGATCAAACCCACGGCGGGTGAGATCAGTTTGAGCGGCAAACGCATAGACGGGATGGAGTCTTTCACCATCGCCAAGTTGGGCCTGGCGCATTCGCCAGAAGGTCGTCGCGTCTTTGCCACCATGAGCGTGACCGATAACCTGATCCTGGGCGCCTTCCCTCGCCTGACCGGCAGCCGCCCCAAGGGCGATGTGGCGGGCGATCTGGACAAGGCTCTGGAACTGTTCCCCCGCCTGAAAGAACGCCGCACTCAGTTGGCCGGCACCCTGTCGGGCGGCGAGCAGCAAATGCTGGCCATGGCGCGCGCCGTGATGCTGAATCCGGAAGTGGTGCTGCTTGACGAGCCCTCCATGGGCCTGGCGCCGATTCTGGTGGAAGAGGTGTTCCGCATCATCGAAGACCTGAAGTCGCGTGGCGTCACCATGCTGCTGGTGGAGCAGTTTGCCGCCGCCGCGCTCAAGGTGGCGGACTACGGCTATGTGCTGGAGAACGGACGCATCTCGGTGCATGGGCCGGCCGCGCAGTTGCGGGACGACCCGGCGGTGAAGGCGGCCTATCTGGGTGGCGGACACTAGGCTGGGTCTACACTCCGGTGGTAGCTGATTACAGACCCACCTGAAAGATCCATCCCATGTCTTCTGGAAAAATCCTCGTCGCCCAAGGTGGCGG
>TBL_comb47_HYPODRAFT_10005644_pt1 | contig 13864 bp, 11 predicted proteins | sample TroBogypolimnion_40_FD_10682 | JGI IMG/M metagenome (IMG submission 10682)
CCCGACCTGTTTCCCTGTTTTGAGGTCAACGACCAATGCCATGGTACTGTGTGAAACGTACAAACGTCCGGCAGATTCGTCAACAGACAAGTAATCCCACCCGCCATCGCCTTCGAGCGAAATTTGCTTCACAACCTTGTAAATCGGTTGTGCATTCATCAAAGTACTGCTAAACAGTAAAATAGCAATACTAAAAAACGAAATTAATTTGTTCATAACTGATTATTAAATTTAAAATTGAAAAAATGAATACATTGGAGTTTAAACCCCTGAAATATTTTTGTGAATACATTCTTCTGAAAAGCTCCCGAAGTATTCTCTTAAATTATGTTGTCCGATTTTTAAACAACAATCTCAACATTGACGGATAAACGATCAGTAATAATGGCAATGCGATTACAAACCCTCCAATAACGGCAATGGCAAGCGGTTGGTGGAGCTGAGCCCCAGTACCGATACCTAATGCGATGGGTGATAACGCAATAATCGCCCCAATCGCTGTCATCAGTTTTGGCCGTAACCTCGTGGAAATGGCATAGACCACAGCTTCATCAGGGGTGCTTGTTTGCAAGGTCTGATGAAATTGCAGGAATGTAAATATGGCATTCTCGCCAATAATCCCGATGATCATGATGATTCCTGTATAACTACCTACGTTTAAAGGTGTATTCGTTATATAAAGGGCAATCATGCTTCCCGAAATCCCTAATACTGACAGGAAAATGATCAATAAAGCAACCCTGATATCCTTAAACATGAAGATCATTACCGTAAAAACAAGTAAAGCGGCCGACAGCAGGATGATCAACAATTCACTGAATGATTGTTGCTGCTCTTCGTATGCACCTCCATAACTGATGTGGTAACTCTGAGGCAAGTTGATTTTTGACCTGATTTCGGATTGAATATCTTTCATCACACTTCCAAGATCACGGTTATTCAGACGGGCAGTTACAGGGATCATGCTTTGGAGGTTCTCCCTTTCAATTTCGGCACTTCCTGCTTCAGTCGTTATCCTGGCCAAATGGACAAGTGGTTGTAATTTCCCATTTGGTAAGAAGATCGAACCCGATTTAATCCTGTCGAGTGTCGAATTGATCGCGTCTGGATAAATCATCCGTATAGCAGTTTGCTGTTCCTTTTCGAAAATGTTCCCTATTACAGTCCCTTCAAGCTGGGTCTGTAATTGAGACTGGAAATCGGCAGGCGTGATTCCAAACTGTGCAAGTTTCTGGTTGTCAGGTTCAATGTTAACCGAAGGACCGGCAATTGTAATTCCGTTGAAGACATCGGCTGTCCCTGGAACGTTTTCGGTTATTTTTGCGACCTGAGTGGCCAGTTCGTGAAGGATCTTTGCATTATCCCCGTAGATTTTTATTTCGATGGGTTGGGTCGAACTCATCAAATCGCCCAGCATATCCCCAATCACCTGTCCGAAATCGATTTTCAATGCTGGTTGCGATCCTTCAACTTTCTTCCGTATTTCATCAATTACGTCGTTTGTACTGCGGTTACGGTCTTTACGAAGCTGTATCAGGTAATCACCGTAATTGGGTTCAGTAATGAAAAAACCCATCTGTGTCCCCGTTCTCCGGGAATAGGTTTCAATCTCGGGTATTGAAGGAAATATTTTTTCCACCTCGCGCAATATCCTGTCGGTCTCATTCAACGAAGTCCCTGGTGGCGAAGTATAGTCAAGTACAATACTTCCTTCATCCATTTCAGGGAGAAATCCAGTCTCAAGCCTGCCTGAAATAAAGTAAACCGACACAATCAACAATAAAACAAAGAGAATACTTATGGCAGGACGAAGGATAAAGAAGGAGATCCACCGACCACTTTTGCGGAGGTGCGGATCTGATACCGTTTTACCGGGTTTCCGCTTTCGTGAAAGCAGCAAATAAATCACAGGCAACCCGATCCATGTTACCAGGAAAGAGCAGATCAGGGTGATCATCATGGTGTTGGCCAATATCTTGAAATAGGCACCTGCCACACCGCTTAAAAGCACAAATGGAAAGAAGATAACGATTGTACTGACCGATGATCCGATCATGGCTGGCAAGAGATAGTTGACCGAACCCGATAAGAGTTCCTTTGTAGGTGTTTCAGGATGCTCTTCATGGGTACGGTGGATTTGTTCCACAACAACAATGGCATCGTCAATGATTAGCCCAATGGAAGCTGCAACAGCTCCAAGGGTCATAATGTTGAAGTTATATCCCAGAATATACAAGGTCAGTAAAGTCAGCGAAATGGTGAGCGGAATCGTAATCAGGATCACAGCACTTGATTTAAACGAACGCAGAAAAATGACGCACACAATGATTGCCAACAATAACCCGATCCATAAACTATCATTTACACTACGGATGCTTTCATTGACGAAATCGGCCTGCACATAGTAGGAGGAAAGTGAAACCCCTTTTGGAAGGATCGATTTGTTCAGTTCTGCCACTTTTCTTGCAACACCATCTGTTAATTCAATCAGGTTCGCATTGGGTTGTTTGACCACGGCAACAAGAACCGCATTTTTTCCGTTGGCATTAACCCTGACATATTCATTTTGCTCAGCGATCCTGACATTTGCAATATCCGCCAGCCGCAACACCCGTTTGCTGTCGTTCCGGATAACCAGGTTTTGCAACTGATCAAGATTTTCAACATTTGCATTGGTGACCGTGAGGTACATCCTGTTAAAATCATTCAGGTATCCATTACTGCTGATAAAATTCGACTGACTCAAAGCATTTGCGATCATAGCCGGAGTAATGCCCAAGGCACTCATCTTTTGAGGAATTACCTGTACCTGAAATTCTTTGGTCCTTCCCCCAATGACACGAATTTCTGAAACTCCGGCAACCTGTGAAAGAAACGGTTTAACGATGTAATTTGCAATCTGATTAATTTCGATGTTGCTTTTACCCTTTCCATCAATCACATATCCGATAACTGGAAGGATCGATGGGTTCATCTTTTCAACAGATATCCCTGTACCCAAAGGCAGTTCGTCTTTGATCTGATTAATTGACGATTCAACCTGTTGTTTACACAAATCGATATCTTCTTTCCAACCCATAAATGCTGAAATTTCGCAACTACCCCTGCTTGTAATGCTTCTGATGATCTTGAGGCCTGGAACACGCTTGATGGCATTCTCAAGGGGCTTGGTTACGGTTATCATCATTTTGCCGACTGGTTGTAATCCATTATCGGCGATTACTTTAATCTTTGGAAAGGTCACTTCGGGAAAAAGTGACGATTGCATTTTGTTGTATGAAAAAATTCCTGCAGCCAAAATGATAAACAAAACAACTGCAACCGGATTTTTGTGGGAAACAAAAAAATTCTTCATGCTTTATGGTTGAATGATTTTAACCTTTGCAGTATCTGGTAATCCGTAATGTCCGGAATTGATCAGCCGGTCTTTTTTATCAAATTGTGGAGAGATAATTTCAACCTGATTGTCAGTAACAATACCGGTATTTACAACCATCTTGACCGCAATGGAGTCATTGATTAATTTCATCACCCAGAAATGTTCCATTGTTTCATCGGTCAGAACACATTTTTTATCGGCGATTTGTGTATTCTGATTGGTCCTTTCAGTTAATTGTACGCGGGCTGTTAGATTTTCAGGTAAAAGCAATTGTGTGTTTGGTTTGATAATAAAACTCTGTGTTTGAGATACGGGGTCAATTGCAGAAAGCTTTGATGTGATGACTCCTCGTATCCGTGTTGAGTCTGGCAAAAGAATGTCACATGTTGCACCTGTCCTTGCGTATTTGTTTTGTTCATACGGAACGTTTAAAAGGAATACAAGGCTGCTTTGTTCTGCAATGATACAGAGCTGATCGCCATCCGCAACATAGTCATTGGCTTGCTTGGTCACTTCTGAAACGATTCCCGAACAAGGTGCTTTGATCGTCAGATCACCACTGAACGCAAATCCGGGATTTTTGTCATTGAAACTTTTCAAAGCTTCAGCTTCTTTGGTCCTGACTGTAAACAAGGGTGAGCCAGCCTTGATGTAATTGCCTATAATGCAATTAGTCACAGTAATGTAGCCTGAAGATGTTGATTTGACCATATTTTTCTTTAGGTAGGAAGTTGTGGCCATCAGGTTGATCACCTTATCGATTGAACCATTGTTGATTAAAGTCACAGTTACAGGCGTTGTCACTTTGTTGGATTCTTCCTCCTCTTTTGGGGCTGTACTACAACTGATCAGTGCAAGTACGACAAAAAGACTGGCGAGTGTTTGAATACTTCTCATTTCAGGTAATTCATTTGATTAATGATTTGCAGACGGTTCATTTCGGAAAGTGTCTGATTATTTTTTGTGGAATTGTAATTGTTTACGATGTTGAGGAAATCGATGAAGCGCACCAACCCTTTTCCAATTTCAATTTTGTAGAGTTCGATAAGTTTCTCCTGTTCTGCAAGTTGTCCCTGGATGCCCAAAATCAGATCGTCAGTGAGCTTTAGCTGGTTTGTGAACTGATTGATTTGTTGCCGATATTGTGAGGTATAAAATTGTTTATACCTCGACCTCGAGTTTTCGGCAAGCTCTATTTTACTGTATTGAAACTTGCGTTGCTGGCCATCATAAACCGGCAGCGTGAAATTTAAACCAAAACTTGTCCCGAAATTATGTGGAATATTTTCGGGCGCTACTGCCATAAAACCGGCATCTGCAAATGCACTTAGTTTTGGGCGATAGGTCAAATCAATCATCAACTTACTATTGATATTTTTAAGGCTGTCAATCTTGAATTTCATCATTGTTGGTGTCGAGCTGATATCAAAATTGTTGCGGATCAAAAGTTCAGGTTTTGCAAGGACCACTGTCGAGGTGTCGTTTATCCCGCAAAGAAAATTGAGTATGGCCAAATTATTCTTATATTGTATAAATGCCTGTTTAATGGCTATCTCCTGATTTGTGACAGAAAGCGATAGGTTGATCAGATCAGTTTGTGCATAAATTCCTTGATTGACAAGTGGTTTTAGTACCGATTGTTCCTCTTGTAAGAGTTTCAGGGTTGACCGATTGAATTGCACCTGGAGATAATCGGCATAGGCAGTAAGATATTGTGTGGTAACACCTTGTTTTAAATCCGATTCCGTAATCTTTGCATTTACTTCAATTGACTGATTGGATAAGGATATTTCTTCAAACTGACTTTTCCTGATTTTTTTGTTGAAAAGCGGCTGTACAACATTGAGCAAAGCCGAATAATTGCCACCATTCGTTATGGCCTCGTCATAACCAAAGTTTTTGGAAACCGGCGCATACATGGCTTGCGAAACCTGGTTGACCTGAGGTTTATAAGTTGCATTCGTCAGTAAACTATCCAGGGTTCCCGATAAACGCTGGTTGTTGAACTCCTTTAGCAGGGGGCTCGACTCAAGTGCTATTTTTATGTAAATGTCAAGTGATTGGGCTTTAAGCAGGGTGAAAGCAGACAGAAAAAGCGCAATCGTCAGAATATTTTTTCTCAACATGGTTTATTTTTCTCGAAAATTAAATTCAATTCATTTGACTGTAAAGATTGCAATTCGTTTAATCAAAAAAAAACTGTTTGGAATACGATTTTTTAAATTTACAAGACAAATCTAAATCTGAATTTTGTAGGGAATTGGGAGTAAAACAAAAAATGCTACTGCAACGGTATCCTGATCCTAATTTTCTCCAATATTTGCCTATACCTTTGTTAAAACTCTTTGTTGTGAAAATCCTTGTTATTGAAGACGAAATTGCATTAAGCGAATCAATAGTTGCCTACCTTGAAGTTGAAGGTTATCGTTGTGAACAAGCCGATTCGCTCGAACTTGGGATTGAGAAAGTCAATCTATACGAGTACGATTGTATGTTACTGGATATCGGATTGCCGGATGGGAATGGGCTTTCACTGATCAGTGAATTGAAATTGAGTCATCCCGGGACGGGCATCATTATTATTTCGGCGAAAAACTCACTCGATGACCGTATTTTAGGGTTGGATGGAGGTGCAGATGATTATCTTACCAAACCATTTCACCTTTCAGAACTTAACTCCCGGATCAAATCGCTGCTACGTCGAAGAAAATTTGAAGGTAAAAAGGAGTTGGTGATTGATAAAATCACGATTTTACCTGAAAGCAGACAGGTTATTGTTGGTGACGAAAATCTGCAACTTACACGCAAAGAATTCGACCTTCTCATGTTTTTCACATCCAATCGTGGCCGTGTCTTAACGAAAGAATCCATCGCGGAACATCTTTGGGGCGATTTTGCCGATTCAGCCGATTCATTTGACTTTGTCTATTCACATATTAAAAACCTTCGGCGCAAAATAGCAGAAAAAACAGAAACCGACTATTTTCACAATGTCTATGGAATGGGGTATATGTTTGTGGCAAATTAGGGCCTGCCGCCGATATGTTGGGTCTGCCAATATCCGTTTCATTTAAATCGGCGGTGCCTTTCCTTCAGTTAAAGACAGTCCGATTATCGTCACATATTTTCTAATATTCATTAAATCGACTTATTGAAAAATGAAGCTTCAGACAAAAATAAATATCCGTTTTCTTGCAATAATGTTTCTTGTTTTCACAGGAGCAGGGATTCTGTTTTATTTTATGTTGGATCATATTGTTAACTATAATATTACGGAAATGCTTGAATCACGCAAGGCATATACGATCCTTAGCTTCAGACAAAATCCACAAAATTTTGAGAATGTTTTTTCTCCCGATCATTCGATTTTTGTTAAACGCATAAATAGCGGGAAGGAATACACTTTGTATTCTGATACACTTGCATTTGATGAGGAAGAAAAAGAGCTTGTCCCATTCCGGAAAATGACTTTCTCCTTGCACAATAGCAATCAGAATTACGAAATCATTATCCTGCAGTCGTTGGTTGAATCAGAAGACCTGCAAAAAGTAATTTTCTCCTTTATGGCAGTTCTGTTTATGATGATCCTGGCTGCGCTCTTTCTTCTGAACAAATGGTTGTCTGCCAGGGTTTGGGACCCATTTTTCAAAAGTCTTTCGATTTTGCGTTCATGGAAAATTGCCAAAAGTCAGCAAGTCAATTTTGAAAAGAGTGATATCTCCGAATTTGACCAGTTAAACAAGCTTCTTGGGAATATGATGCAAAAGATTCAGGCTGACTTTGTTAACCTTAAGGAATTTACTGAAAATGCTTCACATGAAATACAAACCCCGCTTGCAATCATTAAATCAAAACTTGAACTTGTCCTTCAGGATAAAGAACTCGGTAATTTGCAAAACCAGCGTGTACATGCAGCCTATGAATCTGTAATACGCCTATCCAAATTAAACGAAGCGCTTCTTCTACTTTCAAAGATCGAAAATCGACAATTCAAAGACCTGGAGGAAATTGATTTCTGTGAACTTTTGCGCTCAAGGGTTGAATATCTGGAGGAACTATTTGACCTGAAACATATTGAAGTGACGCTCCAATTAAAAGATCAGGTTGTTTTTACGATGAATCCCATGCTGGCCGAGATCCTGGCCAATAATCTGCTTAGTAACGCATTGAAACACAATGTTGAAAATGGGAAGATTAATATATCTTCCAAAGATTGTCAAATTGTCATTTTGAATACCGGGAAAAAGACAGAAATTGACCCTTCAAAGTTATTTCTAAGGTTTTCAAAACAAAGTACCTCCGGTGAATCCACGGGTCTTGGGCTTGCCATCGCCAGTGAAATATGTAAAACCAATCAACTTGAATTAAGCTATTCCTACTCTGGTGAAATGCATAATCTGACTTTGGGAAAGACGTTGTAAATCCCAATTTTCTACCAACTTAAGCCTTAAATTTGATCATTATCTATTAAAAATTGTGAACCATGAAAAAGTTATTCTTGTTATTGATCTCTTTTGGTTTGGTCGTTGTAATTTCGGCGCAGCAACCAAAATCAGAAAAAATCCCGTCAGCCACCAAAACCGGGTTTGCTGCCAGTTTTCCTACAGTTCAAAAAGTCAAATGGAGTGTTGAAAAACCGGGAGAATATGAGGCTGAATTTCGACTGAATGGAAATGAGGCCTCTGCATTATTTGACGACAAGGGAAATCTTCTTGAAACCGAAACCGAAATCGGATCACAAGCTTTACCTCAGGCAGTAAAGACAAGAATTGCGAGGGATTTTGCAGGTTACAAACTTAATGAGATTGAAAAGTCAACAGATCCGAAAGGTGTAGTATCCTTCGAAATGGAGGCTGTAAAAGGAAAGGAGAAGCTGGAACTCTCTTTTGATATCACCGGTAAGCTTCTTGGTAAAGAACCACTTAAAGCTGAAAAAAAGTAGATTTGAAAGTAATTTGTTTTAAAACTAATGGATAAAGAAAGCACTCCGATACGAGTGTTTTTTTTATGATGTTCGATTTGGAACCAAAAAATGTTAACTTTCATTAATAATTTGGATTTAAAAAATAATGTATTTACATTGCCTATAAATATGGAGTAAACCGAAAATCCCTAAAAGAGTAGGTAACAATAAATGACTTGGAACGATGAGTGATGTAAAGATTGGGAAATTCACAATGGCCGATTATGCTGCTGAAAAACCGGTTGGAATTGGCAGTTCAGGTGAGTTTATTTATGCAAAAGACCTTCTTAAAAAGAAGTCTCCGCTAAACTTTGGAGCTACTATGGCTGCACCGGACAATAAAATTAAACTAGCTCTTGCCAGGATCAATCTTGAACCCGATTTTGAAATCGGTATTCTTGATGATGGTATGAAATATACAAAGGACCAGGTAATGAAGCATATTCAGGACCAAACAGTTATGGGTGTTCAATTTATGGACATGGAAGTAAATTACAGCTCCCATTTTTCACAACAGGTTCTGGGAAATATCCCTNTCCCAAAGTCGATGCCTGTCATCAAACCGGTTAATACCAAACCACAGGTTCCCGACGACTTAAAAGGGTTGCCACCAAAGTCATTGAGTTTATTCAAATCAAGGGTTCTCTTTTGCGAAAATACGACCGATGCGATCATAGCACCTGCAGCCAATTATCGTATTGCAAACGTGCATCCTGTATTTGTTGCCAGAGGATTTGAAGTGATTTGTTTAAAAGGTACAGATGACATCCGCAATAATTTTCAATCAAAAGCGACTGATATTCGGATGTGCTATATTGGTGGTTCCGGACATGGCAATTATTCGACCTTTACAGGCGATCAGCAAGCTGCGGTCCTGAGGGTTGGAGGTTATTCGGCCAGTGAAGTAAAGAAAGAGGTCATCCATTTTTTAAGCTGCCAGACAGCACGGACACTGGGTCCGGATGCCGTGTCAAAAGGGGCATATGCTTTTATTGGTTACGATGAAAATTATGTTGTCGATTTGGGCAGTTCCGATCTCTATTGGGCATGTGATTCACAGTTTGACATCAGCATGGCGAATGGCAGGACCGTTCAACAGGCGATTGCAGATACATATGCAAAATATGATTTAACAATTGCCTCTGTACCAGGCACAAGCACAGCAGCTACCTTGCTTGGTAATAAAAATCTGATCCGCTCTCCGGTTTCCGGGCCTTCGTGGGGCAATAAAGCAACCTCAATCAAGTCTTCCTTTGTCAATAACATTTCATTTGGGCAATCTGTGTCCCGGTAATTTAAAATTAACAGGTAACCGGATGATCTGGTTACCTGTTCTAAATAACCCATTACAATGAATATACCAGGAATGCCAGCTATCGTCGAATCAGCAAAAAAGCGACCTCTCAGCTATGACCCTGTAACGCAAACATTTATTCTTTATGATGAAATCCAGAATGGTACAAAGAAGATTGTACGATTGGAGAAATTAACAAAAGAGGAGTTGATTAATCTTGCTGTTGAAAGACAATTATGCGATGATCAAGGATCTACGGTTATTTTAACCGGAGAGGTGTTTACAAAAAAACAACTTGCTGACGAAATAAAAAACCAAACAGCCGTCGGCATGAGAATGTTTGATGTCGATATTAATTATCTAAAATTCTATCTATCCCAATTTCCCATTGAATGTTTCGAAAGTTGAATGATTTAAAATTGGGTGACATTTTTTCAGTTGCACAAATTGACGCATCCAGTTGACTCCCGATAACAAAACCAAAGTGAAGTTAAAGTATGTTAATCAGGTTAAACTATTGAAGATCTATAAACGTCTTATCAATACTTTTGCGCAAAATGGTACGCAAATTGTAAGAAGTTTAATCGTAAATTTTAAAAAAATCAAATTATGGACAGCGTTAAAAAAATTGCAACAAATCTGGCAATTGCTTTTGCAAGTGCCGTCTTAGCCATCTTTTTATATTCAAAATTTAACCATCAGTCACAGGAATTTAGTGCCAGGGAATCAACCCCTTCTCAACTAACAAGTTATACGGCACCACCTGCAAGTCCTCAGGCACAGTTGCCTGATCTTACCCAGGCAGCAGAGAAAAGTGTACATGCCGTTGTACACATTACAACCAAGGTAAAGGCTCAGACTTACAATGGTGGCAGCGAAAATCCCCTTTTCGATTTTTTCTTTGGCCCAAGAGGGAATACCCAACCGCGCGGATATAACCAGGAACCAGAGTATAATCTGGGTGCCGGTTCGGGAGTAATTATCAGTTCAGAGGGTTACATTGTGACCAACAACCATGTGGTTGAAGATGCAGATAATATTGAGGTTGTTTTGAATGATAATCGTAAATTCACGGCAAAAGTTATCGGTCGTGACCCCAATACCGATATTGCCCTTATAAAGATTGATGGTAAAGATTTTCCTTATCTGGTATGGGGAAATTCTGAAGCGCTTAAACTTGGAGAGTGGGTCCTCGCAGTAGGAAATCCGTTTAATCTGACATCTACCGTTACGGCAGGAATCGTCAGTGCCAAATCCAGAAATATCGGGATTATGAGCGGGCAGATGCCACTTGAATCATTCATCCAGACAGATGCTGCCGTAAATCCAGGAAACAGTGGTGGTGCCCTGGTCAATGCAAGTGGCGAATTGGTAGGCATCAATGCAGCCATTGCTTCAAGAACAGGGTCATATTCCGGTTATTCATTTGCAGTTCCGGCCTCAATTGCGCGTAAGGTTGTCGATGACCTGAAACAATTTGGAGAAGTGCAAAGGGCATTGCTTGGCGTCGAGATCAAAACTGTAGATGATGTGGTCGCAAAGGAGAATAATCTGGATAAAATTGAGGGGGTTTATGTTGGCAAGACCTCAGAGGATGGGGCCGCCAGGCAGGCTGGAATCAAAGCTGGTGACGTGATCACCGCAATAAATGGCAACATTGTCAACTCCTTTTCACAATTACAGGAACAAATCGGCAAATACAGTCCAGGGGACAAGGTAAATGTTACTGTTAAAAGGAAGGGTGAGGTCAAACAATTTAATGTTGTGCTGAGGAATACCAAAGGTGATACATCAATCGTTAAGGAATCGTTTTCTGTCCTGGGTGCCGAATTTGGTCCGATCACAGAAAAAGATAAAGAACGACTGAAAATTGATGAAGGTATTCAGGTTTTAAACCTGTCGAACGGTAAATTGAAAGAGGCCGGGGTTAAAATTGGATTTATTATCACAGACATAAACAAAACATCGGTTTCGAGTGTTGAAGATATAAAAAGGGTCCTTTCACAATCGAGCAATAAAAAACCGGTATTGGTTGAAGGGGTCTATCCGGGCGGCGAATGGACTTACTATGTTTTCAAACTGGATTAATTTAAATTCAGGAATAACCAGCCCCAATAAAATCATTGTCTTTTAATTGATTGATTCATTGAGGGATATGCCTGACCTTCAGAGAAATGATGATGGTCAGGCAAATTTTAAAAAAGATACCTGATTTGGTATTGCACAAAACCACAAATGTTTGTAACTTTGCAAACTTTTAATCGGAGAGCATGAGACAATTAAAGATTACAAAATCCATTACAAACCGCGAGAGTGCCTCGCTTGACAAATACCTTCAGGAGATCGGTAAAGAAGAGCTGATTACTGTTGAGGAAGAAGTTGAATTGGCACAACGCATTAAGAAAGGTGACCAGGCGGCGCTTGAAAAACTTACGCGGGCAAACTTGCGATTTGTGGTTTCTGTTGCAAAACAGTACCAGAATCAGGGTTTGAGTTTACCTGACTTAATCAATGAGGGCAATCTGGGTCTCATTAAAGCTGCCGAAAAGTTTGATGAAACCCGTGGATTTAAATTTATTTCCTATGCTGTTTGGTGGATCCGTCAATCGATACTTCAGGCTCTTGCAGAACAATCGAGAATCGTAAGGTTGCCGTTAAACCAGGTAGGTTCTTTAAATAAAATCAATAAAGCTTATTCCAAATTTGAACAGGAGCACGAGAGGCGCCCTTCGCCGGAAGAATTGGCCGATCAGCTTGAATTACCAGCTGATAAAGTTGCAGATACTTTAAGGGTGTCAGGAAGGCATGTTTCAGTTGACGCACCCTTCGTTGATGGGGAAGACAACAGTTTGCTGGACGTTTTGATCAACAATGACTCTCCAAGTGCCGACAGGGTGTTGATCGACGAATCGCTTTCACGTGAGATCGACCGTTCCTTAACGACCTTGACAGAACGGGAAGCCGATATCATCAGGATGTTTTTCGGAATTGCCTGTCAGGAGATGACCCTTGAGGAGATTGGTGAACGATTTGGATTAACGCGTGAACGTGTACGCCAGATCAAAGAAAAAGCGATCAGACGTTTGAGGCATACTTCCAGGAGTAAGTTGCTCAAGACCTACTTAGGATAGCGATTTATAGAAATACATGAAAGCCCTTTTCAGAAATGAGAAGGGCTTTTTTATTTTGAATCAATAACAAGTGCCCTCTGTCAGAATATTATGACATTTGAATGGAAGCTCAAATCAAGATTGTTTTTTTAATAAATTTTCAGGATTTCGTCTATTGTCCCAAATTGTTATTATCTCAATGGTTCGATCCATTTCGTTTGTAGTAAAAATCAAGAATTTCGAAAAGGTCAAGTTTCGCTTGGGGCGACCAAATTATTTTTCTTTTAACCATTGGTCAATCTCCATTTCAACCTGTTCATTGGTAAAGCTTTCCCCATTGGCAATTTGGTTTCGTCCTTCCAGAATTTTAATGCGCTGTTCGGCAGTTGTTTGATTAATATATCGGATGGTATATCCACTTTTATTGTTATGGGAGGTTCTAAAAATTCTTTTTCCCCAATTTCATAAAAAAATTCTTTTTCCCGTGCAAACTGCGATTTGATTTTTTTTAGCGAAACATTTGTAAAAATACACCAAAAACATCGAATTTTTCGCTTTTTTTTCTGAAATTTTTCTATTTGTTCATCATGTAATATTGTAACTGTTTGGCATACTGAGATTAAGCTATTTTTCTTACAAGTTGTTCATAACGAAAGATGTTGTAGGTGAGGTTGATCAACCCGATGATGCCTGTCGCCCGTGCCATTCCGATAGACCAGATGTACAACCCCCTCATACTTTGTTCCATAAAGCCGAAAACATGTTCAACGCGTACCCTCGTTTTTGATTTTGTCTTGTTACTGGCTTGCTGTTCTTTTGTTAATGGTTGGTTCTTTTTCCCTTTTTCGCATACCTGGCTGGTCATCTTACAATCCGATATTGCCTGCTCGTTACTTGGGCCAGTGTAAGCACTGTCTGCATAAAGCGGTTGATTTTAATCGCTTTCAGAAATAAGTAGATCCAGTACCTTTGAATCGTGGACAGATGCGTCTGAAACCATGTACGTGTCGATCAACTTGCTTTTGTCATCGATCTTCACATGGTTCTTATATCCATAAAAAGTTTCGTCATTTTTTTTTGCCCACATGGCATCAACATCTTTATGGCTTTTCTTGTGG
>TBL_comb47_HYPODRAFT_10005646_pt1 | contig 13861 bp, 12 predicted proteins | sample TroBogypolimnion_40_FD_10682 | JGI IMG/M metagenome (IMG submission 10682)
CCGCAAACCGGTCGCTTCCGTCTCCCTCACGGAGGTGGAACAAGGACCTTGCATCTGTGCCGTGCCCCCTTCCGTCGATGCAGTTCGCGCCAGCGAACTGACAGCGACGACTCTGATGCCGGGGCGGGACACGGACGCCCCAGTGGAACTAGCGGGCAAATGGCCGGCCCGCACTGTTTAATGCTTGAAAATATCAACAATGCTACGCTGCCTTCCGGGTATCCGAGTCGGGAGGTCTGAATTGGCGATGGAGACGCAACGCTCCTTTTTCCGCTCTCTGGCCGGGAAGGTGTTCGGCACGGCGATGATCCCCGTGGCGCTGTTCCTGGTCCTGATCGCGGGCTACATGTTGCCGACCGTGCACCGGCGCCTGATCCAGTCCAAGCGGGAAGGTCTCCGCCACGTGGTCGAAGCCGCCCACTCCCAGGTGACCGGGCTGGTGGAGGCCGCCCGGGCCGGGCGCATCAGCGAAGCGGAGGCCCAGGCCCGGGCCAGGGCGATGGTGGACTCCCTCCGCTTCGGCGACGGCAACTACGTGTTCGTCACCGGGCCGGGCAACGTGACCCTGGTCAACCCCATGGGCCGCAAGCTGGTGAACCTCCCGGCCGACCAGGTGCCTCCGGCGGTCCTGGTGATCGTCAGGTCCCTGCGGGAGGCCGCCGCGAGCGCGGCCGGGGGCGGGTTCTACGACTACTCCTTCGCCAAGCCGGGGCAGCAGGGGGTCTTTCCCAAGTCGGCGTTCGCCAAGCGGGTCGAGGGCTGGGACTGGGTGGTGGGCGCCGGGGTCTACCTGGACGACATCGACCGGGAGATGCTCCTGATCACCCTCAGCGTGCTGGGCGCGGCCCTGGCGGTGGCCGTCCTGGTGGCGGTGATGTCGCGGTGGTTCTCCCGGTCGATGGTCCAGCCCCTGCGCCAGCTGGTCCGGGGCCTGCGGGAGAGCGACCTGTCCAAGCGCATCGAGGTCGCCACCCGGGACGAGATCGCCGAAGCGGCCGAGGCCTTCAACGACTACAACGGCAAGCTGCGGGAGATGGTGCGGCAGATCGGCGGCTACGCCGACCGGGTGGCGTCCGGCAGCGCGGAGCTGGCCGCCACCTCCCAGGAGATGGCCCGGGCCGTGCACGATACCGCGAAGGTGGGGGAGGACCTCAAGGACGCCGGGGACCAGGTGGCGCAGGCCATGGAGCGCCTGAACGGCAACGCCGAGGCCATGCGCGAGCGGACCCGCCGGACCGGGACCCAGAGCGACGCGGCGGTGGCGGGCACGGCCAAGGGCGCCGAGGCGGGGCAGGGGGCCGCCCTGGGCATGGAGCAGATCCGGGAAGCCACCTCCCAGGTGGTCAAGGCCGTGCAGGTGATCCAGGACATCGCCCGGCAGACCAACCTGCTGTCCCTGAACGCCGCCATCGAAGCGGCGAAGGCGGGCGAGACGGGCAAGGGCTTCGCGGTGGTGGCCGAGGAGGTGCGCAAGCTGGCCGAGCGCTCCCGCACCGCCGCCCTGGAGATCGCCCAGCTCAACCTGCGCACCCAGGAGGCGGTGGCGGCCGGGGTCGAAGGCATGGCGGTGAGCCAGGCCAATCTCCTGGACATCCGGGAGCGGATCACCGGGATCGCCGGGAGCGTCCGGGAGATCGCCGCGCTCAGCCAGTCCCAGGCGGAGACCAGCCAGGACGTGGCGGGCAAGATGGCCCGGACCTCCCTGCGGCTCGCCCAGAACGCCTCCGCCACCCAGGAGCTGTCGGCCACGGTGGGGGAGATCACCCGCACCTCGGACGACCTGGCCGGGGTGGCCGAGGGGCTCCACCACCTGATGGACGGCTTCAAGCTTTGACGGCCTTGCCGTCCCGGAGGAGAAGCCTAGAATGGGCTTGAAGTCAGTGCCGTCGTGAAGGAGATGCCATGTTGGCCGTCGTCCTCGCAACTTTGGTGGTGACCCTTCCGGGACCGGTCCCGGCGAACGGATCGGGCGGCGGCCTGCGCCGCGCAGGCCCGGAGGCCTTCGCCGGAAAGCACAGCCCGCCCAACCGGGCCGAACCGTGGTCCTTCCCGCCGCCGAAGGATACCGACCGCTGAGCCGGAGGCCGCGCCGCCAGTGAAGCTATACTGGCCCCATGGACCTCAGGCGCCACAGCACCATCCGCGCGTTCCAGCGCTTACGGCACTACCTCGAATCGGGGGCGTGGAGCAAGATCTACCTCGGCCTGCTCGCGGCCCTGGCGCTGGTGATGTTCTACAAGACCATCCTTTCGCCGCAGACCTCCTTCGTGGACGACCGGGTCGCCCTGCTCAATCTGCGGGAGGCCTGGGGCCAGGAGGCGGCGGGCTTCGGCCTGCGGGCCAGCTCCAACCCCCGGGAGGAGTTCGAGGACGCCTACCGGCGGTTCCGGGCCCGGCCTTCGGTCCAGCGGATCCTCCGGGACGATCCCCAGTTCGCCGAGATCGCCGGCAAGGCCAACGCGGCCTTTTCCCGGCTGGAGGCCGCGACGTTCCGGGCCGACCGGGACGCCCTCCAGTACGCCGCCGAGTTCGACACGATGCTCTACCTCATGGACATCCGGGTCGACACCTACGCCAAGGCCCAGGCCGGGACCTACCGCTCGGTCTACCTGGTCATGGGCGCGGGCCTGCTGGTGGCGATCGTCGGCTTCGCCATCCTGGAATTCCACCTCCGGGCCTCCAGCGCCGGCGAGGCCCGGAACCGGGCCTTCTCCCGCGCCCTCATCGCCGCCCAGGAAGGCGAGCGCCTGCGCCTGTCCCGGGAGCTGCACGACGCCGTCGCCCAGGACCTCGCCGCCATCAAGCTCTACTGCGGACTCTGCGAAGGCCCGTACGCCAAGCAGGCCGGCATCCTCCTGGACCGGGCCATCGCGGAGGTCCGCGGCATCTGCCACGGCCTGCGGCCCGCGGAACTGGACCGCCTGGGGATCTTCGAGGCGGTCTCCCAGGTCTGCACGGAGATGCAGCGGGAGAACAGCATCGACGTGAAGCTCACGGTCGAGGGGCTGGACCACCTGGACCTGGAGAAGGAGACCGAGATCAACCTGTTCCGGATCCTCCAGGAGGCGCTCACCAACGTGCGCCGGCACGCCAAGGCCAGGCACGTCAGGGTGGTGCTGTTCGGGTTCGGCGACTACATCGAGCTCACCGTGGACGACGACGGCTGCGGGCCGCGCGGCACCCTGCCGGGGCTGGGACGGACCGGGATGGAAGAGCGGGCCCGGATGGTCGGCGGGCGATTCTATTTCGGACATGGACCGTGGGGGGGCGCCTCGCTGCGCGTGACGCTGCCCACGCGCCGCAAGGAGGCCACAGCATGAAGAGCGTCTACATCGTCGATGACCACAGTGCGATCCGGGAAGGCTTCAAGGTGATCCTCGAACGCACCGGGCGCTATGTCTGCGCGGGCGAGGCGGCATCGGCCGAAGCGCTGCTGGAGCTGGTCAAGGGAGGGTTCGAAACGCCGGACCTGTTCATCGTCGACATCAGCCTGCCGGGAGCCAGCGGCCTGACCCTCACCGAGGCGCTCAGGCGCGCCCTGCCCGGATCCCCGGTGGTGGTGGTCAGCATGCACCGGGCCTTCGACTACATCGCCGGCGCGTTCCGGGCCGGGGCGCTGGCCTACGTGGCCAAGGATTCGGGCCTGGAGTGCGTGATCGCCGCGCTCGACGCGGCGGGCGCGGGCGCCTGCTACCTGGATCCGGCCTCGCTCAAGCTGCTGGTGCAGGAATCCTGCCTGCACCCCGCCAAGGCCCACGTGGTGCGCACGGAGATCTCGGGGCTGTCCGACCGGGAGATCGAGGTGCTCCGGCTGCTGGCCGGGGGCAAACGGGCCGAGGAGATCGCCACGGCCCTCGAGGTCAGCCAGAAGACCATCGAGAACCATCTTTCCAACATCACCAACAAACTGGGCGCCAAGGACCGGTTCGAGCTTTACCGGCTTGCGGCCCGGCTGGAAAAAATCTAGGCCGGGAGGTTCCGGGGGAAGGTCCGGGAAGCGTACCTGGGTAAAGTTCCCGATTCATTTGGGAAAAAGTCCTTGTCCGTTTTCGGGAAAAGGGGTACAAAATCTCATCCCTTGAAAATCTCACCAACCCCCAGGAGGTCAAATGAAGAAGTTGATCGGTCTCGCTCTTGCGCTGACGGCGGCCATGTCCGTCCACGGCCAGGACTTCGTCATGAACAACGGCAGCGAGCCCCAGTCCCTGGATCCCGCGCTGACGTCGGGTGTTCCCGAAAGCCGGCTCGCCTACTCCCTGTTCGAAGGTCTCGTGGTGAACGACGCCAAGCCCTCCCTGCCGGTCCCGGGCCTCTCCGACAAGTGGACCGTCAGCGCCGACAAGAAGACCTACACCTTCCACATCCGCCCCGCCAAGTGGTCCGACGGCAACGCCATCACCGCCCAGGACTTCGTCAATTCCTGGATGCGCGTGCTGGATCCCAAGACCGCCTCCCCCTACGCCTACCTCCTCGGCGACAGCATCGAAGGCGCCAAGGCCTACAACGCCAACAAGGGCACCGCCGCCGACGTCAAGATCAAGGCCGTCGACGCCCAGGACCTGCAGGTCACCTTCGTCGGGCCCCTGCCGTACGCCCTGAGCATGCTCACCCACTCCTCCTTCTCCGCCACCCCCGCCGCCTCGATCGCCAAGAACGGCGCCGCCTGGGTCAAGCCCGAGCACTTCATCGGCAGCGGCCCGTTCGTCCTGAAGTCCTGGCGCCCCCAGGACCGCATCGTCGTCACCAAGAACGAGAACTACTGGGATGCCAAGAACGTCAAGCTGAAGAGCATCACCTACCTGCCCATCGAAGACCAGAACGTCGCCTACGACAAGTTCAAGGCCGGCGAGATCGACTACCTTCCCGACGATTCCGTTCCCGTGGGCAAGATCGACGAGATCAAGCTGCGCAAGGACTACCAGCACCTGGCCGGTTCCTCCGTCTACTACTTCATCTACAACACCTCCAAGCCCCCCTTCAACGATGTCCGGGTGCGCAAGGCCCTGTCCATGGCCGTCAACCGCCAGGACCTGGTGGAGAAGGTGCTGAAGGCCGGCGATGTGGCTTCCGCGGGCCTGGTCCCCGCCATCCAGGGCTACGTCACCGCCAAGGGCAACCCCTTCAACCTGATCGAGGCCAAGAAGCTGATGGCCGCCGCCGGCTTCCCCAACGGCGTGGGCTTCCCCAAGGTGCCCCTCATCTACAACACCAGCGCCCGGCACAAGATGATCTGCGAATACATCCAGCAGGCCTGGAAGTCCAACCTCGGCATCGACGTCGAGCTGCACAACCTGGAGTGGAACACCTTCCTGGACACCCGCCAGAAGACCCACGACTTCGTGATCTCCCGCGCCGGATGGCTTGCTGACTACCCGGACGCCGGCAACTACCTGGACATGTTCAAGACCGGCGTCGGCAACAACGACGGCCTCTACAAGAACGCCAAGTACGACGCCCTGCTCGCCAAGGCCGCGACGATGGCCGGCGGCGACGCCCGCAACAAGATCCTGCAGCAGGCCGAAGACATCCTGATCACCCAGGACCAGGCCGTGGCCCCCTGGTTCTTCTACGTGAACAAGAGCCTGGTCAACCAGCAGAAGTGGGGCGGCCTGTACGCCAACGCCATGGACATCCACCCCACCAAGTGGATCCACAAGAACTAGCTTCATTCAACTCGAGGTTTCTCGGCCGGGAGGGGCTGAATCCAGCCCCTCCCGCTTGAAGGGGAACCCCCTCCGGTTCCAGGAACGCCTCCCGTGAAGGCCACGGGCCGGCGCCCCTCTGGCAGGAATCGCGATCCCCAAGATGCAAAGGCAGCTATGATCCGTTTCACGATACGGCGCTTCTTCAGCCTCATCCCCACCATCTTCATCATCATCACGCTGGCGTTCATCATCGTCCGGTCCGCCCCGGGCGGTCCGTTCTCCGGCGAGCGCAACGTGCCCCCCGAGATCCTGGAGAACCTCCAGAAGAAGTACCACATGGACGAACCCATGCCCATGCAGTACCTCCGCTACATGGGCCAGGTGGTCCAGGGCGATCTGGGGCCGTCCTTCCGCTACAAGGACTACACCGTCAACCAGCTGGTGAAGCAGGCCCTGCCCACCTCCATGCTGCTCGGTTCCCTGGCGCTGGCCGTCGCGGTGCTGTTCGGCATCGGCATCGGCATCATCTCGGCCCTGAGGCAGAACACCTGGATCGACTACACCAGCATGTCCCTGGCGGTGATCGGGATCTCGGTGCCGCTGTTCGTGATCGGGCCGCTGCTCAAGCTCTACCTGGCGCTCAAGCACGATTGGCTGCCCACCTCGGGCTGGATCGGCGAGCGCAACGGCTGGGTGGTGCTGATCATGCCGGTGGCGACCCTCTGCCTGCCGTACCTCGCCAGCATCGCCCGCCTGACCCGGGCCTCGGTCCTGGACATCCTCCGGGCCGACTTCATCCGCACCGCACGGGCCAAGGGCCTGTCGGAGACGGTGGTCATGCTCAAGCACGTGCTCAAGGGGGCCATGCTCCCGGTCGTCTCCTACATCGGTCCCACCTTCGCCATGATCCTCACCGGAACGGTGGTGGTGGAGACCATCTTCACGATCCCCGGCATGGGCCGGTTCTACATCCAGGCCGCCTTCAACCGTGACTACACGCTGATCCTCGGGGACGTCATCGTCCTGAGCATCATCATGCTGATCATGAACTTCTTCGTCGACATTCTTTACGGATTCCTGGATCCGCGCATTTCCTACAAGTGAGCAACGCCATGGCCCAAACCACCGCACCCAAGCGTGACTCGCTCACCAACGAATTCGACCAGGCCATGAAGCCGGTCTCGCTCTGGACCGACGCCTGGCGCCGGCTCAAGAAGAACCGCATGGCCTTCGCCGGCCTGATCATCATCGCCTTCTACTTCGCCGCCTGCCTCTCCGCCCCGATCCTGCCCATCTATCCCTACCAGGAGCAGGTGGTGGACCATCAGAACCTGCCGCCTTCGTTCCATTCCGCCGGCCGGACCATGATCGCCACCCGGACCGCGTACATGAAGCAGACCATGGAGGCCGACGGCCGCACCGAGTTCAACGTGGACGAAAAGGGCCAGATCGACGCCATGGCCCAGGACGTCCTCACCAACCCCGTGCACAAGCGGGTCTACATCCTCGGCACCGACAGCCTGGGCCGGGACCTGCTCTCGCGCATCCTCTACGGCGGCCGGATCTCCATCATGATCGGGCTGATCGGCACCATCACCGCGGTGCTGGTGGGGATCTTCCTGGGCAGCATCGCCGGCTACGTGGGCGGACGGCTGGACAACATCATCATGCGGGTCGTGGACATCATGTACAGCCTGCCGTACATGCTCCTGGTCATCATCATGATGGCCCTGTTCGGCCAGAACATCTTCAACCTGTTCGTGGCCATCGCCCTGGTCTCCTGGCTCACCATCTGCCGGGTGGTGCGCGGCCAGATCATGAGCCTGCAGAACGCCGAGTTCGTGGAAGCGGCCAAGTCCATGGGCGCCAGCTCGGGCCGGATCATCTTCCGCCACCTCACGCCCAACACCCTCGGCGTCATCGTGGTGTTCTCCACCCTCATGGTGCCGAACTTCATCATGCAGGAATCCTTCCTGTCCTTCCTGGGGCTGGGCGTTTCGGCCCCCATGGCCTCCTGGGGTTCGCTGGTCTCCGACGGCGCCAACGTCATGGAGCTCTATCCCTGGCAGCTGCTGGCACCGGCCATCACCATGACGGTGTTTCTCTTCGCGATGAACTTCCTTGGCGATGGCCTCCGGGACGCGCTTGATCCGCAGAGCAAGAACAAGCTCTGATCCGACGCATCCCCCATCCCAGGCAAAGGACCGGTCAAATGGCAATGAACGAAGATATCATTCTGCAGGTCAAGAACCTGCGCACCTACTTCAACACCGACGAAGGCATCGTCAAGGCCGTCGACGGGGTCAGCTTCGATCTGCGCAAGGGCGAGACCCTGGGCATCGTCGGCGAATCCGGATCCGGCAAGAGCGTCACCAACCTGTCGGTGATCAACATGATCCCGTCCCCTCCGGGGCGGATCGCCGGCGGCGAGATCCTCTACCACGGCAAGGACATGCTCAAGATGAGCAAGAAGGAGATCCGGCAGATCAGGGGCAACAAGATCTCCATGATCTTCCAGGATCCGATGACCTCCCTGAACCCCTTCCTGCGCATCTCCACCCAGATGATGGAGACCATCCAGCTGCACCAGGGGCTGGACAAGAAGGCGGCCAAGGAGAAGGCCATCGAGATGCTCAAGCTGGCCGGGATCCCCGCGCCGGAAAAGCGCATCGACCAGTATCCGCACCAGTTCTCCGGCGGCATGCGCCAGCGGGTGATGATCGCCATGGCGCTCTCCTGCAACCCGGAGATCCTCATCGCCGACGAGCCCACCAGCGCGCTGGATGTGACCATCCAGGCCCAGATCCTGGACCTGATGAAGGACCTCACCGATCGGCTCGGCACCGCGGTCATCCTCATCACCCACTCGCTGGGCGTGGTGGCCGGCACCTGCGACACCGTCTGCGTCATGTATGCCGGCCGGTTCGTGGAGCGCGGCCCCACCGACGTCATCTTCGAATCGCCCATGCACCCCTACACCCAGGGGCTGATCCGGTCCGTGCCCAGGCTCGACCGGGAGGACGGCGAGCGGCTTTCCTCGATCCGGGGCCAGCCGCCCAACGTCATCGACCTTCCCGACTGCTGCCCCTTCTACCCCCGCTGCGACAAGGCGATGGACATCTGCCGGAAGAAGTATCCGAAATGGAAGACCCTTGACGACGGGCGGACGGTCGGCTGCTGGTTGTATTCGGAGGACAAGTAGCCATGGCCGCAAGCGATACCCTGCTCGAGGTCAAGGACCTCAAGATGCACTTCCCGTTCGGAGGCGGGTTCCTCCGGGGACCGCAGAAATACATCTACGCCGTCGACGGGATCACCTTCGAACTGAAGAAGGGCGAGACCCTGGGCCTGGTCGGCGAATCCGGATGCGGCAAGTCCACCACCGCCCGCGCCATCGCCCAGCTGCACCGGCCCACCTCCGGCGAAGTGCTGCTGAACGGCAAGGACCTGACCAAGCTCAAGGACAAGGACCTGATCGCCGCCCGCAAGGGCATGCAGATGGTCTTCCAGGACCCCTACGCCTCGCTCAACCCGCGCATGACCGCCGGCGACATCATCGCCGAGCCCATGCGGATCTACAACGGCCACGGCATCCTGTCCCTGTCGGGGCAGGAGATCGACGAGCGGGTGGAGCAGCTCATGGAGCGGGTGGGACTGTCCCGCTTCTTCAAGAACCGCTTCCCCCACGAGTTCTCCGGCGGCCAGCGCCAGCGCATCGGCATCGCCCGGGCCCTGGCCCTGCGGCCCGAGCTGGTGCTCTGCGACGAGCCGGTCTCGGCCCTGGACGTCTCGATCCAGGCCCAGATCCTCAACCTGTTCAAGGATCTCCAGGAAGAGTTCGGCCTCACCTACCTGTTCATCGCCCATGACCTGGCGGTGATCAAGTACATCTCCACCCGGGTCGCGGTCATGTATCTCGGCACCATCGCCGAGGTGGCCAATTCCACCGACCTCTACAAGAACCCCCTTCACCCGTACACCCAGGCCCTGCTCTCCGCGGTTCCCATCCCCGATCCCAAGATCGAGCGGGAACGCAAGCGGATCATCCTCACCGGCGACGTGCCGTCCCCGGACAAAGTCCGGCCCGGCTGCCCGTTCTACGACCGGTGCTCCAAGCGCATGGACCATTGCCAGCAAGCCAAGCCTCCCGTCAAAGATGTGGAATCCGGCCACCAGGTCGCCTGCTTCCTCTACTAGGCCAGTCCTCCAACCGGCCTCACCAGTTCCACCCGCCTACCTCAAAGCGATTGGGGACGGGCAATCCTTACACCTTTTTTCCAAGGAGCTAGTCATGAAACTTCAGCTGAAGGCGATCACTGCCCTCACTGCCTGCCTGATGGCGATCCCGGCCATGGCCGAAGCGCCCAAGGGCTACTTCCAGGTCCCCGGCATCGACACCTCCGTCCAGCTGTACGGCAACGCCTGCTTCGACCTGGTCTACGACGCCGTCCAGCCCGGCGGCGTGATGGCCGGCCTCTCCGGCGCCGGCAACAATGCCACGACCAACAACGCCTCCCCCAAGAGCCAGTGGGACATGACCATGGACGAATCCCGCTTCGGGATGCGCACCGTCACCCCCACCTCCATGGGCGACATCAAGACCCGCTTCGAGATGGACTTCCTGGGCACCAGCAAGGACTCCGACACCAAGACCAAGACCCCCTGGAACAACGTTCCCTGGAACCACCCGATCTCCGGTGAGAGCAAGAACCTGGCCCACGTCCGCCAGATGTACGGCGAGTGGAACGGCTTCCTGTTCGGCAAGGCCGACAACAACTTCGAGGATCCCGATGGATCCCCCAACTACATCGACTGGGACGGTCTCCTGGGCGACTGGTACGGCTGCGGCCGCGACCTGCAGATCCGCTACACCACCAGCTTCAACGCCAACAACACCCTGTCCGTCGCCATCGAGCGCAACGATGGCAACACCATCAACGATTCGATGAACGGCCTCAAGGCTGCGAATGCCAACGGCACCGCCTACAGTGGCCCCTCCCACTCGCTGCCCGGCGACCTGACCGCCCGTTACACCTTCTCTGACAAGTGGGGCCACATCGCCGTCGCCGCCGCCTACACCAAGTACGAGCAGTTCGGCATCCTCGCCGCCGGCGGCACCAAGACCGTCAGCAAGGACGCCATCAGCTGGGCCCTGTCCGGTCACTTCCAGTTCGGTGAGGACAGCTTCGTCTACCACCTCGGCAGGGGAGCTGGCCAGTGGGGCGCGTTCCTCCAGGACGGCGCGCAGTTCAACCCCAACGGCAACGGCGAAGTGCAGATCGTCTATGCCAAGCAGCTGGAAGTCGGCTTCGAGCACTTCTTCACCGCCAAGCTCCACGGCAACGTGTTCGGCAGCTACGTCGGCTATGACCGCGACAACAGCAACGGCATGAACGGCGGGGCCTTCAGCTCCTACAAGCAGGCCGGCGTCAACATGATCTACAACGCCACCCGCACCATGCAGTACGCCGTTGAATACATCAACGGCAAGGCCAAGACCTTCGACGCCAACACCCTGACCGGCGCGGACGGCAGCACGACCAGCAGCATCGGCGAGTCCAAGCTGCACCTGCAGGCCAAGTTCAAGTTCAACTAGCAGTCGTTTGAAAACATCCGCCGGGCGAGGCTCACGCCCGGCGGATGGCACCAAAGCCTTTTTGGAGAAAGAGGCGTTGCACCGAGCGGCTGGAACAGTGGCCCATTCGCTCAACGATCATGCCCCCTCGCGGGGGCATGATTTTTTTCAGGGCCGGAGTCGGGTGCGAACGGCCGATCAGTAGTGATGGCCGCGGGAAGCCGGACCGGCGTCGGGGCTTCCGCCCGGAGCGGGCGTTGCCGGGGCCTGGGCGGGCCTGGCGGGCGCCTGGGGCGCGGAGGCCTGCGGCATGGCCACCGGGGCGGGGGCAGGGGCAGGGACTGGGGAAGGGACAGAGACAGGGGCAGGGACAGGGGCGGACACCTTCGGTTTGGGCGGGTCGGCCTTGCGCATGGTCTGGTCCAGTTCCTTGGCCAGCGCCGCGACGATCGCATCCACGGCCTGGCGGCAGTCCTCGGACAGGCCAGCCCCGTGGTTGGCGATCTCCCGGGCCTGGAAGGCCGCCAGCAGGTTGCCGTCCGGATCCGTCAGCCGGCCTTCCACCCCGACCGTGGCTTCCCGGTAGTTGTTCTGGGCCCGTTCCTTGGTGCTCAGCTCGACGACCGTCAAGGAGAGCAAGGCGGAAGCCTCGGGCCTGGCCACCCGGGCCAGGGCGGCGGGCAGTTGGCCGGCCACGTCGCCAGCAAAGAGGCTGGTCACCGCCACGTCCACCTGGCCGGCCCGGAAGCCCTGGGCGGGCTGGAAAGCCGGGCTGACCCACAGCTTCGAGATCCGCTTGCCGCTTTTCAGCTGTGCGTAGACCGCCGGCGGCAAGGTTTTCAGTTCCGCCGCGGGGGCGGGCCGGAGCCCGGCCGCCAGCGCCAGCAGCGAGGTGACAATCACTTTATTCACTCGGCATCTCCAGTAACCAAAGGTTTTCCACAAATCCCGGCCATGCGGGCGGATATCTCCCGCATCCGGGCGGCATTGCGGGCGGGCACCCGGTCCACCAGGTAGCTCGCGCCGTCGCACTCGATGACCAGGGCCAGGAAATGCTTCTTGTGCCCCGACCGGCGGACCCGGGCGTCATCCCCGCGGCCCCCCTTCAGGGCGGCGGCGTTCTCGGCCCGCTCGTCCTCGGTGCCGGGGATCGTCCCCTCCACGTGGGGGGCGATCCGGAACCGTTCGATGGCCGCGAAGTCGATCACCGTGGTCCGGGCGGCGATGGTGAGCCCGGTGCGGTAGGTCACCCGGTCCCGGGTGGCATCGAAAGTCCATTGCTCTTCGTAGAGCGCGCCGGCGGCGACGATCACCATCAGGGCGCAGGCCAGGCCCCCCGGATTGCCGCCGGTCTGGAACAGCGCGGCCATGATGATGGCCAGGATGCCGAACATGACCGCCCGGTACCAGAGGGGGATGCCGAAGACCAGCCGGTCCGGGCCCGGCGAGCGCAGGACCAAAGGGATCGACATGCGATCGGACATAGTGAACCTCCACGCCTCAAGGTTTTGCAGGCGCTGATCACGGCAGGCCCAACCCCTCCATTCTACCTCAGGAGGGGCCCGATCCAGGAGGCGCAGTGGCGGCCTCAAAATCGGTTCTCCGAGTGGGGGTGTCGGTTCGAAGGCCGCCACCTCCTGCTTTTGCCTCGGAGCCAGTGGATGATTTGTAAGCGTTCAGGTCCCCCCATCGTCTCGGCAGTTCGTTGGAATTGAAAAGCGCCTCGGGGCCGACGGATGCTCCAGTCGCTGGGGCCCCGAGGCGCTTTTCGCATCCAACGGAGGGCACGTCCCCCTCCGCAACGGCGTCATAGGACAGTTCGATCTGCCCACCGGGCAGCAGCAGCAAAAGCTGCCCCGGCTCGGACTGGGTGGTTATTGAGCTTTGGCTCCGGAGCCGGAACCGGAACCGGCACCGGAACTGGCGGAAGCCAGGTGCGCCCCGCGCGCCAGCAAGGCCAGGATGGATCTCCTGATGCTCTGCTCGTACCAGCCCTGGTGGGCGGCATTCAGCCGCGACAAGGCGAGTTCGCGATCGAACGTCCGCCCTTCGGGCGCCATCCACTCCCGCCAACGCCGCTCAAGTTCCTTGATGACCGGCTGGTGGCCGAGCGTCACCAACCAGCGCTCCGTCCGCAGCAGGTCTTCCCGGCCGAACAGCCCCGCCTTGTGGGCGGCGTCCAGGTCCTTGTATCCGGATTGGTCCATGGCCTCGATCGCCCGTCTGGCGTAGACCGTGGTCATGCGGATCAGGAGATGATTCCGTTGGAGCCGCCGGCTCAGGAACTTGAAGACGGCGCGCTCCGCGGCCTGCGCATCCTTCCCCGCCACCACGTCCAGATCCAGGTGATCGTCCATGTCCGCATCGGTAATGGGCGTTTCCGCGCCCAGCTCCTCCAGGCTGGCCCCGGCGGCCGGCGCTCCGCCCGAGATCAGGAACCCGACGGTCGGCGTGGTCAGATCGAGCCGGTCCAGGGAGGCGGCCAGGGCGTTCTCGTCCTTGGCGTCCAGGACGTTCCGGATGGTCAGGGTGCCCTCCTGTTCCTGGCGGGCGACGACCCGGGCTTCGGCCTTGTTCTCGGCCAGCTTCACCGGGTGCGGCTGGCGCCCATCCCGGGCGGGCGACGTGCCGAAGGGCGTCC
>TBL_comb47_HYPODRAFT_10005647_pt1 | contig 13858 bp, 6 predicted proteins | sample TroBogypolimnion_40_FD_10682 | JGI IMG/M metagenome (IMG submission 10682)
TCACCATGCCAGCGCGCCGGCGGCTGGGCTCTACGTTCGGTCAGATAATTTAGCAAGAATAATTCACACCCAAGACTCTCATGCCAGGTTTCTTTCAACATGGTAATAGTGACACTGACCTTAGCTAGACCCTGTCCGAAAAGGCATTCTAAAAGCCGGATGCTTGTTCTTTCAGGGCGGGAGCATACATCTTTCGGTATCTTGCTCAGGTCAAACTGGCCTTTTGAAGCAATATCTGACGATTTGTTCAAAAGTCAGTGGAAAATCCGCATCTAACAGGTCCTATTCCATCCGCGTGTCCGCGGTTCTTCCGTGTCTTTCGACAAACTCTACGTGATTCCGCATATCAGCCTTTAAGCTGCTTCCTTCTGCTCTTCTTTATGTCGCTTCCGGATGAGTATGATTCGACATAGATTGTAGGCTATTGCTTTCTCCAGGAGTTCATCCCTCACCGGCTCTAACCCCCTCCGCCCCAGCTCGCCGAATTCGTATCCATCCTTCATGGTAAACATCAATGACTCAACAGCAGATCGTTGTGCTCTGGCCTGTCGATACCTCTCACTCGACCACTCCTCGGCGGAAGTCAGTTTCTTGCCTTTCGATCCACTTATGCTGATGTCGGCAATTCCGATATCCAACAAGGCTTGCCGCCCTTGTTGGGACGCGTAGCCATCATCCGTGCTAACCATATCAGGCATAATGAAGCTCCGGCATATCGCATCGGCAACCGTAGGTACGAGTTCGGCGCAGTCCGCGGTGTTTCCACGTGGCACATTGAGAGCTGCAATGAATCCGTTTGGGCTGCGGACGATCTGCGGCTTGTAGCCGATTACAGGATCGCGATTTCCCTTCTTGATATAGGCGGCATCTGGGTCCGATATACTGAGCACTTTCTCAGTTGACGGAAGTGTCTTCCCGTGAAACACACGGTCTTCTGTGTAGGCGATTACTCGGATGGCATCAGCTATAGAGCCTTCGATTTGGGCCATCATCCGCTGTAATAGCAGGCGACGGCTTGGTGGGAGCAATTCGAAGCTCACTGTCTTGGAGAGGTCTTGATATTGCACGAGTAACGCATCTGAGGCCTTGCCGGCTCGTTTGAGCAGGCCGCGGTAGTGTTTCTTCCTTTTCCCGGCAGATTTGGCTTTGCCTGCGGTGAGGGCGATTTGGAAATCGAGTTTGTGCATTTCCCCGAGCCAACGGGGAATCCAGCCGGCCTTGAAGTTATTGATTCCAAAAGGTTTGAGGGATTGACCTAGACGATAGGCGCGTCCGAGCAACGCGATGAGAACTCCTGAATCCGTGGGCCATGATGAATTTGCTGCTGTCTGGGTGCTGTCGATGGTGAGGCATTTGAAATCGTCAAGGCCTTCGTTGACAACAAGTTCGATTTGTTTGTCAAGGATCAGCTCGCGAGTTGATTGCGTAACTGCGTTGATATTGTCCAGTATAGTTGAACTAGCTGGCATTTTCTCGATTCCAAGGTGGTGAAGGATTGCGTGGAGGCTCATGGATTCGGATATGAATCGGCTCGCCTGTTTGTCCGTTACGGAACCGAGAAAGCCGCGTAGCATTATGAAAATGAAGACAAGAAGAGGTTGCATTCTCGGACGTCCCGCTTGCAAGGATAGCTCGGCAGGAATAATCTCGCTTTCAGCAAATGCAAGGCCCGGATGATTAGGTGTCTGATTGTCGATGAATTGCTGGTCTGCAAGTCGGAGCGCCTTCTTTAGCTTGGCATGATTTTCCAAATCCGCGTCGATAGAGATGATAATCTCAGGAAATGATGTGGCTAGCGATTTGACTTCGTCAAGATATTCCCGAAAGTCTGTATCTGGAACAGGGAGTAGGAGGTAAGGGATCTTGGGTGAACACTCAACCGAAGCAGGTGATATGTCTTTCGAGGGCGATTGATGCATGGCTTGCAAAAAGGCAAACCGGAATACCAATAACTGTCAAGCAATAAACAGATATATTTTAAGATTAGGATTTCAAAGATAAGATAGCTTTTCGGACAGGGTCTAGCTAATACCCGCAATGGAAACCGACCCGTCCGGCAACTTCCGCGTGTTCATGCCCCCAGCGCTGTGTCGCTGAGGACGCGGTGGAAGTTGGCGTTGGGCAAGCCGCTGCCCCGGCAGTAGCCGCTTGAATTCCGGGTTGGTCGTCAGGCGAGCCATGACATAACTCCTCCCGTCGGTCCAGTGGGGATTGGTGGGAGGTGAGGAGGGAACGCAAGGTGCCATTTTTTAGCTCGGACCTAACCAACCGAGACGGTCTCGACTAGCTGCCGCCGCCTCGCTGCTGTCAGCCCGCTGGGGTTGTGACGCGGGGCCGGCTTCATTGCGCTTGCGGGTTCAGGACGCCAGCAGCAACGTGGTGGAGCAGGACTTCATCCTGCCGGTGGCGGGGGCATCACTCCATTACACGCGGTATGGAGATGAGGGCGCATTCGTGGCAGCGTCCCCCCAGTTCGTGACGCTGGATTTTGAGGAATATGCCGGAGCCGCGGGCTCGGTGCCGTTCCTGAACACCGACGGCTCCGGTTTCACCGTCCTGCACATCTTCACCGGCCCTGACGGCGATCACCCGGTGGGCATGCTGAACATTTCGGGCTCCACCCTCTACGGCATGACTTGGTGGGGCGGTGCCAGCAACGTCGGCACCGTCTTCCGCCTCAACACCGACGGCTCCGGCTTCGGCCACCTGCACGAATTCGCCGGAGCCACCGACGGCAGATGGCCCCAGATGGGAGCGGTCCTTTCCGACTCCTCCCTCTACGGCTCCACCTGGTCCGGAGGCGCCAGCGACGCCGGCGTGGTTTTCCAAATCCATACCGACGGCACCGGCTTCACCCTCCTGCACACCTGCACCGGCGGCAACGACGGAGCAAACCCCTACGTCGGAGCGGTCTCCGGCTCGATGCTCTACGGGGCGACCGCGACCGGTGGCGCCAGCAACTGCGGCACGGTATTCAGCCTCGCACTGTCATACACCCTAACCATCAACGCCACCCACGGCACGGTGCCCGGCGCGGGACAGTAGCTCCATATAACACAACGCCGCAGATGACGCTTAACGCCCAGGGTGAGTTGGAGTTCCGGTTCAGTTCACCCGACAACGCGGCATTTTTCAGGTTGGAAACCAAATAGGACAGCGCAATTCACCGTNCCGCTGCCCGTTTGACCTCGCACCCCGCCCAGTGCCTCAGTTGCGGTTGCGGAGCATCCCCTCGCAGCCCTGTCGTCGATTGCGATTCCTGCTTCGCGTCGGTCGAGCAGCACCTGGATCCGGCCCTGGACGGCTGGCCGATGGGCGTGGCCCCGGTGATGGCGGAAACCTCGTGCTGCATCGCCGCCAGTTACGAGACCAAGGAGTCTCGGCGTGAAGACCGGCACGCGGATCAGCGGTGGGCGCGTCACGTGCCGGACAGCGCGATTGTCGTGGCCAGCCGCCGGAATACCTGTGCTTCCACCGGCAGGTTGTCGCCGTGGTCGAGGACTACATCCATGTCGAGGCCGTGCTGAGCATTGATGGAATGGGGGCCTGGCTGGCCGCATACCATAACGGAATGAGTTTGCCGCATGAACCAAATGCCAGATCCGAAAGCACCACTCCGGATTGCATTNCTGGTTGCGCCCCGGACAGAAGATTGTCGAGCAATTGCTGGAACCAACGCCGATAGCGTTTTCCGTTCCGCTTTCGCGGTTGACAGTTTCGGCGGCGTGGCCCAGCTTTTGTCGCTAGGCCGAAGACATCTCGCCGCACCTTCTATCGGAGCCGCTTATGGACGATCTCTCAATTCCGCACATCGACCCGCTTCTGCCGTTTGCCCTACCGGCGCTCCTCTTTCTCGCCTAGTGTTTCCTCCTGCTGGTTCACGAGTTGGCCTAAAGTCCCACTGAAAGAACAACCGTCAACCCCCACGTCGAAGGATGAGGAATCGAAACGCCATTTCCCGAAGCCGGTGGGATCGCCAAAACAACAATGACAGCAGGGAGCATCCTCCCCAGTCTCCACCGTGGAGACTCGGCGGAAGCGCCACCCCCGCATTCCACCATCATCCAATTCGGGACTCTTGCGGACGGGACGCCGCAACTTCACCCCCAAAAAACCAACGAACGCCAACCCTGATCGAACCAGAATTGGCGCCCGTGTGAAGTGGAATGGGCATTCCTATTTGTTATCCGATCAGTTCGGCGTGACCACCAGGCGGCAGAACACCTTGCCCTGGCCGGTTGGCAGGGTGTAGGAAACCGAACCGGCGGTGTTGTTGAGATTCCCATCACCAGCGGAAACATTCGTCCAATTCGCGAGGTCGGCCGACGTTTGGATGACGAACTGGGTGCCATAGGCGGAACTCGGGATGTTGCCGCCATTGGGCCAGGTGACCTTGCCATTCACCACACCCGGCAGGGTGGCAAGGCCGGTCGCGTTCACGAAGTAAGCGATGCCGTTTTGCACCCCGTCGTTGTTGTAGTCCTGGCCAGGCGTCCCGCCGCCAGCGTGCTGCGACGCCCAACCGGCATAGCCGCCACCCACCGTCACCGTGCCGCTGCCGGCAAAGAAGGTGTCATTCTGGAAGGTGGCGCCGGAAGCGACGGAGCCATAGGTGCCGGGGGCGGTCTGCGCCACTCCGCCGAGGGTCAGCGAGGCGACGGTTCTGGTGCCGGTGTGGTTCAGGTTGACCTTGGCGCCGGTGCTGATGCTCAAGTCGCCGCTGCCCAGGGCGTCAGTGACGTTACATTGCAGTGTGCCGCCTGTGACGCTGGTTGGGCCGGTGTAGCTGTTGCTGACGGCGAGGACCAGCGTTGGGCCATTTGTGCGGCTCGCAATAATCAATCCGCCGGCACCGCTGACGGCACCGCCGAAGGTCACGCCGCCCGCATTGCCATTCGTGGTATCAACGGTCGTATTCGCGTTGAGCGTGATGGGGCCGTTCCATGTGGTGCCCCAGCCGTTGACACTGGCGAACTTCCCTCCGTTCGAGATCAGGGCGTTGGCCGTGGTGACATTGTCAAACTCGATGGTGGCGCCCAAACCGAGCGTGACCGGTCCCGTTCCCAAGACTCCGCTCAAGCCCGGACTGATTCCGCCGACCATGGTGCCGCAATGCAGCAAACCGCCGCTGATGATGGTCCCGCCGCCGTAGGTGTTGGGGCTCAAACCGTCGACTTTCAGCGTCCCGCCGCCGGACTTGGCGAGCGACCCCGTGGTGATGGGCTGGCCGCTGAATTCATAGTTGCCGGATGTGGCGCTGACGGTGATGGACGTCGGCAATATGCCGGACGCGATGGAGATCGTGCCGCCGGCGGGATTGTCGAAAATCGCATTGACGCCGTTGAAGAATGGCGTGACCACACCGCTCGCCTGCCCTTTCCAGTTGGGAGTGGTGAGGTCCCAGGTTCCGCTGCCGACGTTCCAAATGAGGGTGGTCTCGTTCGGGGCCACCGTGACCGTCACGGTATAGACATTGGTGACCAGCGAGTCCGAGGAGGTGACCGTGAATTCCAACGGGTTGGCGAAGTCAAACGTGTCGCCGGAATTGACCGGGCTTCCGCCCACCGTGCAGGTGGCGCCGGCGGAGAGCGTGAAGGTGGCTGCCAGGCTTGCCGGATTCGTGCCGTACGGCACCGTCCAGGCGATCGCCGCGGCGTTGCCCGAGAGCGTGCCGATGATGGCTCCGGGACCGAAGCTGAGCATCTTCGCCTGCGGGGCCGCCGCCGGGGCGGTCGGGGTGAAGTAGGAGCCGGCGCCGATGACGTTTTGCATGGAATTCCAAGCCACACCGGTGCCCTTCGCGAAGCGGGCCTCCATCGAAAGGCCGCCGCCATTCTGATAGTATCCGATGAGGACATGAACCGAGTTCATGTTCAGTGTCACCGTCCCCGTCCTTACGGTGGTGCCCTGGTCCGCGTTGTTGTTGACGACCAGTTCGGTCGCAGGGTCGAAAACGCCGTCATTGTTCAAATCGACGTACACCACACTGCCGTCGTCGCTGGCCGTTCCAAACGTGTAGTCGCCCTGCCCGGACCTGGTCACATCGAGCCAGCCGTCCCAGATGACCGAAAACGTATTGCTATCCGTGATCCCGGGGATCACTCCCACAAAGTTGGTGTATTTGATGTCGGCGGTCTCGAGACCCGTCCCGCTGGGAACAACCGCCAAGAGATTGGCGATGGGATTCAGGAAGGACGTCCCCTGGGTGGTGTCGTAGCCAGTCACATTCATTTCGCCCGTCAACACGACCGTCACGGTATAGGCATTGATGATGTCGCCGTCGGTGACGGTGTAGGTCCGCGGGCCGGTGAAGTCCTGGACGGAGCCGGAGTCCGGTACGCAGGTTCCGGAAGTGATCGTGTAGGTTGGCGCGAGGGTTGTCAGGTTCGTCCCAAACGGCACGGCCCAGACGATGGTCTTCGCCCCCTGGTCAATGGCGGCTTCGGGTCCGAATGCCACGATGGTTCCCGGTTCGGGGATGTCATACTCGACGGTGGCGGTACCGGACCAGACGGCTTCGCCCCAGTTGTTCTGGAGGGAGGCGCCAGTGGTGTGGAGATCAATCGTAGCCCGGAAGTCGCCGGGGGCGGCCTTCGTGTCAATGCACGTGGCACCGTTGTTGCTGTCCTGGCCATTGGCCCAGTCAGGATTGCCCCCGTCACTGCCGACGAGCAGGACATCACCGACTTTAACATTGAGGTCTGAAGCCCAAGTGCCGGTGTCAATGTTGTTTTCCAACACCACGTTAATGGATATGCTCCTCAGCATTGAGCCGACGGGCAGGTCACCCGGCGCGATCCAGGCGAGTTCAGCGCCACCTCCGATGTAGGTGCCTCCACCCGGGTCTCCGAGATTGATGGTGCTGGTGGTGGTTGCCGCTTGGGCACCCGCTGTGAACAGGCCCGCCGCCGCTGCGGCGAGGGCCAGATGTTTCAGATTGGCTCTGAGATCATGGATTGGATTTGGAGTTGTCATGGTGTTTTGGCTCTACGGTTTTGCGGGTTTGAACGCATGCGCGTTTTCGGTGGGTTGTGGGTTGTCGGTCTTGATTGAGGGAGGCCAAGGTCGGATCCCGAAGTCCCGCGGTGCCGGCAAAAGCTCCGCCGAAGCGCGGTGATGGAATCTGCAAGCCCCATCTATGAACGACGCATTAAAGATCTACGGAGGGGGTGTCGAGGATTATTTTGAGTGGGGGAGAGAAAAAGATTGACTGGTGTTAAAAATCCGCCGCCCCCCCTCGGCCAAGCGCGGGCCCCGGCCCCCCTGCCGTCCACGCGGGAAACATCCGCCGACCTAGCTGACAAACAGCAGCAAGTACAAACCCGATTTTGAAGGCGGCTTTTGTTAGCAGTCGACCCGGTCCGCAGAGCTTCGCCCAACAGCCCGTCGGGGTCCGTGACTTTCTAGATTAAACGAAGTCCGGATTTCCAGGCCCGGTTTCCAATGGGACAACACACATCGTGATCCAGATTTTCCGGCAATTCAAGCCTTGTCAGAACACACCTATCGCACCGACCCTCAGCCGAGCATCACGCAGGCGAAGTCGTTGCGTTTACATCGCCGCCATGCGCTTTCCACCACCGATCCCATATCCGACCCTCCTTTACCGCCACCCGCAGCAGCCGTCCCGTCCTCCCGCCCGCCGGCAACACGATCCGGCTGCGGCGCCGCGGTCCTTGTCCCTGGAGGATTCCCTCGCGCTCAAGTTGCTTCACCGCCGCGATTGCCGTCGTCGCGCTGACTCCCAATGTTGCCGCAAGCCGGTTGACTCCCGGCATCGAGCCGCCCGGACTGCCCCGCAGGAGTTGCTCGCGCAGATGCCCAGTCAGTTGCTCGACGGTGGAAAGGGGACGGAACGCCGGCATGGCGGAAATCTGATATCCCGGCGATAACAGTTGTCAAGAATGAAAATGCTTGCAAACCCGAGGGGGTGCGTGACTAGCTTTGCTCCCTTCTAAGAAGGAACGCTCCATAAACACCCAATAACTATCAAACGTCAAATTTCATGAAACCCATAGGAGATCACCTCAAACACCTCGCCCTGGCTTCGGCAGTGGCCGTCGGCCTCAGTGCCGGCAGCGCCCAGGCGCTGACCACCACACAAACCTTCGACCTCGGGACCAGTCCCGCTGGCACGGTGTTTACCACAGGGCACGCAGGCAGTTTATTTGTATGGATCGCCAAGGGCTCCCTGCCTGCCGGCTCCATTCTTAGGTCGGTCACGGCTTCCAACATAAAACTCGAGGCAAACCCCGGCGACAATTACACGGGTGACATCGGAGTGGCCATTGATCCTTCGCCGGAGACCCCAGGCGGAACAGACAACTTGCTGACCATTAACGACGAGAATGGTGCCGGCGCGTTCGGTGGCACCGTGCATACAGACTGGGCGGGCCAAGGATTCACCTACAATCCGTTTTCTGCGACGGTTAGCGCGCCAATCAACTTTCCCGCTACCATTGATCTACACGATGGTGCGGTGATGCTCGGATCCTCCTATGGCGCTGGAACGTACTCTGGCACCATCACCCTCGAGTATGATGTCGTGGTCTCGGCGACCTTCGTGACCTTCGGTCCGAATGCAGCCGTTGGAGAGCTTGTTGGCAACGCGGCAGCAATCGCCTGGACCGTGCCGTATGGATCGGATGTCACGGCTCTCGCGCCAACCTTCACGCTGTCCTCGGGAACCTGCGACAAGGTGAGTGGTGGAACCTACAACTTCACCAACCCGGTGGTGTACACCGTAACTGACGGAGCCACCGTAAACACTTATACCGTAACCGTCACGGCTGCCCCGGATGAGGCGACCCTGCTTTGGAACGTCGGCAGCGGAGCCTGGGACTTCTCCACCCCCAACTGGCAAGGGCTGTTGTCCGGTGTGTCCACGCCATTTTTCAATGGCAAGAATGTGATTTTCGATCAACCCACGGGCGGAACTGTCACTCTGGTATCCGGCATCCAGCCTTTATCCACCACGGTGAACAGCGGTGGCAACTACACCTTTAGCGGATCACCGCTTGGCGGCACGGGCTCGCTCACCAAGTCCGGTAACGGCAGGCTGACGATCACTGGCCAGCAAGACAATACCTACAGCGGCGGCACCATTGTCAACGGCGGCATACTCTATCTCTATGACGTTCAGACATCCACCGGCTTGGGAACCGGGCCTGTCACACTCAATGGTGGCGTACTCCATCTGGATCGATTCACTCTCAGTAACGCCCTGACTGTGAATGGCGGGTCGGTCATCATGGACAATGGATTCGGCAGCTCGATCGCCGGACCGATCACCACCAATGTGCAGCTCGAAATCCAATCCATATACACGACCAACCAAACGCTCGGCGGCACGATCTCCGGACCTGGAGGGATCACCCTGTCCTCGCTATATGATGGCGGCCTCGATCTCTCCGGCACCAACACCTACACGGGTGACACGATTGTCAATGGAGGCATTCTCAAGGTCCGCGGCAGCTCGATCAAGGATTCCAACAGGCTAATCATCAACGGTGGCAAAGTCCAACCCATCGGCACCGAAACGGTGGCGTCATTGTTCTTCGGCACCACCCAACAAGCCACCGGCACCTGGGGCGCCACCGATTCGGGAGCCGAACATATCGACGACGACCACTTCTCCGGCACTGCCGGCGTGGTGAACGTGCTTGCCGCATCCGCCTACGACACCTGGGCCACCACCACCAGCGGGCTGTCGGGCACCGACGCCCTGCCTGAAGCCGACCCGGACCACGACGGTCTGGCCAACGCGCTTGAATTCGTGCTTGGCGGCCAGCCGAATCCGGCCGTGGCCGGGTCGAATTCCGTTGACTTGCTGCCAAAGGTTTCGAGCAATGTGGCGGGAGACATGATTTTCACTTTTGAGCGCACCGACATTTCGGTCGGGGCCGCCACCGTCACCTTCCAATGGTCCTCGGATCTGACGTTCCCGGCGTTGAATGATGTGGTGGTGCCGGTTGCCGTCGGGACCGCCACGATCAACGGCGTGGAAGTCGCCATCACCGATGGCAGCCCCAAGGAGACGATCGTCATCACCGTGCCTGCGGCCATTGCGGCGGGCAACAAGTTGTTCGGCCGCCTGCAGGTGTCGGTTCCCTGATGCTGATCCGCGAGGGATGGACACCATTTGCCGCCTTGCCCCTTCCACACCGGTCCAATGCTGCCTTTTGGCACCCATCCCGCCGGAAGGTTGTTGATCCATTTCCAATCCATGAGACGGACAACTATTACGCCGTGCCGGCCGTTCTGGCCCGCGACAACGCCGCAATGCCAAACCGCACGGCGAGCGAGGTTGGACCTTAGCTTTTCCCGTGCGAACGACTATCACATGAAAACATTATTGCTCTCCCGAATCAGGCATTACAACCCGCGCATCCTCACGAAGAAACTGACCATCGCATTCGTGGCCTTGCTGACGGTGTTGCTGCCCGTATCGGTCCGGGCCGCGCCGCCGGACCTCACCACGCCCGGCGCGATCGCCACCATCGACCGGACCTCCACCTACAACCTCGGGCCCACCGGCCTGCGCGGCTGGATCTATATCGATCCCTCCGGCGGCAACGTCGGCCCGGATGGCCTCATGACCGACCAGAGCCGCCAGATTCTGGTGACCGTGGCGAGCACGCCGGGCAACGCCGTGCTGGCGGTGGATGACGTGATCCTCGGCGCGATGGCGGGCAGCAGCGGCACGGTGCCGCTCTTTGCCAGTGATTGTCGCAAGGCCTTTGGCACGGCGATCGGGGATGCCGAGAACACCGGGGCCGGCACCCTGCGCGTCAAACGCTGGCGCGCCGGCATCACCACCGATGTGAGTATTCCCATGACCATCATAGGCAATTACGCCGACACCGCCCCCTACTCGTGCCCGAAATCCGCGCTGATTCTTGCCAATGCCCGCAATCAGTTAGTCAGCCAGCTCAGCACCAACCCGAACTTCCTGAGCAGCGACTGGGCCGGTGCCATCAACGGGTTGGCGTTGTTAGCCTCCGTGGCACCGGGTTATGTCAGTCCGAACAATGTGACTTACAGCGATGTGCGGACCCGCTTGCAAACCTTTGCCCGCTCACTCGCGGCGGCGGGCCCCCAGCGAAACGGGCTTGACATCTGGGATTGGGGATATGTCGGCCTGTTTCTCGCCGAGTATTANCTGAGCACGGGTGATGCCAACGTATTGCCCGGCATCAGCCAATACTCGGTGACCCTCGCCCAGTCCCAGAGCATGTATGGCACCTTCGGCCACAATCCCGCGCTGCCCAGACCCGATGGCTCCGGCCGGCTCTCGGTCATCGGCTATGGTCCGGTCAACCAGACCGGCATCCCTGCCAACATGGCCATCGTCATGGGGAAAAAGGCACTGGTCGCAGGCGCTCAGGCGATCGATCCGCAGATCGGCGCGGCGATCCAGCGCGGGTCGGATTTTTTCGCCTGGTATGTCAACAAGGGATCCATTCCCTATGGCGAACACATCCCCGGCGCGGGGAACCACGCGCCGAATGGCAAGGACGCGCTGTGCGCCGTGCTCTTCAGCTTGCAGGACAACCGCCTCACGGAAACCGAATACTTCGCACGCATGACCACCGCGGGTTTCACCGGCCGCGAATACGGCCATACCGGACAGGGTTTCAGTTACCTGTGGGGGGCCATGGGCGCCAACGTGGGCGGCGCGCTGGCCGTGGCGGCATACTTGAAACCCATACGCTGGCACCTCGATCTGGAACGCCGCACCGACGGCACGTTCGTCTATGACGGTGGCGAGCAATACGGCGCGGGCACGACCGCCGACGGCACCTATCTGGGCACGAGTTCCTACGAAGGGATGAACTCTACGGCCCCATATATCCTCACCTATGCCCTGCCGCTGCAACTCCTCTATATCACCGGCAAAAACGCCAACCCCGCCAATGCGATCGACTCCACCAAGGTGGCCAACGCGATCGCCGCCGCGACCGTCAGACAGGATTGCACCGGCTTCACCGACGCCCAGTTGATCGCCGACCTGAGCGAGTTTGATCCGGTGGTGCGCAACTACGCCGCCATCGAACTGGCCACCCGTTCCCTGAGTTCCACGGAACTCACCACCCTGCGCACCATGGTCGGTGACACCACCCATGCCAACGGCCGCATGGGTGCCTGCCAAACGCTGGGATTGCTGCAAGACGCCACCGCCCTGCCCATGATCACCCTACGGCTTGACAAGACCATCGAGCCGGACCCATGGGTGCGCGCCACCGCCGCCAGCGCGCTGCGCAGCTACGGCTCCGCAGCCGGCACGCAACGGGACCCGATGCTTACCTCGTTCACCGCCAACGCCACCGACCCGGATGTGATCGTGTGGAACGATCCGCTGCAGGCGAGCAATAGCATGCTGTCCTTCGCGCTCTTCGGCGATACCGTTTATGGCGGCAATGATATTTCCGCTTATACCATCAACGCCTCCAAGAGCCTGCTCTATCCAGCCGTCAAGGCCGGCTTGAAACAGCCCGACTCCTACCCGCGCCAAGGGGTTTCCGACTTCGCCTTTGCGAATCTGACACTTGCGGACGTGCAGGCACTGCCTTTGGAATTCATCAACAACATCCAATACGAATGTCAGGTTGACCGAATGTGGAGTCCCGATTCCCGCGCCAAAGCCATCATGACGCTGGCGAAATACCATTTCGCCGAAGGCATTCCCCTGGCCTTGGCCATGCTGGAGGTGCCTGTGGGCTTCGAGTATGGCTCTCAAGACTATCTGATACCCGCGCTCAACGTGCTGGCCGGCTATGGGGATGCCGCGCGCTGGACCTTGCGCACGTTGCGTGGCTATCTCACCACCTGGGATCCGCTGTCATCCCAATACGCCACCCTCGTCACGGCCATCGCCACCATCGATGCGGCCAACACCTCTCCCCCCGGCATCGCCAACTTGAAAGCCGCCGCCAACTCCCAAGTCGTGGTCACCACCGGCACCAAGGCCATCACGCTCACCGGTTCCTCCTGCCGCGACGCCTCCGTCAGCTTCACGAATGTGACCGCCCCGGCCCACGGCACGCTCACCGGCACCGCACCGTTTCTCACCTACACGCCGACGGCAGGCTACACCGGCCCGGACTGCTTCACCTTCCAAGTGGCGGACAGCCTGACCACTTCCGACCCGGCCACGGTCAGCATCATCGTGGGAACGGCGGGCACCGGACTCAAGGGCGAGTATTATGACAACATGGATTTCACCAACCCGAAGGTCACCCGCACTGACGCCCAGGTGAATTTCGATTGGGGCACCGGCTCGCCGGACCCCTCAATGGGCGCGGACACCTTCAGCGTGCGCTGGAGCGGGCTGGTGCTGGTGCCGGAAACCGGAACTTATACGTTTTCGACGCTCAACAGCGATGGCGTGCGCTTGTATATCAATGGCGCGCTGGTGATCGATGACTATGTGGACCAAACGCCGAGCTGGACGGACGGGGCTGCCATCAATCTGACGGCCGGCCAACTGCTCGACCTGCAAATGGAGTATTATGAAAACACCGGCTCGGCCGCGGCCAAACTCAAATGGACCGGCCCGTCGTTCGCCGGTGCCAACGGCGCCATCATCGGCACGCAGTGGCTCTATGACGGCACGGGTGTCACCAATCGCATGTCCTACGCCCACGCCCAGACGGTGACCCTGGTGCAAAACACCCCCCAGGCGATCACTCTGACGGGAAGTGGCGGCACCCTGAGCTACGCGGTCGTCACCCCGCCCGCTCACGGCAGCCTAACAGGAGTCGCGCCGAACCTGACCTACACCCCGGCGGCCAACTACAGCGGTTCGGACAGTTTCACCTTTCTGGTCAACAACGGCACCGGCAACTCGACCCCGGCC
>TBL_comb47_HYPODRAFT_10005649_pt1 | contig 13857 bp, 19 predicted proteins | sample TroBogypolimnion_40_FD_10682 | JGI IMG/M metagenome (IMG submission 10682)
CTATCGACGAATGCCACGGAGCCAATGAGCCGATTAAGAGTTCCCTGGGGAGTGAGGGGAGCGGGCATATCAAGTTACTCCTTAGACGGCAACAAAGTCGGTGACATTGATGTTGAACACAATGTTCGTAAACCCGCGATTAGGCGTGTAGACGGTCGAGAGACCGGCGTACTTGCCAATCTTGTAATCGCCCGGATTGGACTGACTGTAGGGAATGAACGGCACTGCATTGACCACGGTGTAACCGTTGTACACGCCGTATTCCAGGCTCCGACCCAGCTCCGAACCCATCAACTGAACGCCCTTCGGCGGGAACAGCACCAGACCGAACGCAACGCCGGAATTCATCACGTTGATCACAACATTTTGCAGCCGGTTGATGCCATCCTGGTTGTAGTACAGCGGATTGATAGGGTTGTTACTGCCGTTAATAACCGCATTGGCAACCGCCAAATCGATATTGATCTGGACCCAATCCACCGAATACCAGTAGGTGAAGTCTCGCACGTCCATTGTGGTGCCCCACAGCAGTATCGCGTTGGAGATACCACCCTCAGCGCCCGTACCGATGATATTAACGCCAGCGGCCTTGAGTGAGGCGAACAGATCGCCGTTACCCTTCACCGGGTAAGGCGTCACACCATAGACGTAGCTAAACGCGGTCGGCGTAACCTTGTTGAGAATGTTGGGATTGTAATTGAGCGTCACCCAGAATGCCGAAGCATTGCTGAATTCCAACGAGCCCGCGACACCTGGAGCTTCGATCATCACGAAGGCGCACTTCATCAGCACCGTGTAGCTGGTGTACGTACCCACTGTGGTAGTGATGTAGAAGTAGGTTTTAGCCGTGGTGCTTTCAAACGACGCCAGCAACGACAAGAAACCGGAATTAGCATCCCAGGTGCGCGGCACGAGGTAGCTGTAGAAGATGCCGGGATTAGCGGTGAGCCATGTGGTCAGCGCCGCAGCGCCATCCGTGGCATTGCCCGCGCCAAGCTCCAGCACATAGACGGCTTGCTGCGACCCCTGCGCAAAGAACGTGGTCGCCATCGCCAACAGCTCATTGACGTCTTCCGGGGTATACTTGCCCTGAACCGTCGCGGTGCCGGGATTGCTCACCAGCGGATAGGTGAAGGTGTTTGCACCGGTAATGGTGCAAGTGAAGGTGCCATTGTAACCAGCCGGCGTCACACCGGAGATGGTCAGCGGCAGCGTATCAGCCGTGGTGAAACCATGCGGCGCGGTCGTGGTGACCGTGACGACGCTAGAGCCCCAAGCCATAGACGTGATGGCCAGCGCACCAGTGAGAATCGAAGTCAGGTCCATCAACTGCGTCAGCATGGTATAGCTGCCCACGGCTGTGGTGGTGGCACCCTGCGAAATGAGAGCACCCATTTTCTGTAGCGTCGATGGGGTCAGCGCGACAGTCTGACTTACGTTGACTGTGACGATAGTGTTTGCCATGTGAAATTACCTCGCGCCGACCGGATTGATTACGAGTAGCTAACGGCGATCTGGGGTGAACCCGCACCCGGAACCGCAGACACCACGATTCCCACAGTAACCGGGAAATCCAGGGTGATCACAGCGCCAGCAACATTGGCAGTGGCGTTATAAGCCATAGTCCAAATCTCGTTGGCGGTGGTGGCCGTACCAGTGGTGGCGCAGTCGTTAATGGTGAAAGCACCGCTGCCCGAGCCGGGAGCAATGACCACGACCTTAGCGATACGCCCGGCAGTCGCCTTGACGACGGCGGCGGCAGTGATGTTCAACGAGGACTTGAGACCGCCGCTGGTGCTAAGCAGACTGCCGCCCGAATCCAGATTGAGGGGGGACTGAGCGCCGGCGGCGGTCTTGGCTACATTCTGCAAAAGGGCATTCTGGGGCATTTGGAAACTCTCCTAGTAGGGCGCGGTGGCCTGGGTGTAGGTGATCGGCGCTAGACTTATCAACTGTCTGGCTACGTCACGCACTCGCTCTTGCACGTAGTTAATCTCAAACGTAATGGTCTTCACTTGAGCCAGAGTACCCAGCTCCACCTGAGGGTGCTTCTCGTCGCGCAATACCGGCATGTTCATAATGCCGATAGTACCGTAGTCCATCGTGAATTGATTTATACAGGCTACGAAGTCCTGTGCATCAGAATTTTTCAGCCCGTACATCGTGATATCCACGATTTCAAAGCATAGCTGATTTTGCGCATAGCGCGAATTCAACGCCGGGAGAGCGCTCAAGCCCTTCGTGGACTCGGGTCGCACATGCACCGATGCGAACGGTGGTGCCAAATTAGCAGGCACCAAGAAAGAAGGATACATCATAACCGTATTACTGAACGTCGGATAGACAGGATTGTAGGTATTCAGCGCGAGCCACAAGGGCAAGCTGTTGGATACCACCGTATCGCGACCATCGAACGTCGATAGATCGTCAACCACCTGGGGAAGCATTTCAGACTGGATTGCCGTACCGCTGTAATGGTGAAGATCGGCAATCCGGTAATACTTTCCTCGTGATGAAAACGCAAATTTCACACCATCAACTGTGGCGATGAATAGGGTTGTGGGCGCAACGTCATTGAGATTTTTCACCTCAATCTCGGACGTGAACACCACGTTATTGCTGGTGTAGGTGCGTGTTTCTTCCTGATGCAAATCGGTAGAGCGATGCAGCGAGCCGGTTGCTACGAATGACGCGGCCTGATTGACGAGGTCGCCCCTGATCCAAAAGATATATCCATCCAGCGGAAGCACCTTTTGCACATACTGGACAAAGGTCAATTGCTGTCCGAGCCCCAACACCTCTACACCGGCATCAAGCACGGCAGAGATTTGGGTGGCCTGGGTCGCTGCGGCTTCCGATGCTGATGCCATTATTTAATCTCACATCGGAAGCTATTCTCATAGATACCGCTGTCAACGAATGACGGGCCGGTGTTGGCGACGTTCTTACGGGTACTGCTACCCCCATTGCGACGCTTGATCGACGCCTGGGTGGGGACGCCGGGAATGCCCATTGTCTCGATTTCACCCGTCATCAGGAACGTCTTGAACCGACCGACAATCGCAGCCTCAACTTCGTACATCGGACGAGGCGACGGTGGTGCGCCTTCCATAATCGCATCAGCTTGCGCCGCGATTGCGCTTTCAAGATCGCTAGCAATATCCACCTTATGAGCATCATAGAAATGCTGCATCACGCCGTATTTGGCCTCAAGAATCAACGCAACATCGCCAGTCATGACGACACCGGATGCATCGGTATTGGCGTAAGGCACGTCGTTGACGCCAAGGCATATTTTCATGACATACCCCACAGGGTGCCCATTTGTTGGGCAATGGCGAGATATTGCCGCCCATATGGCGTCTTGATATTTTGAAGGTCCGAGAAGGTCAGCATCTCGAACGCTTTAGGAACGGTCAGGGATGAAGACGTGCCTTCGTCGCTGGTGGAACTGACCACACCGGGCACGAACGATGTGCAATGAAACGACTTGCGGAGGTCTTGAAAATAGGTCTGACCAGCCTGATCCGGGCACCAATTGATCAGGGTATCACCCCCCAGATTATAGACGGCCATGGTATAGATCGTCGGGCTAGCCGCGTCGAGTGTGGTATTGACCCACTCAAGCGCCACAGTGTAGGCGTCGATCAAACTGGTGGAATTGTCCGGCACATAGGCAGAGGAAATGCCCATCACGTTCCGAACGAACGCCAGAAAACCGGACTGTGATGGGCTGGCATCCATGATCTAACGCACCTTCGGTGGACGGCCACGGCGGGGGGCATCGTGAGCGCGTTCTTCATTTTTGGTGACGCGCACGCCCTCATTCATCGGGTCAGTGCTGCTATCGGCACCAGTGCCGCGCTTCTCTTCCTGCACCGACATTTCCAACATGTCGGGAGCCGGGCCGGTGTGGTCGTCACCCAGCGCGTTGTTCACGGCAACGGCGGCTTCCTTGCGAATCTCCCTGCCCTTGTGGATCAAGATTTCGCGATTGCGTTGAATTACCCGCGACATGAGGTCAATGGATACCGGCTTGTCCAGCGAGTAGACCAGTCCAGCATAGTGATGCTGCTTTCCGATGGTGTCGGCGCGAAAGAAGCCGTACGGGTCAAGCTGTTCGATAATCCCATCAATCTGAATATCAGTGATATCCCGACCACCAAGAATAATCTGCTGCCCAATTTCGATAGTCTGCTGCTTCACGCCGATGGATTCGATCAGCCGGTAATTCACACTCTGATTCTGCTGAGAGCAATTGGCAACGTAGAGTTTGGTCACTTCACACCTTCCTTCCTGGGAGAAAAGCTATCGATGGTGTTGCCCCTGCTATCCAGAACAAAGGCTTTCACACCGATAGGGTAGGACCGCCTGTCATCGCCTTCACCTACCACGGCTAGGGCGTTGCCGGCATCATCGTGGGTAAACGAGCATGCGCTGGCTTCCACCAGTACATTACCCATTAGACCCACGATTTTGATCAGCATAACAAGCGGTCCTGTATTACGATTTACTGATACTGGAGCGACAACACGGTAACCGCTTCGGGGCGGATAGCCCAGCCCGAAGTGATGCGCCACTCACTCAGCACATCGGTAGCACCGCCTGGCAGCGGGGACACGATTTCGCGCGGCGCGGCCATGTCGGCGTACATAAGGGTGCAAGCCTCAATGCCGGGAGCCAGCTTAGCGAATTCGTTGGTATTGATGCGCCCACCATTGGGCTTCTCAACTTCCGGCATCACGATCAGAACCGCGTCGTTACCGCCAGCACCCTTGCCGATCAGCGTATCGTCGTAAGCCCAGACGATGGTGTCGCCATTCGCCATCAGCATTTCCTTGACCACACCGGCGGTCGAGGTGGAACCCGCTCCGGGGCGCTGGAACTGAACGACCTGAACGATATTCTGATACTCGAAGGCACCGAGGGTGCGCTGCGGGCCAAGAATAACGAACTTGCGACCAATACCAAGCTGATTGGTACGGGTCTTGAGCGCGCTGATCTGGGTCAACAGGAAAACGGCCATCTGACCATTGTCATAGGTGACAACAGTGCTGTTGCCGTTGCTGTCGCTCGGCAGGTTGACAGCGGTAGCGCCAGCGGTATTCAGCAGACCCTCACCGTTGGCGGGGTTGAGGCCGTACAGCAGAGCGGTACGGGCAAACTGAAAGTGACCCTGACGCATACCGAAACGCTGAGTATCGACAATGTTGACGCCCCAGCGGTTCATGGCGGCAGTGTCGTGATGGTCATACTCGGCACGGACCCGAATCAAATAGGTCGGGGTGCTGATCTGAGACATCGAAACACTGACGCTCGGAAGCTGGTTGTAAGCAGCCTGACCGGCAGACATCTTCGTGCGCACGTCGGCGCGCTTGATGTAAACATACAGGTCGCCTTCACTTAGACGCACCAGCGGCTCGCCAGTCGCCAGAGTGTCGAAAGCACCGCTCGCCTGCGAATACGGAAGCAACAGCCCCGGCTCGATAAACGAGGGGTTAACGGTAACAAAGCTCGGGGCGTTGTTAGCCATGATCCCATTTCTCCTTTAGATAAGAATGACAGCGGCAGAGCCGTTGTAATTCCAAGTGGCGAAGCCGGTGGTGGCATTGTAGTTGACGGTCATGCAATTACCGATCTTCACATCGATAATCTGGACGTTCAGAGCGCCAGTACCTTCGTTCAGGATGATGGTGCCGGAAAGAGCGCCGGTAGCGATGGCACCCGAGGCGGCAGTCACCTGGAACGAGAAGTTCTGATTATCGGTAAAGGCTGTGACGATCTGGTTACCATTGACCAGACCAGCACCCGTACCGGTCACGCCCGACACGTTGATTGCATCACCGACAGCACCCACGACGGTGGCGGCAGCGGCAACCACGACGAAGGTGTACACGCCGTTGCTGTAGCTGGAGGTGATGGAGGTCACCGACACGGTAGCGGTGCTGGCATCGTACGGCTGCAAGCGCTGATTCTTAAAGTCCCAGCTAACCTGCTGCGCAATGCTGCCGGTTTCTAGCGATACCAGCGACGGATCGATGGCGACGACCACACGGCTGGACGAGCCCAACCGCACGTAGTTGACGGACTGGTAAGAGCCAGCCATCGGAACCGGAGACTGCGGCGACGTGGTCATGCCGTAAGCCTGATTCAGCACCGAGAAGCCAACCAGACCGGTGGACGACGTGGTGGTGACGGAGGTAGCGCGGCCAACGGAGTTACCCAGAGCGGTATTGGCGCTGTTGCTGATCTGCTCATAAATACCGACACCGCCCCACATAGGGATGGTCTCGGACGAGGACAGCACGCCGCCGGCAATGTAATTGCGCAGCGCCGGATCATCGAGCAAGGTGCCCTGAATATAGCCATTCGACTCGATGTTGAACGTGCCCGCCGCATTGGTGGTCACGCCCGGATTGAAAGCGAGAGTGGCAACCATAACTTAGGCTCCCTGCTTGGTGTTGATGCCGGTCAGGAAGCGCTGGCTCGGCGAGAAGTCACGCATCCAGGAACGCGGCTGACCAACGAACGAAGTGTGGCGACGGCCAGTTTCGTCAGTGGACAGAATGGCGCGCAACTGACCTTCGGGAACGTCCGAGGGGTTACGGGCGGCGGTCATGGCGTCGGAATAAATCTGACCCACGGCGATTTCCAGAGCCTCACCCGGAAGCTTGCCAAGGTCGATACCATTCCAAGCGCCGGAGTGACGCTTGAGACCAGTCGCCAGACGACGGCGATAGTTGATCAGGTCCTCACCCTGGAGCGGACGGGGGGCACTGTCACCGAACGCGGCGTAAACCTTGTCGGCACCAGCCTGCGCGTCAGCCATAGCAGCATACTCGGCGTCAGTCACCTGACGGGGCAGCATACTTTCCACACGGGCGATGCGGTCCATGATCGCGGCGCTGTCCTTGCGGGCACGGTCCTTACGCTCATCTTCCTCTTCGCGCTCGGCGTCCTTCTTGGCGCGGTCAGCGGCAACACGCTTCGGCTCATCGATTTCGTCGTCGATGTCCATCTCAGCGTCCTTGCGCTCATCTTCCTCGTCAGCGTCCTTACGCTCATCTTCGCTTTCCAGCGAATCGAGACGCTTGTGAATCGAGTCGAGATGGGTCAGAAGCTTATCGAGCTTCTCCCCAGCTTCCGCGTCCTTACGAGCGCGGTCTTCCTCAGCGGCATCATCCCGCTGTTCAACTTCGGCCATGTCTGATCTCCTCTAACGTCTGCCGAAAATGACACTGACGGGATTTCCGCCTTTGTCTAAGATACCTACACTTTTCCCACTTTACTTAACGCTGCGTCAAGTTGTGAATGGGTCGAGGACTTTTCCCAGAAAGAAACGGGCGCAACACTATCGCTTCTAATTTCTTCGCTGGTGACACCGACCGGATCACTTCCCTTATCCCACACCCCAACCGCACATACGGCCAAGTGGTCGAGAAGTGAAGGTTTGCCTTCAATAAGTAGAGTTGAGCCGTCCTCAAGCGTCATTTTGTCATTCACGCCCGAGTCACGGAAGACCACAGCGGGGGATGTGGACAATTGCTCGTCAGCCATCATTTGCGCGGCAGGCTTATCGTAAATCTTAGCGATGGCCCATACTTCATCGCCTCTGATGTACGGCATAAAGACGGTACCGATAATTCGGTCGGCAAATTCCTTGGTCGTCAGCACATCAGTCGGCGGATGTTCGATAATGACCGGAAGACCATTGCATCGCGCCAAGAATTCATCGTTGAGATAAATCTCGGGGTTGCGCATGACGAACTCATCCAGCGCTTGGCGGAATGCAACACCCGTCCCGGTAATACGGATGTCGAACAGGCTGATATTTTCGTAGACTTGCGGTGAAGTGAGGCGACCAGCCACGATGGCGCGAGCAATCTCAAGCTCGTCCATATCGAAGCGGTCCAGCGCAATTTGGCACCCAGGGTGAAGCGGCTGCGGCGGCTGGTCAATCGGTGCCCACGCGTAACCCACATGTTCCGCGTCAAACTCGGGAATGAATTGATCGGCGACGGGTTGCAGGAAGGTGGTGAAGTCTACAGTGGTGCCCAACGCGGCAGATCCAGGAAGGGGCTGGGTTGCCTCTCCGCTATCCACCGCATTACCGGCCCCCGCAGTCTGTGATCGCGTCCATAGACGGCGCGCACCGTCAGGCAGGTGCCCAATTTCTTCAATCGTTTCACGCTCGGCGGTTTCTTCGAGCGTTTCGTCGCCGTCAGTCTTACCGCCGGGGAAGCACCAGCATCCGGGATAATCACCCCCGGCACCCCTCAGCAGAAACAGGGCGTGCTTGTTATTCGTGAAGAGGATGCCAGCCGCGTGGATGGTCATTTAGTCAGCCAACACAATGTCTGTAATCTCACCACCACCTTTACGAGCCTCGGCTTTCTTCTTCGCGTCAGCATGGGTAAACGCAAGCACAGTAAAGGTGAGCTTTGCTCCGTTAGGGTATACTCCCCGAATTTTCCACTTCCGTTCGGTCTCGGCAGTCGCATCCTTGCGGTCCCAACTCTTACCCTCGCGCCGGTCCAACTCTTCCTTGACCAGACGCTTGGTGCGCTCGTCCTGACCTTCACCCGGATTAGCGTGGCACTTCTTCAACCACGCTGTGGTCTGATTCTTGATAGCACGCTCAATGTCGGCGCTAGAAGCATCCTTGCGAGCCTTACTCTTCTCCAGCGAGTCGATACGCTTGGTCACGCTGTCAACGCCAGTGCAGACCGCATCAAGCTTTGCGTGCCATGACTTATCGGTCTGCGCGGGCTGTTCGGCCATGGCGTCGCCGCGAGACTTATTCTCCGCAATGGCAACGGCCTGCTTCTCAGGTTTTCCGGCGACTCGTTCGGTAGCGATATTCTTGGAGATGGCTTCGCGCGAGGAACCGGAGACGAGCGGCATGACTTAACCTTTCACGATGGACGCGATCTTAGCGCGACCCTTTGCGGTGAGCATATTATCAGGCAAACGCTGAATTGACGAAATATAAGTTGCGAAGCACCGACAATATACGGCCTGACCGCATCCGTCAATTTCATCGTAATACGGATTATCGCCACGGGTGATCAATCCAGCCTTATGCGCCCAGCTTCCGCGAATGACGTAAGCCTCTCCATCGCGGTCCTTGTGGTCCTCGCGATAATCATAGCCCGGCTGCCTAAAATGCGAATGCCATATGACCGCTATGGCTCCGCTGTCGGTGGCTATGATTTCACTCATCGCGGCGGATAGCTTGTGCGACTGATCGATAGCGACGCGACGTTCTTCCATGGGTAAAGACTGCAATGCTTTACCCACCGTGCGTTTCACGTAGCGCTTATCCACCGCCTCGGACCCACCGGCGGGGATAGATGATGCCCAACCAGAGAAGCGCTGTAGCGTGGTGGCGACCATATTTTCGCGGTTCAACTTGATCAGGTTGGCACTCATGTGAATGCGCCGATTCAATTCACCACGGAGGCGAGGATCAAGCCGCGACAGGGTGAAGCGCGTAACGTCGGGATGATATTTAAGAATGCCGCCCCTGGTGATCATGCGCTGATAGACCGCACCCAACGACGCGCCTAGCATCTCTTGGACTTTCCAGGCTGGCGTAGCGGATTCCTCGGCAGCCACACGGAGCCGTCCCATCCACGCCTCAACCCGATCTTCGCTGTCATACCCATGCTGCGCAAGATCGGCAATGGCTGCTGTCAGAACTTCATAGAACGTCATGGTAACACGTTACCTTATGCTGAGTGTGAGACGGTAACGCGTTACTTGTGGTTCGGGCGAATAATTCCCCGTAAGCTTCCTTCTTCAGGTGGATTATTCCACACGTCGATAACTTCCGGGTCTGAGATTACATGCTCACCGTGGTCCTCACCGCATTGTGAGTTACTTCCCCTAACTAGGACTATCTTTTTACCGTCATAATAACCATCATTTCCATTACTACCCAGACAACCTAGTCTATTTAGACAATCTAAAACATCATCTATAGACGACCCATTCAATCCCTGAGTTGATACACCGTCAAGTTGTTTTCTAGTGGCGACACCATCATTCCATTTATATGAATTATTAAGTTTCTTACCTTTGACAGCAAACCGATTCTGTGTGATCGGTAGAACTCTAATACCAAATGCTCCGCCGTTTTCTTCAGCTAACTTCAGTGCCGACTGGATTTGTTTTGCAGCTTCGATCTGGCTTCCACCAACCCAGCTATATTTTTTCGAAACATCAGACCCACCCGGTATTTCCTTGTTGGGATTACTCTCGCGCTTCTGGTCGCCAGACTTAGGAATATTATATCCTAGGTCATAAGCGGACTGCCTAACCTCCGATTCAAGTTCCGGTTGACTCCTGATGATTCGCATCGCATCTTCTGCGACATTTCCGCCAGCATCCTCATGTTGGGCGAGGGTCGAATAGACGTGCCCAACATTGATCTTCCTGCCACCACTACCAAATTGACCGTTAGCCGCACGGGGGTGATCGCTTTCCAAGAATTCCCCGTCAGCTCTCACCCCCGTGCGGATGGCAAGAAGTGCGTCAATCCTAGCACTGAGTTTCTCGATACCTTCGACTACCGAGTCGAATTTGATGGCATCCATGAAAGGCTATCTCCATACCGTGAGACGGTAACGCGTTACCAAATTAGGCAAGCTTTCGCGCATCCTCAAGGCTCTCAACGATCTTCCCATTTACCGACCAGCCCCCCCCCCACTTTTTTCATAGGGTGACCATGTTCGGTAATCAGCGTCTCGCCTTCACGGGCATCCTTGCGAGTCGTACGGTACAATGCATTAGCCGCTTCGGTGTTTTCCTTCGCGAGTTTCAGATATTTGCGATTCCAAGCGGAATAAGCCTTACCCTCAGCTTCCCACCGAGCAACAGCTTCAGGAGATGCGGCTGATTTACCTCTACTGCCGAATGCGCGCGACTCAGGAGACGGTTTATGCGGTTTAACGGCGGAATGCTCTCGATAAAGCTTTTCGGCTTCCTCGGCGCGCTTACGCAGTGCAGTAACGTCGTTACCGTCCGCATCCTTGCGCACCACCGAGTCAAACCCAGCGCGCCACGCCTTGCCCAGCACATGACCGGGCGGATGTGGGCAGTCGCTGCGGTCCTTACCGCCCTTGGCAAACGACTCACCGTCGCGCTTGGCCTTCTCCAGCGCATCGACTCGCTCGGCGACTTTGGTGACACCTTCGACGACTGAGTCCACACGGGAATGCCATTCGGTAGAATCACCCTTGCGAATGGCGAATGGTGTTGCGCCTTTCACGGCGGCACCGACTTGCGGCGTCACCTTGGCGACCGAAATACCAGCCTCGCGCGCCTTAATCTCAGCTTCCATTTTAGCGCGGGTCTCACCCGTCTCAGAGCCTACAGAAGCTTTCAGTTCCTTGAGGGTATATGACGGGAATGCGCGGGCCATAATCCATTACCTCCAGATCACATTGACGGTAGCGGTGCCGCTCACCAGGGTAAAGTACAGCCCCGTCTTGGCATATACCGCGTTATTCAGCGACACGACCTGACCCGCAGTCAGAGTGCCGGTGTAGAGCGCCGTACCCGACCCTGCGGTGTTGTCCCACACGGTGACCACACCGGCAGACGACGCGGTACAGATGAAGCCGCCGAAGTAACCGGGCGTCGCCTTGATCGATCCGCTCGCACTGACCTGGGTATAATTGAACGCCGAATAAGAGGGCAACGCACCTGCTGGGTTGCTTTGGTCATTAGGATACGTGGTCATGCTGGGGCTTCCTTCGCCATTCGAGCTTGCTGTAAACGGATCGGACTTCGATTTGCTTCGTTCCGAGCAACACGTTGATATGTGGCATCATGGCGATACCGGGTGGCGCTTCGGTCCACTCGGTAGGCACTTTGATGTAATTGTCGTTCGCAGTCATACCTGCAATCTCTGTACATTGTCGGGGACGGCTTCCTGTCGCGGCTCTTGCTCAAGCGGCGGGGTATAGCTCTCCAATGCGTCAACATCAATATCGAGCGGTGTCGAAAATAACAGCTTCATCGCGTTCAAATTATCCTGCATCCAGGTCACGACCCGAACCTTATTTTCTGGGTCAAGCATGGGGGCTAGTACCTCAACAGTGCTGATCATTGCTTTGAGCTTTATGTCGTCGGACTTCGCCAATTCGCTGTCAGGCTCAACCAACAAATTAGGCCACTCAGCCTTGAAGCTGTTGCTCCATTTGATAAACGCAGTCTTATAATCCATCTTCCCGTATTGCTCGGGGAAATCGTTCTGAATCGTCTTATAGAAATCCTCATTCCAAGCACGATGCATCACGATTTTATCGAAGAAGGAGTAGAGCGGGTCCATTGCCTCGCGCACGCCGTCAATATACCGGGCGATGTTTTTAGCATCCTCAGCGCCCTCGCCAAAGCCGCTTACCATCGTCTCATTTTCGAGTAGCTTGGCTGGCATATCGGCAGCCGTGGCGATATTCTTCAAGATGTTGGTCCGAGCGATGCCGTACGCACCCTCAAGATTATGAAGGTCAAGCGTCTCAACGCTCTCCTCAGGTGTGATTTGCAGTACGTTGCCGGTCTGCGCTTCCTTGACGAATTGACGTTTTTGCGCACCAATTTTACCCATGACGTTTGACACGATTGATCCAGTCTGCGCCACCTTAGCGATCAGCACACCGGATTTCAGCGTTATGAGGTCATCGGTAATCATGGTTTGCAGGAACGATTTCAGAGGATAGAGCGCTCGCTGATAAACCGAACGACCGACATAGCCATAAGCGCTATTCGTATATTCCAGATAAATCGGTTCCTCGTTGAGAACGACCACTGTGCGTGAGCGATGATAAGTCTTTCCGCCGCTGCGAATCTCCGTGGTTTTCTGAAAATCAATAGCAGCGGTATCTTGATTCAACACCAGTGATCCAGCCGTATTGAGTGGATCAAACGCACTGAATCCAATTGTCTCGCTTGCCAGCTTGTCAAAGTCAAGCGGCTCGGTAGTATCGACTCCATCTTCAACGATGGCGAGGGATGCCACGCCGTAGGCGCGCGATAGCTTCATGACGTTGCGAATATGTTTTGTGGCACTAATCGCTAGCCATTCTTTTTCAAAAGCTTCGACAGCGCGATCTTCAGGAGCATCCGGCACAGCGATCTTGCGCTTTTGAGATTGCGCCATTTTAACCGGCGCTTCGGCCATCTTCTGGCCCAACGGATGATAAGCTAGGATGGTTTTCGCTGTTTGGTAGCCAACGTCAGACCCAGGCTGAATATCATCGACCATAAGCAGCGTTTGAAGCGCCGTCCCGATGCTAGAGCCGTTGATTGAAAACTCAGCCATTGCTTCCCGACAGTATTAAATGGGCGATACTCTCCTTTTTAGCCGATACGGTAAGATATGTCACTCATCAATCACGGGTTCGTCAGGCTCCTCAGGTGGCGGCGCTTCCATCGTAATAATGTGCTTCACCTGACCAAGCTCTATGACCTCCGGCAGCGTGGCAACCCGTTGCTCCCCGGTGTGATTCACATTGACGTATCCGGCGATGGCGGCGCACACCACGATAATAGCGACTAGCCCCCGCACCTCGGCGGATGTGACGAGGAGATATAGTACGATGATGGCTATGATTATGGTCATGATTTAAGCGCTCCTTCGATCCACTCAGCGCTCACTACCTCGCGGATGATATCCGCTTGGGCAGCAGCGTCGGCAGCAGCGCTGGCAGCGTCGGCAGCAGCGTCGGCAGCAGCGTCGGCTGCCCAGGTAGCAGCCCAGGCAGCAGCGTCGGCAGCAGCGCGGGCAGCAGCCCAGCAAGCAACCCAGGCAGCAGCGTCGGCAACGCTGGCAGCAGCGGGGGCAGCAGCGCT
>TBL_comb47_HYPODRAFT_10005650_pt1 | contig 13856 bp, 15 predicted proteins | sample TroBogypolimnion_40_FD_10682 | JGI IMG/M metagenome (IMG submission 10682)
GTACTTCAACTCCAAATGTTAACGCTTTATTATCAGGTGTTTTCGGAACTGGAGCAGTTGGTACTTCAACTATTCAGGCTAGGCTCTATGGAGTTAATGCTACTGGTGCAGTTGGTACTTTAACTCCTGATCCTAGTGGAGTTTCTAATGGAGTTTTTGCGACTGGAGCAATTGGTACTTCAACTCCAAATGTTAACGCTTTATTATCAGGCGTTTTTGGGACTGGAGCAGTTGGTACTTCAACTCCAAATGCTAAATATCAATTAGCTGGAGTTTTTGCGACTGGTGCAGTTGGTAATTTAACGCCTGATCCTAGCGGTTTATTATCTGGCGTCTTTGCTTCAGGCTCGCCCGGCTCTTTAACGCCTAGTGTTGCCGCGCCGCTTGTCGGCGTAAACGCGACAGGTGCCGCTGGAACAGTAACTCTAAGTCCAAGAAGTGTTCTTATTGGGGTTAATGCTACAGGATTTATTGGAAACGTAATAGGTCTTCCACAAGCTAAATGGGCAGCATCTGGAGTTTACGCTACTGGTGTTGCAGGAATAACCAAACCTGCTGCTAAATTAACTGGTGCTACAGGGACAGGAGCAGTTGGTTCAATAGGAGTTAAGCCAGGTTCAAATCCATACGGCGTTGCTGCTTATGGCACAGTAGCACAAATTATCCAGAAAGAGACGCTAGCAATGGCTGGCGTTTACTCTACAACTGGATGGGGCACGCTTGGTATTCACGTTTTCCTCGCGCCTCCAGGTTCTGGCGTTCCTACTGTTGGTTATCCTTATTGTCCAATTGCAGAATATCCTGATAATTTAACGTATCCTGAAGTTGGTTACCCATATAGCGAACCTGTTTCTTATCTAAATGGAAGAACTTATCCAACAGTTGGTTTTCCTTATTATGGGGTGATAGCAGCATAATGGCACAAGCAGCTACCACATTTCCTAATATAGGACCAGAAGAAACGTTGTGGCGCAATATGTCATTTGCGCCTGGATTAGCATCTGATGGTTCTGAGACTATAACTGGAACTCCTACTGTCACTATAACTGTTCTTTCTGGAACAGATGCAACTCCTCAATCGAGGCTTGTATCTGGGCCATTAGTTGTAGGACCATTAGTAAGTGTTCTTCTTGGAACTATGATAGCTAGCACTAACTATGAGATTATGATTATTGTCCATACATCAAAATCTCAGATACTGAGTCTTTCTACCCAACAGCAATGTCTCGCAGATTAAGAGGTTATTATGGTCGCCGAATCACCACATTCTCGCCAGGCACGTCGTCTTCACGCTGTTGATAAGGCTTACAGAACTTCTCACAAAGCAATTCACGATGACTTTAACAAAGTCTTTGATGCTTTGATGCAGAAACATGGATTACAAATTAATAGCCTTATGGACTATTTTTCTTTTCCTCCAGAATTTCACGAAGATTTGGCTGAAGCGAAGGCTGCGTTTATGGCTGGGCATACTCTTGCTCAGGATGCTAGGCAGTCTTCAGTTTCTGCTCTTCCACGTAGGCACTAATGCCCACTATCCATCTTGGCATTCAAGAGCTTCCTTATTCGTTAGTTGATACTACTCCTGTTGGAAATAGTGATAAATCCAAGAGCGATATGACAACTGGCGATGTTGCAGAAATTCTTGAAGAAAATTACGGAGTGATGGAACATTTCTGGGAACGCCACGAAGAAGATGCTGTGAATGCTATAAGTGATTCTTTATCTTCTGCATTTGAAGCACAACTTGATGGCGCTCCTTTTAATGTTTCCGCTCTTGAGCAAGGTGCCAAAGAGGTAGAGAACCTCTTCAAAAAATTCTTAGAGAATAGAGAAATGGACGGCCTAGTTGGTGGCGTTCCTACTCTAGCTGCCATTAAAGGAATATCTCACAGACCTAAATCAGTTCGCAAAACACCTTGGGTATCTTTTATAGATAGTGGACTATATGAGTCTTCATTTAGATGCTGGATTGATTAATGACATTTACTGAACCTGTTCAGCCAAAGAATGGAATTGGCGCCAGTCTGGCGGCAGGCGTTAAGACGTTATCTCTTAGCGATCAGGTTAATTTCGTCCAGTATGTAAGAATGGTATTGCCTTTAGATGGCTATGTGTTCTGGGTTAGATCATCAAACACTACAGCTATAAAAGGCTCATTACATTATTCTACTCAGCAAATTCAGAATGAATCTGAAACTGAAGGAATGAGCATAGTAACATTTACCGCTCTTTCTCCAGTTCAAGCGTTCAATAATATCGCTCCAAATACGTTGTGGATCGGAACGTATAATGGAGATAATGAAAACTACGATGGTCCTATAAATTTTGCCTTCTCACAAAGAGGGCGCTATTATAAATCGGCTGATTTATTTCATTACGTAGGCGTTGCAGTTTTACCAGCATTGAGTGCTCAGCTACTAAACTCTGCTGATGAAATAACAACTGCTGTTCCAGTAGTTTCAAATAGCTTGCCTATTTGGTTATCTCTCAACACATACGTTCCGCCATATCCTGGCTTTACAACTGGTTTAACTTTATACCCATCTTTCGTTTTGCCTGATAATTTAGAACCGCCTTATGGAGCGGTTCATATTATGCCTGAACAAACTGAGTCTTATCAGGCAGCACCTTGGTTTGGTCCTACTACATCTCAATCTTCTTTATCTCACGATAAGCTAAGAATTACTTTATATGGCTTAACTAACGATTTGGCTTTAACTTTTATTGATGCCGTTCTTCAGTTTAGTTATGACTACAATACTCTTGGCATACAAAATATGCCAGTAATACGTGATGAAAAGCGTACTGCTCCAGAGCTTGCAGTTATAGCTATGAAAAAGACAATAGAATTTGAAGTTTCTTACAATCAGCAAACTGCGCGTAATGTTGCGCGGCAGATGATAACTAAATGCGTAAACCAATATCTCCCTCAGCCATTAACGGCTGTTGGATTTATGCCGCCAGCACCTTAACCCTCAGGAGAATATAATGCCGCAGACCCCTCTCAATGTCAACATTGCCAAAAAGGCAGGCTCTACCGCTGGTGGTCTCGCCCAGCTTGATAGCGTTGGAGCATTAGCTGTTACGCCTGGTGGAATTAGCTCGACGCTCAACGTTACTGCCGCTGCTGTTATCAAAGCTGCTCCTGGTAGGCTTTGCAAAATTCACGTTGTTGCGCCTGGGACTACTGGTGGTGCGCTTACCATTAATGATCTTACTACCACTACTGGTAGTGCTGCCAGCAACACTATTCTTTCAGTTCCGTTTGGATCGCTTACTGCCGGTCAGGTTATTGCGCTTGATTGGCCGTGCCTTGTTGGTATTGCTGTTACTGCTGTCCCAACTGGCGGTTCTCCCATTTATAGCATTTCGTGGATGTAATTTTTCACGTTATGTTATAACTTAAATTGAGGGATCGCGCGCATGGCTAACTCTATTGTTCAAGTTAATGTCTCTGTCAATGTCGCGCCAACACATTCGACGCTTCAAAAGACTGGGGCACTTATTTCCCAGGGCGGCACTATTTTGTCCCCTGGGAACTATTCACTTTTGACTCAGCTTAGCGATTTGACTGCGCTTCTGCCGTCACCCGCATCTATTAGCAATTTAGTTTGGGCTCCTGGAACTGTTACTGTTACGACGACTTCTAATCATGGATTACCTAATGGTGCTTCGTTATATATTGTGATCGCAGGTTCTACAGGAGCCACTATTCCTAATGGATATAATGGAACGTTCTTAGCCACAGTTACTGGCGTAAATACTTTCACTTATCCTTTAGCTACCAATCCTGGAACTCCTGGTCCTTATGGAACTTGGGTTACTGGTTCGTCTGTTCAGCTTGTTCAGATGGCAACCACTTTCTTCGCGCAGGGTTTTGCCACTAGCGTTTTTGTCCTTGAGCTTGGTGCAAATAGCGTAAATGCTGGCGTAACTACTCTCAGTGCGTATTTGACTGCTAACCCTAACTCCAACTATGTTTCTGGGGCGCAAGGTTACTTCTATTCATATCTTGTCCCGCGCGAATGGGATGGGAATGCGTCATTTATCGCGCTTATGACTTCTTATCAGTCTCCTACTGCGCGCACCTATTTCTTCATTACGACTACGCTTTCAACTTATATGCTTTACAATGCACTTCAGAAATGTGCTGTATTGCTTGTTGAAGCGCCAGTGTATGGGATTTGGCCGGCGAATGCTTTAACTGCTATCACGTATTCTACTGGGCAGGTTACTGCTACTACCACTACTGCACATGGTATCGTTCCTGGGCAATGGTTTACTATCTCTGGTGTTCTTCCTGTTGGGTATAATGGCTTGTTTAATGCCCAGGCAGGAACGACAGGAACTACAATCGTTTACAATGTGAACTCGGCTCTTGGTGCACAGACTCAGCTTGGTACTTTACAGGCAAGTCTATATAGTAGTGCTGGTATTGGTTCTAATGAATTCTCTATGGCTGGTCCTTTCCAGACCACGTTGCAATACACTCCAAGTTCTGTGAATAGAGTTACTCCGTTTGCGTTCACTTTCATTTATGGTGTGACTGCATTCCCAACTCAGGGGAACAATGCTTTACTTACCACTCTTAAAACTGCTAACGTAAATATTATTGGAACTGGTGCTGAAGGTGGTATTTCTAATACTATCATTCTATGGGGCAAAACGCTTGATGGGAATGACTTCACATATTGGTATTCGATAGATTGGGTACAAATTAATCTTGATCTTGATACTGCTAATGCTGTTATCAACGGATCAAATAATCCAATTAACCCGCTATATAATAGCCAGCCTGGAATTGATGTTCTTCAAGGCGTTGCTGCATCCACTATGACGCGAGGCATCACATATGGCCTTGTTTCGGGGAATGTCATCCAGGTTGCTCTTGATGGTAATGTTCTCAATACTAATCTTGACTTGGGTTTGTATGCAGATACTACAGTTGTGAATGCTGTTCCATTTGTGACTTATGCTCAAGAAAATCCAAGCGATTATAAGCTTGGTCGGTATGCTGGTCTGACTGTTATTTATATGCCGCAGGCTGGTTTTACCAATATCGTTTATAATGTCAATGTTACGCAGCTGATCGCGGTCTAATTGAAATTCCTGCGCTTATTGGAGAATAGATAATGGCTAACCCAATCGTCCCGCAGGGAGTTCTCAATCGGCTCCGTGCATCAATTACTTTCGTTGGTTTTCCTTCTCTAAACGTAACTGCCTCTTATCTTGGTAAAGAGGGAGTCAGCATGTCTTTCGATGGAGTTGCTACAACTCCTATTGAAACAATGACAGGCGTTGTTCAGTCGCCAGAGCCTTATCAGAGAGTCACTGTTATGGCGCATCTGTTAAAGACGCAGGCTCTGGCAAATGCGTTCAAGCAACAGATTGAATCTTCTACGTTGCTTGGTGACTGCACGGTTAGAACTGATGCAGTGAATATGGACCCATACCAGTTATCAAATTGTTCAGTTAACAATGTTAATCCATTAAAGTTTGATGGATTAGACGCTGGATGGGGCATCATAATTACAGGCATTTATTATATCAATAGTGCTCTGTGGAATACCTAATAGACCTGGGAGGTCATTTTGTTGTCACTTAATAAGAGGATCAATTTCGTTATACCTGTTGAAATTAAACCTGGTGTTACCGTATACGTCCATTCGACGCCTATTGGTGAAGAGGTTTTTGAATCCTATTTTAAAGTGTTAGCCAAAGCATTCACGGAAATGTATGCTGGAGGTTATTCTGCTATCTCTGGTCCACGCATCGCGAAATTGTTGATTAAACAAATCTCGACAGATGCTGGAATATGGGAAGGCAAGAATGGCGTTAATGCTGGATTATTAGGAGAGATTCACAGATTAACGAATGTAGTTGCTCCAACTAATGGTAAAGGCTGGGGCGTTACACCATATGAAGATTATCTTAATCAAAGTATTTTCGATAGCGATGATGTATCAGAGATTGAGAATGCTCTCTGTTATTTTACGCTAGCCTCAGTAATGCACAAGAAAGCAGAACTGAGGCAGATACTAGACGAGGCCGGTTCACTGTGGGGTGCGCGAACCGAGTTATTGGATTGTATGGGGTTGAAAGATTTCTTATTGACATCGACACAGGCCGAGAGTATTGGAGAGAAGGCGAAAGTATCGTCCATTCCATCCTAGATTGGGCGTCTAATGAAGGCATGGAATCAGTCTTAAAAGAAGCTGATCCTGATTTCTCCTTTACCTCTCCACATTCATATCGAAATCGGTTTATTCAGGAACTGACTAAACTAATGAAGAGAGGGTGATGTGGTACTCAAAATTAAAATTGATGTATCCGCAGATGCATCCAAACTTCAGCCATCAGTAAGTAATCTTGAGAAGTATGTCAATAACGTTAGGGCAACTTCTGAAAGCTTAAAGAAATTCCAGTCTGAATTAAGGTCCGTGCAAAAAACGGCCAAGCAGACTTTGAAAATCTTTGAAGAACAAAGCGCCACAATAGATCACGCCTCAAATACTCACAGAGGCTTTTCTGACGCTGTGCGGACAGCCGGTTCACTATTCAGCAGGCTTGCGCGAGATACTCGCGGAGTAGCTGAAAACCTAGCTCGCGCCGCTTCATCTTTACTTTCAATTACAACTTTGACTGGAGCTGTCGGCGGACTCATTGGGTTCGCTGGCGGGCTTTTTGGCGCGCAAGAGCTTTCGCGCTCAGTTATGGTTCAGCGCCGTGCAGCTATGGGACTAGGAATTGGCTATGGACAGCTCAATTCTCTAAGCACAAATTTTGCACGACTTGGTGATGTACAGTCCCAGCTTGGTTCTGTTGCTGGTGGATTGTATAATTATTCATCACCTTTATATACCACATTATTAGCAACTGGCGCTACAGGTCTAGGCAATAGTCAAGGTACTACTCAGACCTATGTTGATCTAATGAGAAGAATACCTGAACTTTTTAAGGACGTTCCAGAAGGAGCAATAGGTTTAAAATCTCAGGCTCTTGGATTAGATCAATATATGAGTGTTTTAGATATTGTAAAGAGGCTCCACACTTCTGCATCTGAATTTGATCAATTACAGAGGAACTCATCTTTAGACGTTGCAGCTATGAATCTGTCGCCTGAAGTTTTAAAGGCTTGGACAGATTTATCTGTCACATTGGAAGCATCTGGTAATATTATTCAAAGCGTCTTAGCTGAAACATTAGTTCCTTTAACTGGTCCTACAGGCGATCTGTCAAAAGGAATGATTAAAGTTATAGATGCTTTTGCAGCAAGTCAATTAGCCTTAGATGCTATTAATGGCGTTGAAGGTGGAATAAAGTTTATATCTGATAAACTTGGAGATAAAACTTTACAAGATGATGCCGCTCGTTTTATGAGAGGGCTCATAGAACTTGAATCAAGATTAAAGACTGTTCTGAGATATTCTGTTCCTGTAGTCCGTGGAGCATGGGAAGTTTTAAAAGCTGTTACTGGACAAACAATACACGTCCAAGGCAGCTTCGGAGCGTTAGTCCACAAATATAATCCTTGGACATATATTGGTCCAGACGATCCTTCTACTGTTCCTGATGCGCCAATTATTGATGATACTAAAGGTCCAGCATATAAATTTGAACAAACTAGAAGTGTTCCTAGTTTGATTCCTATGACTTCCCCAGGAACTACATCTGCTCCTGCATCTGACAGTAGTGGATTGTCTAGTGACTTTAGTGGTCTGCGTTTATCCAGTAATGAGGCAGTCGCTGGTGGCGCTGTAGAAGCTGGATTGATTGCTCTTGCTAGACATGAGCAAAGCACAGAAAATGTTAGCGCGTTCCATGCTTTTAAAGATTCATATCATACTTGGGCAAATCCTAATAGTTTCCACAATCGTGGATTAGCTTTTGATGTTTCTTTAAATGGAGGAGACTATGATGGGGCTCGTTCCAGAGTTCGGGCCTATTTAACAGGTCTTGGACTAAAAGAAGGCGGAATGGGAGGTCTAGGCGATTTTGCTATTGAATCTGGTACATATGATCATTTGCATGTTCAATTTAATAGCAAAGCATCTGCTCAAAAATATTTGGAAGATATTGCTCCAAAATCTCAAAAGAGCAGAGCTGAACTGATACAGCATTTTAGGCATGGTAGACAAAGCATTAAAATGCCAACTATTACTGGTGGCTTCAAAACTGATGTTCCATTCTTTGCGCGCAATCCTACTGGAAAATATAGCGGCTGGGATATTGAGACTAAGAAAAAAGACAATACTCAATCCTATTTAGATCAGTTTCGTGGTGCAAAAGACAACCGATCAGTTATAGTTCAGAACTTAACAGGTGAAGCCACGGTGGATACTTCTCGTCAGGTTTATGGCTAATGCCTTTAAAGCCAATATTAGACATAGAGCTTGATGACTCAAAGTTTAAAGAGTTTACCAAGCTCTATGATAAATATCAGGCTCAGATTAAAAAGCTCCCAGAACAGTGGGCCGCTGTAAATCTTGCTGTTGGTGATAATGCTGAATCTATAAAAGAGGCAAAAGATTCAGCTAAAGAACAAAGTGAAGAAATAAAGAACCAGACTGAACATGCTAAGAAATTTCACACAGTAGTTAAGGCTACTCGTGATACTTTTACATCAATTAATGCTAGATCAAAAAATATTGAAGATAGCATTTTTAGAGCTACCAAACATCTTGCTCGCTGGTCTACATTAACAGCAGTTGTTTCAGGCCTTACCGGTGGCGCTGCTTTATTTGGAATCAATAAATTAGTTGATCTTGTTGCGTCGCAGCGCCGCCAATCTATGGGTCTTGGTATTAGTTATGGACAAAATTTATCGTTCAATACTAATTATCAAAGGCTTATAAATCCTGGTTCTATGCTGAGTAACATCGCTACTGGAAAATACACTATCGGTTCTCCAGAATATATAGCAATGTCAGCGTTAGGTATAAATGGTTCTGAAATAGCTAATAAGTCAGCTTCTGATTTATCAGCTGAATTTGTTCAAAAAGTTCACGATCGTTTCAAAAATACAGAACCTGGATTTATAGGCCCTCAAGCAGAGGCTATGGGTCTAACAAACATCGCTCCATTGTCTGAGCTCATAACCATTTCTAGAGCTACAGATGATGAAATAAAGAGTATGGATGATAAGTATAAGAAACAAGCCCAAGAAATGGGACTTGGAGATAAGACTCAATTAAGCTATCAAGATTTAGTGACAACATTGTTGCGCACTAAGAATGTCTTGACTACTGTTTTTGCTGATAGATTAGCTCCATTGGCTCCTAAGATCGCGGAGCTTTCTACAGTGTTTTCTGATGCCGTCGTTGTTTTCTTGAAGAGTGATGACGTTAAAAAATTCATTGGCAACATTGCTGGAGATTTAGGCGAACTCTCTGACGAAATGAAGAAGCCAGAATTCCAAACTGCTATTGAGAATTTCATTAAGCAAGTTGGACAAATGGCTACTTCAATCTGGAATTTCGTATCCAGTTTTGGAGGCAAAGATACTGCTACTCCATTGCCTGCTTCTCAGCCTTCTGCCTCGCCTTCTGGTGCTAAGTCTGTTTCTCCATTAATACAAAATCCAATATCTTCTATTACATCTGGTAGTGTTGCGTTTAACGGGCGCGTTTATCCAAATACGATAGCTGGACGCATACAGCACGCGCGTGATTATGCTGCCTCTATTGGATTGCCTCCTGATCTAGAGGCAGGCCTGGCAACTACAGAAGGCGCCAATACATTCGCTCGTGGAGCTAATTTCGCTAGCACATCAGATATTGATCCTATTACTAAACAGCCATTTTCGTTTAGTACGTTCCAGAATAATATGAGGCCTGGGGCTTTTGGAGATATATTAAGGCAACAGACTGGATTAGATTCAGCTAATGCTAATGATTGGCAAGCGGTTGATGAAGCGACTATGCGCTGGCAAAGAGATCACGGATATGGTCCGTGGACAGGCGATCCCACAATAGAAGCCTGGAGAAATGCTGGTAAATTGCCAATCGTAACGATTAGACCAAATACTGGCAATAATGCTGCCATTTCACATTATATAACCAGCAACCCATATACGTCTGCTGATACGGGGCACTAATGGGAATTTCTTCTGGAGCAGTTGCATTTAAATTAACATATCAAATATCTCCTATCATAATGACTGGAGGTATTGCATCGACGTTAGTTGGTGGAATGCTGCCTGTTCTTTCATTGTCTAATGCAATTTCATTTGTTGGCGGCATACTTAATCCAGGTTCTAGCGCATTAAGTCTTGATGATTATTTCGCATATTTTCAACCGCTTCCTGGTGGAACTTTAATAGACCAACAAGTTGGAATGTATCCATTCGCTAATCAACAAGTTGCAGCGAATGCAGTTATTCAGCAACCTCTTACTATATCAATGCTTATGGTTTGCCCAGCTGGACGCGGTGGAGGATATTCTTCTAAATCTGCTCTGATGCAATCGCTTCAAGCATCATTTAACAATCACAATACGTCTGGTGGACTCTATACAATTCTTACTCCAGCATTCCCTTATACTGATTGTGTTATGACAGCTATGACAGATATTTCTTCTGGCGCTACGCATCAGGTGCAAAATTCATATAAACTTGATTTCTTAAAGCCTTTGGTTACTCTTGCAGCCGCTTCTGGTGCGCAGAATGCGCTCATGTCTCAAATCAGTGCAGGATTGCCGACTGGCTTAAGCTCAGCATCTACTGGTAGAGTTGCAGGCCCAGTATGACGACTTATTTCAGCGTTCCTCTTTATGGAATATCTCCTAATCCTTTCGTTGGCAATACGGCTGGAGATACAGGATCAACATTCATACCTGGTGCCTGGCAAGGTTCGCAGATAACAATTAATCAGGTTCCTGCTAATACTCAGACGCCTTCTTTTAGCCCAACATTAGATGGAAATCCTTATACAATAAATGTTGTGTGGAATTTATTTGGGCAAAGATATTATTGCAATTGTTATGATTCCAGTAATAGTTTGGTATTCACTACTGCTCTTATCCACACAGATCAAAGTCTTGCGAACGAAACTCTTTCTTGGGATCCAAATGCCCTAGAAGTGACAGTAACAACTAGCACTCCTCATGGATACAAGATAGGAACTGTTGTCAGTTTAACGATTGAAAACGTTTCTCCATCAGGGTATAATGGTACGTTCCCTTGTTATATTGATGGGCCTTCTACATTCCAATATACAATGTCTGTTTATCCTGGTCCTGTTTCTTCTGCTGGACAAGTTGCTTATTATTTCAATATTTGTGGTGGATATTTTAGCTCCACTCTTATATACCGCAATGAACAATTTGAGGTTAATCCTTAATGCGCTGGTATAAGATAGTAGCTGGTGGGCAAACTTGGGACGCTACTAGCGATCCATATGCCTTAAATGTCGAAATGGATATACCTGTTACTGTTCAAAATTTGCCTGCCAACGGCACTGGCGCATTTGTTCGTGTTTGGGGGATACCTCTTCAGACTTTGCTGAATGCTAAACAATTTAACAATCAACCAATATCTGTTTATGGAGGAATGCAGCAGGGACTGCCACTGGCAAATCCTTCTCAGCAGGGCTTATTAGTCCAAGGCAAATGCTACCCAGCTTTAGGGAATTGGGTAGGGACCGATATGACTCTTGATTTCTTTATAGTTGTTGCTGCTGGTGTTCCTAATCCAAAAAGGGCTGCTAACGTAATTCACAATTGGAAAGCCAATACTCCGCTTAGTCAACCTATAGCGCAAACTATTCAAACGGCTTTCCCTGGATATACACCTATTATAAATATCAGCGATAAGCTAAAACTCAATTATGATGACACAGGTTTTTATCAGACACTCGGCCAATATGCCAGATATATTTACAATATATCTATGAGTATAATGGGATCGACTGCTGGTTATTTTGGCGTTCACATGTGGACGCAGGGCAAAAATATTTATGTATCTGATGCTACTCAACCGCAGCAAGGCGGCGCTGGACAGATACAATTCCAAGATTTAATAGGACAGCCTATTTGGACTGGTATCAATACTATACAGTTCAAAACTGTTATGCGTGGTGATATCAATCTCCTTGATACGATTACATTGCCTCCAGCTTTAGCAACTCTTACGCAAGGTTCAGCTACACAAGTTGGTGGACAAGGATCAAATGTTATACAGGGACAATTCAAAATTTTAAGAATGCGTCATACTGGTAATTTTAGACAGCCTGATTGGCCTTCGTGGTGCACGACTTTTGATGCGATGACATTAAATGCCCAATGATCACCTGAATACACCAATCCCATTTTCTCTTTCGCGCGCTATTGATGAGCGGACGCAAGATAAAGAGCAAATTTCAACTAAAGCTCTTCCATGTACTGTGACCAAAATTGTTGGTGAATTAGTTACAGTTTCAATTGATATGAAGGGCAATTATACAATACCCAATATTACTATTCCTCAATTATTCTCTGAGTACTTTAGACAACCTACACAAGTTGGAGATAAAGGTTGGGCAATTCCTGCTGATTTTTATCTTGGTGGACAGTCTGGCCAAGGTGGAGGAACTGCCAATTTCTACCAAAGAGGCAATTTGACTCCGCTTGTTTTCGCTCCAATTAGTCAAAAGAAATTCCCACATAACACTAGCCGTGATCCTAATTCTGCATTCGTGAATGGGCCGAACGGCGTTATAATCCAGGATACTGGCGGACATTGCTTTATCACTCTTACGACGACTACCATAACTGTTACTGATTCTTATGGTAATTCTATCGTAATGGGATCGACAGGCGTTGCAGTAAATCCAGCATCTGGTAAGAAAGTGTTTCTTGGTGGAGACGGCTCTACAGGCAATTATGATTTTGTTCTAACGCCTTCTGGGCCATCAACTAATGTCAAAGCAAGGACTAGCTGATGCGCACCTATGGACGTGTCACAGATGAATATGGCAATAAGACTTGGGTAGAGATTCAGACTGACGTAAACGGATTTAATGATTACGTCTATTTGACTGCTCTTATTCAAGAATTAAAGCTAAACCTAGGTGAGTCTCCTTTTTGGGGAGATAGAGGAATACCAGCAAAATCATCTGTCGTTCAGCAAGTTGCTCCTGATTATTATACGATGCTGATGCAACAGAGATATTCCAAATATTTTCTAAATCTGATTATCGTTAAAACGCCTCCATTGCCTGGATATCCAGAAACTACTCCAACTTATCGCATAAATGTTACGACACATCAAGGCGTCCAAGAAGAATTATACGTCCCAGTTTGAGGATTGACAAGTGGCTTCATTTCCTATTGTTCTTGGTCAAGCTGGATATTTACCACAAACGCCTGCATCATTATTAGCGGCGCTTCTGGCGAATGTCGCTTCTACCAATCCAGGATATACAGCTAACTTACCAGGCTCGTTGATTGAAGATATTTCTTCAACTGACGTTTTTGCGTTACTTCAATGTGATAGCGCAATTGCAGAGATTATAAATTCATTAACGCCTTATGGCGCCAATGCTTTTATGCTTAATCAATTAGCGCAGGTTTATGGAATTCAGCCAGGGCTGGCTACAAATACCAACGTTTACGTTGTGTTCTCAGGTCCTGCTGGATTTGTTATAAACCAAGGTTTTACTGTTAGTGATGGAACGTATCAGTATACGATCCCTGATGGCGGAGTTATTGGAGCATCGCTTACCAGCCTTCCATTATATGCTGTAGCTACCACTCCTGGTTCTTGGTCTATAGCTGCTGGTACTGTTACTCAAATTGTCACTTCTGTTCCTTCAATATACAATGTAACAGTTAGCAATCCACTTGCTGGTAATCCTGCTACTTCTGCCGAGACTGAA
>TBL_comb47_HYPODRAFT_10005651_pt1 | contig 13854 bp, 9 predicted proteins | sample TroBogypolimnion_40_FD_10682 | JGI IMG/M metagenome (IMG submission 10682)
CTCGTCGTCAAACAGGCTGCCCTGGTGCAGGTCTGGCGGCGGCGACAGCCAGTTGCCAATCACCACATCCACCTCGCCCTGGGCCAGCTGGGTGCGGTAGTCGGTGGCGGGAGACAGGGGATGGATCTCGATCTCGCACAGCGGCGCCTGGCTCTTGATCTCGGCCACCAGCTGCGGCAGAAACAGCGGGTCCAGGTAATCGGAGGCGGCGACACGGAACAGGTCGCGCGCCGTGGAAGGCTCAAAGCCACGGGCATCAGAGAACAGCATCTGGGCGGCACGCAAAATGCTGGCTGCTGGTTCGAGCATGCGCTGACCAGCCACGGTAGGCACCATGCCGGAGCCCGAGCGCACCAAAAGCGGGTCTCCAGCAAAGTCGCGCAGACGCTTGAGCGCGCTGCTGACCGCCGGCTGGTGCATGCCCAGGCGGATGGCGGCGCGTGAAACACTGCGTTCTGTCAACACGGTATGGAGGACCCTTATCAAGTGAAGGTCTATCTTGTCAAAAAGGTTTTGGTCTCTCATACAGTCGCTGCAATGTGTGCCATATGCTAATGCGTATGGCTGTCTGCTGACTCCCGATTTACCCTCCCGCACGAGGAACCCTGAATGAATACCAAACCCCTGCGATTTTTACGGCGCGGCCAGGTCGTCACCCTGAGCGGCGTGGAGACCCACCGCACCCTGCTCGACCTGCTGCGCGAGGACCTGCATTGCACCGGCACCAAGGAAGGCTGCGGCGAAGGCGACTGCGGCGCCTGCACCGTGGTGCTGGGCGAAGAAAAACAAGGCAAGCTGGAACTGAAGGCCATCAACAGCTGCATCCGGCTGGCGCATTCGATCGACGGCATGGCGCTGTGGACGGTGGAGGATTTAAAAAATCATCCCGCGCAGCAAGCCATGGTCCAGTGCCACGGCTCGCAATGCGGCTTTTGCACGCCCGGCTTTGTCATGAGCCTGTTTGCCCTCTACGAAGCCAAGGCCGGCCAGCCCATCACCCGCACACAGGCCCAGGGCGCGCTGTCCGGCAACCTGTGCCGTTGCACCGGCTACCGGCCGATATTGGATGCGGCGCAAGCCATGCAGGAACTGCCCCCGGTTCGCGTGGATGAAGCGGCCGTGCTGGCCGGTTTGCGCCAGCTTGCCAAGCCCGAGCGCCCAAGCCCAGGCGCCGACTATCTCTTGCCCACCCGCCTCACCGACCTGCTGGCCCTGCGCGCCCAGTACCTCGATGCCCAGCTGGTAGCCGGCTGCACCGACGTCGGCCTGTGGGTCACCAAGATGCACATGCAGTTCCCGCGCATCCTGGACCTCACCCGCGTCAAGGAACTGCGCCGCGTCGAGCAATACAAGCACCACATCGCCATTGGCGCTGCAGTAAAGCTGACCGGTGCCTTCTCTGCCCTGGTGGCGGACCGGCCGCAGCTGGCCAGATTTGCCCACCGCTTTGCCGGCCTGCCGGTGCGCAACTCCGGCACGCTGGGCGGCAATGTGGCCAATGGCTCTCCCATTGGCGACTCCATGCCGCTGCTGATTGCGCTGGGCGCGAACGTGGTGCTGATGAGCACAAGAGGCCACCGCGAGCTGCGGCTGGAAGACCTGTACACGGGCTACCGCAAGAACGTGATGGCCAAGGACGAGGTGCTGGCCTGGATCAAGGTGCCCAAGGCGGTGAAGACCGAGTTCTCCCGCGTGTACAAGATTTCCAAGCGCTTTGAGGACGACATCTCGGCCGTCTGCCTGGCGCTGAATCTGCATATCGACAAGGGCATGGTGAGCCATGCGTCCATAGGCGTCGGCGGTGTCGCCGCCACGCCGGTGCGAGCCTTTAAAACCCAGGCTTCCATGCTGGGCCAGCCCTGGAACCCCTCCACGGTGCAGGCCGCGATGCAGGTGCTGCGCCAGGAGTTCAGCCCCATCAGCGACATGCGCGCATCGGCCGCCTACCGCACCGAGGTGCTGGGCAACCTGCTGCAACGCTTCTGGCTGGAGAGCCAGGGTACGGCGGACAGTTCGCTGGAAACCTTGGTGTTGGAAGGAGCAGCCGCATGAGCCCCAAAACCACGACGCAAGCCGCCGGCAGCTCGGTCCACCACGAAAGCGCCGCGGCCCAGGTGGCGGGGGCAGTGCACTACATCGACGACCTGCCGGAGGTGCGCGGCACCCTGCATGCCGCACCCATTCTCTCCAATGTGGCCCACGGCCGCCTCATGGGCGTGGACGCCAGCGCCGCGCTGGCCATGCCCGGCGTGGTGGATGTGATCCTGGCGCGCGACATTCCCGGCGACCCCCAGCTGGCCGCCTTTGCCGGCGACGAGCCGGTGTTTGCCACCGACACGGTGCAGTTTGTCGGCCATGTCATTGGCGTGGTGATTGCCAGGACCACGTTGCAGGCCCGGCGCGCCGCACGCAAGGTGAAGCTCGACATTGAAGCCCTGCCCGCCATCCTGAGCGTCAAGGCTGCCTTGGCAGCGAAGAGCTACGTGCTGCCGCCGGTCCATGTGCGCCGCGGCGATGCGGCGGCGGCCATGAAAACGTCCATGCACACCATCACCGGCACGCTGGAAGTCGGCGGCCAGGAGCACTTTTATCTGGAGGGCCAGATTGCCTATGTGCTGCCCATGGAGCAAAACCAGTGGACGGTCTACAGCAGCACCCAGCATCCCGGCGAGGTACAGCACTGGGTGGCGCATGCACTCGGTATCGACAACCATGCCGTGCGCGTGGAGTGCCGGCGCATGGGCGGGGGCTTTGGCGGCAAGGAAACCCAGGCCGGTCATCTGGCGGTGTGGGCGGCCGTGGCGGCCAAGAAAGTGGGCCAGGCCATCAAGCTGCGCTTGGACCGCGACGACGACTTCATGGTCACCGGCAAGCGCCATCCGTTTGCATACGAATACACCGCAGGCTTTGACGACACGGGCCGCCTGACCGCCCTGCAACTGATGATGGCCGCCAACTGCGGCTGGAGCGCCGACCTGTCCGGCCCGGTGGCGGACCGCGCCATCTTCCACAGCGACAACGCCTATTACCTGGAGCATGTGGAGATCGCGTCCTACCGCTGCAAGACACATACGCAAAGCCACACCGCCTTTCGCGGTTTTGGCGGACCACAGGGCGTGATCCTGATCGAGGCCATCATGGGCGATATCGCGCACCAGCTCCAACTGGACCCGCTGGATGTGCGCCTGCGCAACCTCTACAGCGAAGAAGCGCTGGCGGACGGCACCGGCAAGCGCAACACCACGCACTACCAGATGCAGGTGGAGGACAACATCCTGCAGCCGCTGATCAGCACGCTGGAAACCAGCAGCAGCTACCGCCAACGCCGCGCCGAAATCGAAACCTGGAATGCACAGAGCACCGTGCTGAAACGCGGCATTGCGCTGACCCCGGTGAAGTTCGGCATCAGCTTTACCGCCACCCTGTTCAACCAGGCCGGCGCTCTGGTCCATGTCTATACCGATGGCAGCGTGCAGGTGAACCATGGAGGCACCGAGATGGGCCAGGGCCTGCACACCAAGGTCTCGCAAATCGTGGCCGATGAGTTGGGCATCCCCTTCGAGAAAGTGTTGGCCACGGCCAGCGACACCAGCAAGGTGGCCAATGCATCGGCCACGGCCGCATCTGCGGGCACCGACCTGAACGGCCGCGCCGCCCAATACGCCGCGCGCCATGTGCGCGACAACCTGGCCGCCTTTGTGGGTGGACTGGACGGCTGCGGCGCTGGTGCCATCCGCTTTGAGGGTGGCAGCGTGCATTCGCCCCAAACCACGCGCAGCTTTGAAGAAGTGGTGGCCATGGCCTATGCCAACCGCATCCAGCTCTGGAGCGACGGCTTTTACCGCACGCCCAAGATCCATTACGACAAGACCACGCTGAGCGGGCGGCCCTTTTATTACTTTGCCTATGGTGCGGCCTGCACCGAGGTGGCCATCGACACGCTGACCGGCGAGAGCCGCGTGCTCAAGGTCGACATCCTGCACGACGTCGGACGCAGCATCAATCCGGCCATAGACATAGGCCAGATCGAGGGCGGCTTTGTCCAGGGCATGGGCTGGCTGACCACCGAGCAACTGGTGTGGAACGATAGAGGTGTTCTCTCCACCCACGCGCCCAGCACCTACAAGATTCCCACCGCCGGTGATGTGCCGCAGCACCTCAAGGTGGACCTGTGGCCCGAACCGAACCGCGAGGACAACGTGTTTGGCAGCAAGGCCGTGGGTGAGCCACCCTTTATGCTGGCCATCAGCGTCTATGAGGCGCTGCGCCATGCGGTGGCACAGGCGCGCGCGGACGGTGCAGTCGTTCGGCTCACCGCACCCGCCACGGCCGAGCATGTGTTGCGCGCCTTGAAGTAGCGAACACGCCACCACCGCAGCCACAGCGGCGGTGGGCGCCTTCCTGCGCTTTGCCTACGCCCTGAAATCGCATATAGTCGTCTTATTCGTACATTTATATAAACGACTTTCAGGGCGGTTTTCCATGTCAGACAGTGCAGTTGCCGACTCCATGCGTGCAGACCAGGCTGTCTGGAAGATACTGGTGGTCGACGACGAGCCGGCCATACACCAGGTCACCAAACTGGCCCTGCGCAACCTCTCGGTGCTGGGCCGCCCCAGCCAGCTGATCAACGCACTGTCCGCCAAGGACGCCCGCGAGCAACTCGAAAAACATCCCGATATCGCCGTGGTCCTGCTCGACGTGGTGATGGAAACCGAAAACGCCGGACTCGATTTCATCAAGCATGTGCGTGAGCAGGCCGCCAACCCGCTGGTGCGCATCATTCTGCGCACCGGCCAGCCGGGCCAGGCACCCGAGCGTCAGGTGATGGTGGACTACGACATCAACGACTACAAGGAAAAAACCGAACTCACGGCCAGCAAGCTTTTTACCTCTGTGATGTCCAGCATCCGCACCTTCGGCCACCTGCAGGCCATGGAGCGCTATCGCCGCGGCGTCGAGGTGCTGGGCCGGCTCAACACCCAGGTGTTTGCCGCTGCCGATACGCAGGCCCTGGCAGAGGCAATGGTGGCGCAGTTGGACGCCCTGGAGCTGTTCAACGGCATGGCCTGCTGGACCGATGGCAGCGCAGCGCCCATTGCCTGCAGTGGCGAGGCACCGCCGCATCAGGTCCAGCTGCAAGTCGCCCGCCAGTCCCCTGGCACCCTGGTCTCTGAGAATGCATGGCATGCCGTTGCTCTGCCGCTTGCCAACGGCCAGACACTGGCGCTAGGCCTGTCTGCGCCCACGCCGCTGGCAGCACCCGCGCTGCACCTGCTGGATCAGTGGCTGCAAAGTGCCCAGGCGGCCCTGGCGCACTGGGCTCCCCAAGCGTAAGCAGCCATGCGCAGCACCCTGCCCACGCCAGACATCCAACTGCGCCGCCTGGTGCATGAACTCAACACCCCGGTGGGCGTAAGCAGCATGGCTGCGTCCATGCTGGCGGCACAGATCGACCGGCTAGCAAGCGAGCACGACGGGCCTGTAACGCAAGAGCTGGCAAGCGTGCTGGAAGAGTGCCGCGAAACCCTCGCGTTGCTGCAGTCCAGTCTGCAACTCTGTGTGCAAGTGTTGCGCAGCAGCGCACCCCCGCCCGAAACAGAGACCTTGTGGCCGCTGATCGACCTGCCAGCCACCTTGCAAAGTGCCGTCTCCGTCTGCCTGGCACGCCACCCCGAAGTGCAGGTGCGCTGCCAGCTGCACTTTGCCGATCGGCTGCAGGTGCATGGCGACGCCGGTGCCTGGCAGCAGGTGGTGGGCAATCTGGCGAGCAATTCGCTGCTGCACGGATTTGCCGGGCGCAGCCAGGGCAGCATCCACATCACCGGTGCCCTGCTGCCCGACCAGCGCATCCTGGTGCATTACTACGACGACGGTATAGGCCTGAGCGAGCAGGCACGAGCGCAACTTTTTGAAGACGGCTTTTCCACCTGCCTGGGCCGTGGTGGCCACGGTCTGGGCATGGGCATAACCCGCGAACTGGTTCACCACAAGCTGAGCGGGCGCATGCAGGTGCACCAGCCCGCCAAGGGAGTCCATATCAGCATCGAAGCCGCCTGCTGATTTCCATCGATTCAACCCAAGGAGTAGATCCATGCAGCGCTACACATTGACCAGTTATGAGCAAGCCAGTCCCGGCACCCGTGCCGTCTATGACGAATTTTTGCGCCTGAGCGGCGCTGACGAGCCCCCGGTCTGGATGACCAGCCTGGGCCACAACCCGACCCTGATCAAGGCCTATTGGGAGAAGACGCGGGGCTGCCTGCTCGAAGGCGAGCTGCCGGTCGCCTTCAAGGAGATCGTGGTGTTCGTGGTGTCCCGCATCAACGGTGCGGCCTATTGCAGCGCCTGCCATGCACATGCCGCCCTGCAGATGGACCCCACCCTGACCTACCAGGACCTGCTCACCATTTTGGACCCAAACAGCGGCGTGCCCATGCCGGCCTCGCACCGGGCGGCCCTGAGGTTTGCCGAAAAAATGACCTATGACGCCAACTCGGTCACCGACGCGGATTTTGAGCATCTGCTGAGCGCGGGCTTCAGCAACAGCGAGATCAAGGAGCTGCTCAGCGTGATCGATCTGGCCATGATGTTCAACTGCTACACCAGCGGCATGCGCCTACCGCTGGATCCGCAATACAAGGCGCTTGTGGAGCAATGACGCAAGTCGACTGCTTCACCCCGCTGGCAGGCCGTGCACCGCGCGCCCTGGATGCGCATCGGGCGGTGCGCTTTGATGGCCTGCTGCAGCTGATAGACGAGGTGCAGCGCCGCCGCTCGATTGAAGAGGTCGCCAAGGTGGTGGCGGCGCGCTGGAAGCACTGCGCCAGTGTCAACAACTGGCGCCTGCTGTGCGTGTACGAGCAGCACTGCGCGCTGGTGGTGGCCGAGGGCAACCAGGCCCAGGTCAGCGAGCTCGAGCTGGAGCAACTGCAGCCCTTTGATGCCCTGATGTGGAGCCGGCGCCTGCCACGCCACTTGGTGCAAGAAGCGCTGCAGGCCGAGCGCTCCGCCCTGCCGCCGGAACTGGCAGACGCACAGGGCGTGGCACTCAGCACGCTGCCGGTGCAGCAGGGCACGCACAGCATCGGCATGCTCAGCGTACTGAGCTTTGACAAGGCCTTCGACAAGCTGGACCGCAAGTTCAATGCGCTGGTGGCCGGTGCCATGGCAGCGCGCATTGTCGCCATACTCACCGAGCACAGCCTGACCCGGGATTTGATACGCGCCCAACGCCAGCTGCTGGAGCAGCGACAGGCCAGCATCATGGGCCGCCTGGTCAATGGCGTGGCGCATGAGCTCAACACCCCGCTGGGCGTGCAGATTGCCTGCTGCGACGCCCTGGCCGCCATGCTGGCCGACGCCGAATCGACTCAGGAGTTTGCCCAGGACATCCAGGAAACCGTCACGCTGATAGACCAGCAGGCCAAGCGGGCTGCAAAAATTGTCAAACGCCTGACGCAGATTTCTGCCGCCTCGGTGGCCGGCCACAAGACCGAAACGCCGTTGCTGGAGGAGCTCACGCTGCTGGCCGGTGCCTACCCGGAGCTGCACATACAGACCGACTGCCCGGAGCAACTGGCCCTGACACTGGACCGCACCGCATTGGGACTGGTGCTGGGCGAACTGCTGGACAACGTGCGCTCGCACAGCGCCTGCTCCGACGGCGCCAGGCCGGTGCAACTGCGAGCCGCAGAGACGGCGCAGGAAGTGAGCATCTGCGTGATCGACCCGGGCTGCGGCTTTGCACCGGAGCAGGCCGCGCATTTTTACGATCCGTTTTTCACCAGCAAGCTCAACCAGGGGCACATCGGCATCGGCGGCTACATCGCCCAGAACGTGGCGAGGGATGCGCTGGGTGCCGCACTGGAGTTGCAGACGCAACCCGGCCACACCGCAGTGACGCTGCGTTTTCCCAAGCCCTGAGGCACCATGGACTACGCCGCGCATACCCAGGGACTGCTTGAGCTCTCACCCGATGGCGTCATCGTGGTGCGCAGCGATGGCAGCATCCTGGCCGTCAACGACAACCTGGTGGCGCTGTTTGGCTATACCGCCACCGATCTGCAGGGCGTGCCGCTGGAGTTTTTGCTGCCGGCCGTCAGCCATGTGCTGGCCCAGGTGCTGGAGGCCGAGGACGGCGGTGCGCGCCAAGCCAAACAGCTGGCCCACGAATACTGGGTGCAGAACGCCGAAGGCAACACGCTGGCCGTGGATGTCACGCTGGCCCGGGTCAGCACCCACGAAGCGGCGCTGGTGTGCGTCTCGGTGCGTGACGCTACCCTGCGCAAGCGCACCGAGCAGGCGCTGGAGGAGGCCCGCATCCGCAGCGACCGCATCCAGAACGACCTGCTGGAGCTCTCCAACACCCTGCCCCTGACCATCTTCCAGGCCGAGAGCAATCTGGCGGGCCAGAGCCACTACAGCTTTATGAGCGCGCGGGTGCAGCAGCTGCTGGGCCTGAGCGCAGCCGATCTGCTGGCCGACCCGGCGCTGTTTCTGTCCTGCCTGGAGGAAGACGATGCGCTGCAGCTCTGCGTGCTGGTGGATGCCGCCGAAGCCAGGCTGCGCCAGGGCAGCGTCGAGGCCTCGTATGCGCTGGCCGTACGCGCCCGTGTCCACGGCGAGCGGCGCTGGATCAAGGTGGCGGCCGTCTTTGGCGGGCACCGGGTCGATGGACGCGTGGTCTGGAACGGCTATCTGGAAGACATCAGCGCGCGCAAGCAGATGGAGCAGGACAAGGAGCTGGCCACCCTGCAATTCAGGACCTTGTGGGAAAAGTCGCCCCACACCTACCTGTTTCGCGGGCCCAGCGGAATGCTCTCCAGCAACGCCCCGGCGCTGGAACTGTTTGGCCTGCGCAGCCCCGCCGAACTGTTGGGGCATTGCGTGGGAGACGCGGTTTTCTCGCCCGAATGTCAGCCCAACGGACAAGCCAGCGGCGCGCTGTTCGCCGAAATTCTGGACTATGCGTCGGCCCTGTCGCGCAGCAAAGACTGCACGACGCTAGCCCCCACGGGGATTGCCCACCGGATTGTGCGGGGCTCGCTCACCTTCGAATGGACCATGCTGCGCCATGGCAAGCTGCCCTTTGTCGCCGAGATGGTGGTCACCCCCATGCAGTTCGACATGCAGGAAGGCCACCTGCTGATTTGCCAGGACATCAGCCTGCAAAAACAGACCCAAACCGAACTGCTCAATGCCAAGCTGGCAGCCGAAGACATGGCCCGCACCAAGGCCGACTTTCTGGCCAATATGAGCCACGAAATACGCACCCCCATGAATGCCATCGTAGGCCTGTCGCACCTGGTGCTGCGCACCGAACTCAACCGCAACCAGCGCGATTTTCTGGGCAAGATTCAGGACTCCGGCCAGCACCTGCTGGGCATCATCAATGACATCCTGGACGTCTCCAAGATGGAGGCCGGCAAGCTCACCCTGGAGCAGCGCGACTTCTCCCTGGGCAAGGTGCTGGACAACCTCACCAACCTGATGGGCGACAGGGCGGTGGCCAAGGGATTGGAGCTGATTTTCGACATCGCCCCCCAGGTGCCAGACTCCCTGCGCGGCGACTCGCTGCGCCTGGGCCAGATCCTCATCAACTACGCCAACAACGCCATCAAATTCACACCGCACGGCGAGATCTGCATCAGCGTGGCACTGCTGGAGCAGCCGGGCCAGCCGCCACATCAGGTGACACTGCGCTTTGCCGTGCGCGACACCGGCATCGGGCTGGACGCGCAGCAGATGGGCAAACTGTTTCAAAGCTTCCAGCAGGCCGACAGCTCGACCACGCGCAAGTACGGCGGCACCGGCCTGGGCCTGGCCATTTCCAAGAGCCTGGCCGAGCTGATGCAGGGCAGCGTGGGCGTGGAGTCGATGCCGGGCCAGGGCTCCACCTTCTGGTTCACGGCACAGCTGGAGCGGGGCAGCCAGCCCGCGCGTTTGCTGCTGCCCGACCCCGACCTGCGGGGGCGCCGGGTGCTGGTGGTGGACGACAACGAAACGGCTCGGCTGGTGATGGGCGATCTGCTGCAGCGCATGCAGTTTTCGGTGGACCTGCTGGATGCCGGCGCGCCCGCGGTGGAGGCGGTGCAGCGTGCCGACAAGAAGGGCCGGCCCTTTGAGATCCTGTTTCTGGACTGGCGTATGCAGGACCTGGATGGCGTGGAATTAGCGCGCCGCGTCCAGGCCTTGAACCTGAACCATCCGCCGGGTGTGGTCATGGTCACCGCCTTCGGCCGGGAGGAGCTGGCACGCAATGCAGTCGACGCGGGCATCGACGACATACTGGTCAAGCCGGTCACCGCCTCGCAGCTCTTTGATACTGCCATGCATGTGCTGGGCGCGGAGGTGACGCCGCGGCCCAACAAGGCGCAAGCCGCCAGCGCGCTGGAGCAGCAGCTCAGCACCCTGGCCGGTGCCCGCGTGCTGCTGGTCGAAGACAACGAACTCAACCAACTGGTGGCCACCGAGCTGCTGACGACTGCCGGCCTGGAAGTGGAAGTGGCCAGCGACGGACGCCTGGCCGTGCAACGCGTGCTGGACGCGCCGCAGCGCTGGGACCTGGTGCTGATGGACATGCAGATGCCGGTGCTGGACGGCGTTTCTGCCACGCGGGAAATCCGCCAAGCCCTACCCGGCCAGTTGCCGGTGATCGTGGCCATGACCGCCAACGCGATGCCGCAGCACATCGAGGCCTGCCTGGATGCGGGCATGCAGGACTTTGTATCCAAGCCCATAGACCCCGAGCTGCTCTGGACCACGCTGATCCGCTGGATTGCGCCGCGCCAATCAGCACAGGTCCTGCAGGCAGAACATCGCGGCGCCGCGGCACCCGCCGCGCCGTGGCTGCAGGCCCTGGCTGCGGTACCGGGGCTGGACGCCAGCCAGGGCCTGCGCCGCGTCATGGGCAAGGAGCTCAGCTACCTGAAGATGCTGCGCAAATTCATCAGCGGCCAGCGCGACACCCTGCGCCACACGCGGGAGGCACTGGCGCAAGGCGACTGGTCCACCGCCGAGCGCATGGCACACACGCTGAGAGGAGTTGCCGGCAACATCGGTGCAAGCCGTGTACAGGCAGACGCGGCGGCACTCGAAGCCAGCCTGAACCAGCAGCCGGTGTTGAGCAGCGTCGCGCCGCTGATAGACCGCACCGAGGCCTCGCTTGCCGAACTGATCACGCTGCTCCAGCAGCACCTGCCCCGCGCCGCTGCCCCCCTGGAAGTGTCCGAGGCGGATAAAGAGCGGGTGGGGAAATTGGTCGACAAGCTGATAGCCCTGCTGCGCAGCGACGACGCCTCCGCGCTGGACCTGTTTGCGGACAACGCCGCACTGATGCAGTTTGCCTATCCGGACTGCTACCCGCAGCTCCATGCGGCGCTTTCGGCTTATGAATTTGCAGTGGCGCTGAAATACCTGCAGGCTGCAGGCTAGACGCCTGCCAGCGAGCGCAAACCGCCCGGGTCCACCAGATGGACAATGCGTCCGGAACCGCTAATGAGGCTGCGCTCACGCAGGTGGCGCAAAACCCGCGACAGCGTCTCGGGCGCAATGCCCAGCTGCGCCGCAATCAGGCGCTTACGCTGCTGCAGTTTGACCGAGCACACGCCCTTGTCGGTGGATTCGGCATGGCGCAACAGCCACTCGGCACAGCGCGCCTCGGCATCCTTGGCCAGGCGGCTGACGGCCAGTTCGGTTTGTTGGCGGTGCGCCCGTGCCACATCGTTCAGAACGGCCAGCGCCCCCGGTGAACCACCGGTCAGTGCATTGCGAAAATCGCCCAAGGGCACGCGGCGCAACACCACCTCGGTCTCGGCCACCGCATCCACGGCGCTGGGCAAATCCAGCACCGCCGCATTGGCCTCCAGCCAGGCCGGGCCCACCACCACACCCAGTTGGTGTTCCAGCGTTTTGGTGCAATGCTTGTCCGCAGCCGCAGGATCCAGACCCGCCACAGCGGCGATACCCAGCACGACGCGGCCCGATTCGATGAAGACCGCCACCCCGGCCGGCACCGAGCGATGCAACAGCGCGACTCCAGGCGCAACCGTCTGAATCGGGAAAGCGGAGATGAATGCAAATTGGCTGGCTAACATGGGGCTCACTGTGCCGTGTCGCTTCCCAGTGCACCTTGAGGGAGATCAAACTTTGCCATGAAAGCATTTGCACGCGCTATGATGAGGGCGCACAGCCCGGTACGCACGGCAACGCGGCGCTCGCCTCTGGAAACGCTTTTTTTCAGCGGGATTCGGCCTCGGTTTTTTGGTCACCCAAACAATTGAGAGCGCCCCATGGCCACCCTGCTGATCCACAACGCCCACACCATTGCCACCCAGGACGACGCGCGCACCGAGCTGCCCCACGCGTCGATCTTTGTGCGCGACAAGATCATCACCTTCATTGGCGCATCCACTGATCTTCCACCCGAGGCCTTGCAAGCCGATGAGGTGATAGACGCCAGCCACCATCTGGTCACACCCGGCCTGGTCAACACCCACCATCACATGTACCAGAGCCTCACCAGGGCCATTCCGGAGGTGCAGAACGCCGAGCTGTTTGGCTGGCTGCGCGGCCTGTATCCGATCTGGGCCGGCCTCACGCCCGAGATGGTGCAGGTCTCGACGCAGGTGGCCATGGCCGAGCTGCTGCTGTCGGGTTGCACGACCAGCAGCGACCACCTCTACATCTATCCCAATGGCGTGCGTCTGGATGACAGCATCCACGCAGCGCAAGAAATCGGTATGCGCTTCACGGCCACACGCGGCAGCATGAGCGTGGGCCAAAGCCAGGGCGGCCTGCCGCCCGACCGGGTGGTGGAAAACGAAAACTTTATTTTGCAAGACACGCAGCGCGTGATCGAGGCCTTCCACGACGCCTCCTTCGGCGCCATGACCCAAGTGGCAGTGGCGCCCTGCTCCCCTTTTAGCGTCAGCCGCGACCTGATGCGCCTGTCGGCCGAACTGGCACGCGCCCATGGCGTGCGCCTTCACACCCACCTGGCCGAGAACGACCATGACCTGGCCTACTCGCGCGAAAAGTTCGGCTGCACGCCCACGCAATACGCGCAGGATCTGGGCTGGCTGGGGCCGGATGTGTGGCACGCGCACTGCGTCAAGCTGGACGACGAAGGCATCAGCCTGTTTGCCGCCAGCAAGACCGGCGTGGCACATTGCCCCTGCAGCAATATGCGCCTGGCCAGCGGCATTGCGCCGGTGCGCCGCATGCTGGATGCCGGCGTGCCGGTCGGCCTGGGCGTGGATGGCAGCGCCAGCAACGATGCCGCCCACATGGTGAACGAGGCACGCCAGGCCCTGCTGCTGGCCCGCGTGGGCCGGGCCCTGCAGCCGCCCGAGCAGCGCACGCTGGAGAATGGCGAACGCAAAACCTTTTTCGGCTGCGACCTGGGTCCGGCCGAGATGACGGCGCGCGATGTGCTGCACCTGGCCACCCGTGGCGGCGCGCAGGTGCTGGGGCGCAGCGATATCGGCCAACTCGCTGTGGGCATGTGCGCCGACATCGTGCTGTTTGATCTGAACACCCTGTCCTTTGCCGGTGGCGCGGTGCACGATCCCGTCGGAGCACTCTTGCTGTGCGGCAGCCCGCAGGTGGATACCAGCATCGTCAACGGCAAGGTGGTGGTGCGCAGGGGCCAACTCACGACGCTGGAGCTGGGGCCGCTGATTGAGCGGCACAACCGCATGGCGCTGCAGCTGGCGGCAAAAGCCTGAGCGGTACGCTACATCAGCACGTCGGCCGGCGCGCTCTTGGACAGGCCGTGCTGCGCCGTCAAGGAACTACCGGCGGCGGCCAGCATGGTCAGGCCAATGGCCAGCCATTGCAGGCCCGTCAACT
>TBL_comb47_HYPODRAFT_10005655_pt1 | contig 13847 bp, 10 predicted proteins | sample TroBogypolimnion_40_FD_10682 | JGI IMG/M metagenome (IMG submission 10682)
TGCCCGCATTGGCTTCATGGCACCCAAAACTGCAGACGGAGAGTGGGTCTTCACCGACAAGCCGCTCGATCCGATCTGGAGCGGCGGACAAGGGGGCCGCGACTACTACACGGAGACCAACGCCTGGACCTATACCTTCCAGGTGATGCACGATGTTCCCGGACTGATTGGTCTGATGGGAGGCAACGAGAAGTTCTCAGCCAAGCTGGATGCCCTCTTCCAGGAACAGTTTGGCGGGAAGGGGTTGAAGTTTACCTTCCTGAACCAGTTTCCCGACGGCACGGGACTGATTGGCCAGTTCAACATGGGCAACCAGCCCGGATTCCACATCCCCTACCTCTACGACTATGCCGGCGAACCCTGGAAGACCCAGCGCCGCGTGCGGGAGATCCTGAAGGTGTGGTACGGCGATGGTCCGCTGGGCATCTGCGGTGACGAAGACGAGGGTGAACTCTCCTCCTGGTACCTCTTCAGTGCGATGGGTTTCTATCCTGTTTGCCCGGGAGATCCGCGCTATGCCATCGGCAGTCCGATCTTCGGCGAGACCTCCATCGCCGTAGGCAACGGAAAAACCTTTACCGTGAAGGCCCGCCACACCTCTTCCGCCAACAAATACATCCAGTCGGCCACGCTAAATGGCAAGCCCCTCAATACCCCCTGGCTTTCGCACGCCGACCTGGTGAAGGGTGGCACGCTGGTGCTGCAGATGGGAGCAAGGCCAAATAGGGAGTGGGGGAGATAAGCGATCAGAAAAAAGTAATAACTTTGATTTTAAAGTATTAAATTAGCTCGCCAACCCATTTGGTTCAATATTGGGGAGTATTATAAAATTACGAAAAATCATTCTCAACCAGTTGTTTTCATATTAATTCGAAATAAATTTACATGATTAAATAAATTTGATTTTTGTGTCAATTATATTCTGTATTTTTGTTTCAACATCAAGAACCCTTCACTGGGTACCAACCGAGAGATAACACTCCACGGTGGTCAGAAGATGAGGACATTCGTCAAAATAAAATGAGCAATCCTTTTGTCTTAATTTTTGGTGTTTGGTTTAATATTTTAAAAAGTCAAACATGAGAACAAATTTTGTTGAGGAAAAGAACACTTTGATGTTCAAAAATCCAGATGGTATTCAGGGTTCAACAGCCCATATAATAACTTCCAAAATCAAACAATTTGAAGCACTGACAAACTGCAAACCTGAAGAGTTCTTTTATCCCAGTGTTTTGCTTTTTGATCAACCATGGTTACTCCATCTTGTAAATTTCAATTTTGAATTTCCGGTAGATGTAATTTTAGTCGATGATGTAGGGATAGCCATAAATACCTTCACTGAACCATTTAGGAAGTCATCCGCCTCCTATATCCGGGGTTTCAGCAGTGTGAAGATGGTGATACTTTGTCCCAAGGGCTTCATTATGGATTACAAGATCGCCAAAAATGAAACTATCATTGAACTTACCACGCATGAGATATTCTACAATTACCTAGTGGAAGAGTGGAAAAATGAATACGGTAAAATGACCATTGAAAGACTGGAATATACCATTAAAAAATACGTAGGAACTGGGGCATCGCGTAAAGCAGCTTCAATGCAATATAAGTTGATGAAGGAGGAACTTGCCAAAAAAATAAAGAAAAATAAAGTTTACACATTAAATTTTCAAGAAGAGGATGAAGTAAAATTGTTTTTCGTTGCGCTCATAATCAATGTGGAGAGTATCAACAGAGTCTTTGGCGACCTTCAGGATTTTGTCCAGGAATATCAAATTGAAGGAAATTCAAATGGAAAGTTGTTAATTATTTGTGATATGACTTATCCATCAGACGAAATTGACAAGGTGATCATTAATTGTTTAAGGCCTTTGGGTTTGAAAGAAAGAAATGACTTCGTCGTGGCAGAGGAAGTAATAGTAAATGGTCGATATGAAGATTGTTGTGAATTCGATATATCCTATTGGCATAAAGAACACCCGCAACTTCGCCATCTGGACTGGCTTGAAAGCATTTGTTTGGAAGATGGCAACTGGATTTGGCATAAATGACCAATTGAAATCCTTATATTTAATGCATTAATTCAAAAACGGTGGAACAACCTGAGATAATTGAAATATTAATGCATGGAATTTCATATGTTGCAATAGGTCATTATGCGGATAATACTGATGGAATATCTTTTTACTTCCCGGAAGGATTGGATGGCTATTCTTGGTTAAAAAAATTTGAAGATGAAGAACCTGCAATTTCTCTCTTATTAATAGGTAATCTTTATCATTATTTTGATGATTCCCGTAACTTCTTTGAGGAAATATTTGGATGTGACTTATTCAATTTATTTAATCAAAAGAAATACGAATTCACAACTTTTGTGTCAAAATATTTTGAAGATGTTAGCGTGTTAATGGTGGATTCACGGAATTTTGAAGATTTCATTTATGGCTCTTATTCTAAGAATAATGATAATAATATTCCACTGAATTGGGATCCAGATCCCGATTCTGATATAAAAGGAGCAGAAATTGGCGAAGATATTTTTTTCAAAGATGGAACAGTAATTCAATTTATTAACAAAGAACATTCTTGGGATGATCTTGACTACCAAATAATGATTAAGAAAGAGTGTTATACAGCATTCATGGGGGATTTAAACAATATTATAAGTTTATTTAGGTCAGCTTTTTATAATGATAAGTTAAATCCAGAAAGTAATAATTGATCGATTATATCAATAATACATTTAAGTTTTATCATTACATTTAGATCTTCAAAAGATAACCATCAGCACCTAATGAACACCAACTTCTTTACCAACAGCGGATCCAATACGTTATTATCAAAATTTAAGGGGATTTTTGAGAATCATCCTGATATTGAGTTTTTTGATGCATTGGTGGGTTATTTTCGTGCTTCGGGGTATTTTGCAATTCGGCCTTATCTAGACCAAGTTCCCAAAATTCGCATCTTGGTGGGTATTGATGTTGATAAATTAATTGCCAAATATCATTCGAAAGGATTATTGTTTCAGGGCGATGCGACACAAACTATCCATGAGTATCTGAAAGAAATCCAGAATGATATTCAGCAAGCAGATTACAGTCAAGAGGTTGAGCAAGGGATTATGCAATTTCTTAAGGATATTGTAGGAAAGAAAATTGAAATCAAAGCCCACCCAAGTAGGAAACTACATGCCAAGATTTACATTTTCAGACCACAAAATTGGAACGAACACAACGAAGGTTATGTGATTACAGGCTCATCAAACCTTACCGATGCGGGTTTGGGTTCGGGTGAAGTTTCCAACTATGAATTCAATGTGATCTTACACAATTTCAATGATATCAAGTTTGCCACCGACGAATTTGAAGCACTTTGGACAGAAGGAATTTCAATTTTGCCTACTGAAATTGAAAATGTCAGAAAAGAAACCTTCCTAAATGACGCTTTTACTCCTTATGAGGTTTACATGAAATTCCTGATCGAGTATTTTGGAAGAAGCGTTGAATTTGATCCCAACTCGGTTTCAGATTTACCCAAAGGATTTAAACGTCTCTCTTATCAAATTGATGCTGTAAACGAAGGGTTTAAGCTTCTAATGAAACACAATGGATTTTTTCTTTCTGATGTAGTAGGGTTAGGTAAAACAGTTGTGGCTACCTTGATTGCAAAACGATTTTTCTATACAAATGATTTCCCTTCACATATTACGAATACCCTGATCGTTATACCACCCGCTTTGTATGAAGGTTGGTCAGAAACCCTTGATAATTTTGGATTACAGAATTATAAAATCATCACAAACGGCAGTTTGCACAAAATAACAAATCCGGAGAAATATGATCTGGTGATTGTCGATGAGGCCCATAAATTCAGAAACGATACAGCAGAGGCATACAATGAATTGCAGAAAATTTGTAAAACCAAAACCAGGCATTTACTGAAAGATGGAACAAAAGCGCTTAAAAAAGTTATGCTCTTGTCGGCTACTCCTTTGAATAACCGTCCGGAGGATATCGCCAATCAGGTATATTTGTTTCAGGATTCCAAGGACTCAACCCTCGAAATATCCAACCTTCAACATTTCTTCCGTATCCGGATTGATGCATACAAAAAGTTGAAGAGTGATAAATACAGCATTAGAGAGGTTCAGGAGAGTGTCAAACATATTTATGCTGACATCAGGAATAAAATTATTGCGCCATTGACAGTTAGGCGAACAAGAACCGACCTATTGGAGCATGATCAATATTCGGTTGATCTAACGAATCAGGGAGTGATATTCCCGCCGGTTTTGCCACCAATTAAGATTCTTTATCAATTGGATGATAACCTGGATCAACTGTATGATGAGACGATGTCGATTATTGGCAATGAACGCACGGGATTAACGTACTTTCGGTATCAAGCAATCAAATATCTGGTTCCAGAGAAGAAAAAGAAATACAAAAATGCCGATTTAGCTTCCTCTCAGCTGGCAAAAATAATGAAAACATTGCTGGTCAAGCGCATTGACAGCAGTTTTTATGCCTTTACGCAATCCTTGAAACGTTTCCATCAGGCTACCAGCGTCATGCTGACCATGTTTGAACGGGGAACCATTTATATTGCACCAAATCTGAAGGTAACTCAATTCATTATTGAGGACAAAGAGGATGAGCTAATTGACCTGATTGGTTCAATGGTGGATCTTGATCCGACCATTGAGATCTGCACACCAGATGATTTTCTTCCTGGTTTCTATGCTGGATTGAGGAAGGATTTTGACTTTTTGGAGAATCTGGTGGCCCGATGGGAAAGGGTGTTAGAAGATCCCAAACTTGATGAGTTTCTGGTTCATCTGGGTTCAGATTTATTGAACAAACAGATCAATCCTCAACAGAAACTGGTCATCTTTTCTGAATCAAAAGAGACCACCGGCTATCTGTTGGAAAAGCTTAAAAGATACGGTTACACTGGTATTCTGGAGGTAAATGCCTCGAACCGGAATAGATTGGTGCCAATTATCCGCGAGAATTTCGATGCCAACATTCCCCGCGATCAATACCGTTCAGATTATAACATTGTGATCTCTACCGAAGTCCTGGCGGAAGGAGTTAACCTGCACCGTGCAAACATCATTGTCAATTATGATACTCCCTGGAATTCTACAAGGTTGATGCAACGAATAGGCCGTATCAATAGGATCGGTTCTTCCGCACCCAATATTTATATCTACAACTTCTTCCCTACTGCCAAAGTGAACAGTGACATTGATCTGGAGAAAAAAGCGATCATGAAACTACAGGCCTTCCATTCAGCATTGGGAGAGGATAGTCAGATCTATTCTACAGTAGAAGAAATTGGCACTTTTGGCTTGTTTGACAAGAATGTCAGCGAAGAGAAAGATGAGAAACTTGCGCTACTCATGGAGCTCCGGAAATTCAAAGATGAGAATCCTGTAAAATTTCGGCAAATAGTGAACATGCCTTTGCGTGCACGCGTCGGACGAAAGGACAGAACCAAACGGAATACCACCATCTGTTTTATCCGCAACGAACGGCGCGATGCCTTTTACTGGGCACGTGAAAATGGGGAATTGGAAGAACTGACATTCGTCGAAACTGCCCGGGAATTCAGAGCTGATCTGCCAGAAAAGGGAATTCCCCTGCATGAGCAGCATCATGCGCATATTCAAAAGGCAATTGTCGATTTTGAAAAAAAGGTACAAGAAGAGGCCTCCAGCCATATTGTGGTTGATACTACACAGGGTCCCAACGAGAAGAAGGCACTCGCCTACCTGGATGGATTTTTCAAATTCCCATTTTTGTCCAACCCGGAAATAGAAAAGTTGAAAGCAACGAAACAAGCCATTAAGCTGGGGAAATTTCAAAATCTTCAGCGGGAAGTAAATGCCCTGAAGAAGAATGTATCCAAGACACCGTTAAAACCGGTTGAATTGGTTGATGCACTTTTCCGAATCATCGACAAATATCCCATTGAAGCCACTGATACGACCGATTACCGACCTACCGTGACTGTTCGTTCCTTCGAAAAGCTGAAGCCTGAAATTATAATTTCCGAATCCTACTCCATTCCTCCGCAAACATGAACAAAGAAGATCTGCGCACCCTCCTGAACGAGCCCTACCAATTAGAGAACTGGAAAAATGTGGTTGGTTTTGTATTCCCAAATGTATCCTATCTGCAACAGCCGCTGACCATTCCAACTGATGAGGATTTGGTTGAATCTTTCAGGCAAATCGGAAGCGTTCGTTTGAACGATGGTAAAAATCTGGCATTGTTCGAAGTACATGTGAAACAAAATGTAAACATTGCCCGAAACCGGGTGGCTTTGAGAAACCTGGTGGCCAAGTATATCGATCAGGAACGCAACCACGGGGTATTGGCCGTTTATGAAAAGGGAACCGATGAATACCGATTTACCTACACCGCCAAAGAGACCGATTACGACGAAGAGAAAGGGTCGTTTGTTCAGAAAGAGACTGAGACCAAGCGTTTTACCTATATTCTTGGGGCCAATGAATCATGCCGCACTGCGCGCGACCGTTTTTGGGAGTTAAGTCAGCACAAGGAAGAAGCAACCATAAAGGATGTGGAAAATGCTTTTTCTGTCGAGAAACTTAGCAAAGAATTCTTTACCAAATACAAGATCCAATACACGGTATTTGTGGATTACTTGTGTCAATCCAATTTCAAAATATCCGCCTTCAATGCCGATGAAAAGGCCATTCGGGATTTTGTGAAAAAGATGCTGGGACGAATTGTATTCCTCCATTTTGTCCAGAAAAAGGGGTGGTTGGGTGCATCCAACACCAACTATTTGGATGGGAACAAACAGTTTATGGCGAATTTTTGGGAGAAGTCAGGCAAAGGCCAGGAATTTTACGCAGTGCATCTTACTTCCCTCTTCTTCGATGCTTTGAACCAAAACCACCGGCCAAATGATGACTATAAAATGCCGGATGACAAACTCCTTTGTATTCCATTTCTGGGTGGAGGCTTGTTTGAGAAAGACCGGGAGGATCCTGCCTGGTTAACTTTTCCATCGGCTCTGTTCGAAGGTCTCTTTTCCTTTTTCGGGGAATACAATTTTACCATCGATGAAAACGATCCGCACGAAAACGAAGTGGGCATCGATCCGGAAATGCTGGGACAGATTTTTGAAAACCTGCTGGAAGATAACAAGGACAAAGGGGCGTTTTATACACCAAAGCCCATCGTAAAATACATGTGCCAGGAATCACTGATTCAATACCTTTTGACAGCATTTGAAAAAGAGGGAGTGATTACCAATGAAACGGATAAGCAGGAGCTGGAAGAAAAACTGGGGCGACTGGTGAAGAAATACGAAGCTGGCGATTTAATACAATATGACCGTGTTTTAGCCAAAGCGTTGTATGCGGTGAAAATTTGCGATCCGGCTATTGGTTCAGGTGCTTTCCCAATGGGAATCCTCAACGAGATGGTGGTGTTAATCAATGTGCTCCATTATGCGAGCCCCGATGTGGTGGAAGACCTTTGGAAAATGGATAACTGGCAACCGGCCACTGTGAAAAAGCATATCATCCAGAACTCCATTTACGGAGTGGACATTGAAAAGGGGGCGGTCGATATTGCCCGGTTACGATTTTGGCTATCACTGATTATTGACGAGGAAAAGCCCTGTAACTTGCCAAGCCTCGACTATAAAATTGTAGTAGGAAACTCACTGATTAGCAAGTTTGAGGACGAGGCAATTGATATTGACTGGGAGGTAAAAGAAGAAGCCACTCAGGGAACCCTATTTGGGGATGATAGTGAAATGACAAGGCAACAACTACTTAAGTCAATTAGTCAAAAACAAGTGATTTTTTATTCGGCAGAAAATAACCAAAAAGAGAAATTAATACTTGAAATCAGAAATCTAAAAATTGATTTATTAATTAGCCAATTGCGCTTAATGATCAAATCTTCTGGTATCTCTGAAACCCCTATTGACACTAATTTCAGGGACAAAAAGAAGTTCATCTCGGCACTTGAACTCTACACAAAAACGCAGGGGTGGAAACAAACAATTAATAAGCTTGAACTTCTAAAAAAGCATTCTGAAAACCCATTCAACCATTTTGATTGGAAACTTGATTTTCCAGAAGTTTTGAATCCTGACATTGTAGGTAAGAATGTTGGATTCGACTTGGTGATTGGAAATCCACCATATGTGCAACTGCAAAAGAATGGGGGTGCCTTATCTAATCAATTTGAAAAATCCGGATATAAAACTTTTGAAAGGACCGGAGACATTTATTCGCTTTTTTACGAAAAAGGGGTTGACCTTCTAAAGTCAAAAGCACATTTAATTTTTATTACCTCCAATAAATGGATGCGCTCAGGATATGGAGAAAGTACACGTAAGTTTTTTGCTGAAAATACGAATCCTGTTTTGTTGATTGATTTTGCAGGACAAAAAATATTTGATGCTGCAACCGTGGATACAAATATTTTGCTACTGTCCAAAGAAATAAACTTACAAAAAACTCTCGCCTGCGTTGTAAAAGAAAAGGTGTTAAATAATTTGAGCGTTTTTGTTAGACAGACAGCGATCGAAATCAATTTTTCTACCTGTGAAAACTGGGTTATTCTTAATCCAATTGAACAAAGGATTAAGAATAAAATCGATGCCATAGGAATACCCCTTAAAAAATGGGATATTAATATCTATCGCGGAATTTTGACCGGCTACAATGAGGCATTTATTATTGATGTCAACAAAAGGAATGAACTCATTGCCGAAGACCCAAAATCCGCCGAAATTATACGACCGATTCTTAGGGGGCGTGATATTAAACGCTATTCATATGAATTCCCTGATTTGTGGTTGCTTTTTATACCATGGCATTTCCCTTTGCATAATGATTCTTCAATAACCGGTGCATCTGAAAAGGCTGAAAAGGCTTTTGAGTCTCAATATCAGGCAGTATACAACCATCTAGTTCAATATAAAACTGAGCTGTCAAACCGGAATAAAGCAGAAACAGGTATTCGCTATGAATGGTATGCGTTGCAGCGATGGGGAGCAAATTATTGGGAGGATTTTTCTAAACAGAAGCTACTATGGGCGGAAACGATGCGAATTCATAAAGAAAACGCTAAAAATTTTCCTAGATTTGGCTTTGAAAGTAATGGTCAATTCTTTACAGATAAAACTTGCTTTTTTGCGACTGGGAGTCAACTTAAGTTTATTCTAGGAATATTAAACTCAAACCTTGGAAGATATTTGTGCTCACAGTATGTTTCAATTTTAGATGATGGTGGCTATTTAATGCAAAAAGTATATTTAGAGAAAATTCCAATAGCGCCGTATTCAATTGTGCTTGAAAAATTGGTTGAAATTATAGAAAAGCCAGGTATTGAAAACCAAATTAATAATCTGGTTTACCAATTTTACAAATTAGGTAGAGATGAGATAGATTTTATCGAAACCTTACAAAGTCAGCCTCTTCAGAGGTAAGTCCATAAAGCTTGAAGACCATATCATCAATCTTATTTTCAAGTTCGTACACGTAATTAGTAGTACCCATTTTTTTGAGTAGTTTATCAACAATTTCATCAAATGGACCTTGTTTCTCAATAGAAATAATTGGTACAGGTAATTTCTCAATAAACATTGGTTTATATTCAAAATATCCTCCATTTCTTGTTACACCCAAATTACGTATATAGTAATCTGCTAATTTTGAATTTAGAATAGCTAACAAATATTTATTTGCCGGTACAATCATTGGACAAGGAGCATTAATAAAAATGCCCTCTGGCGCCATACTGTATGATGCCTCCAAATTCAGATTACCCCATACTATTTTTTGTCTAAAAAATTCCTCCGTATAAGCACAATTTCTCAAATTGTATGGAGTATCTCCTTGATCGGAACGATTTGCCAATTCAGAATAGAAGAGGTCGAGATGTTTTTTGATCGCTGGGTAATCGTCAATTTTTAAAGGTTTTATACCTTTTTCTTTAATTCCGTTGTGCATATTTATAAGCCATAAATCAGCAAAATCGTATCCATATCTTTTGATATCTCTGCCACGAAGAATCGGTCGTATAATTTCTTCACTTTTGGGGTCTTGCTCGATTAAAATTTTACGTTGATTTCCTGTGATTATAAAAGCTTCATTGAAGCCTGTTTTGATTCCATAATTAATTTGAATATCCCAATTCCTCAAAGGCTTCCCGATACGTTCAATTTTCTCTTTAATCTGCAACTCAATGCCAGAAAGGATGACCCAGCTTCCAGCGGTTGTAAAAGCACAAATACTTCCTGCCTGTTTAATAAAAACGCTGGTTTAAGGTGTAATAATATTGCATAGGTTTATTTAATGCAGTTTTGGTATAAATTATACAGATCACTTTAAGATTACTTAAAACCAACAAAATCATGATTTACGGATACATCCGCGTAAGCACCGACAAACAAACAGTAGAAAATCAAAGGTATGAGCTCAACCAATTTTGTGAAAAAAATGCACTAGTGGTTGATAAATGGATTGAAGAAACAATTTCTGGTTCTAAAGATATACAAGACAGGAAATTAGGTAAACTCCTAAAGAAAATGAAGAAGGGTGACTTTCTATTTTGTTCTGAACTTTCAAGACTGGGTAGAAACCTGTTGATGATCATGGGCATTCTCAACGAATGTATGAATCGGGACATTCAAGTATGGACAATTAAAGACAATTATCGTCTAGGCAGTGATATAAATTCAAAAGTTTTGGCGTTTGCTTTTGGCTTATCAGCGGAAATAGAACGTAATTTAATTTCACAACGCACAAAAGAAGCTCTTGCACGCAAAAAAGCAGAAGGAGTTGTTCTCGGGAGACCCAAAGGCAGGAAATCATCAAAGAAAAAATTGACGGGTAAGGAGGTGCAAATAAAAGAATTATTAGCTAAGCAGGTTTCCTTCAGTGCGATAGGTCGAATACTTGGAGTGCATAGGCTTACAGTAAGTGAATTTATTAAACAAAATAGAATCTAGATATTCCAAATATTTTTCATAAAATTACATGTAATATAAAGGTAATCACAGATGAAGGGTACTAACTAAACAATCTCACTTTTGAGCTTGTTTTTGAAATAGACCCTTCGCCCGTCTTTCAAGGAAATTGATTCATTAATTTATTATGGAAGAAGGCTTCGATTAGCAGGTTTGAATATTAAATAAAAAGCAGAATATAAGGCATTTTAGCTCAGTACAGGTGAACTCTATTCGTAGCTGGAGGATATTTTAGGCCGCGGAAAAATTATAATACTCCCTAATATTGAACCAAAAGGGTTGGTGAGCTAAGTTAATATTTGTTGTTTGTTTTCAAGATTTATGCAGCTATTTTTTCTAATGAGACCTGGTATCTGAGATTTGGTTTTTGCTTTGTGGAATGGTGTGTTTTCTGATTGTAGTACTCGATGTGGTTTTGAACTCCCTCAAAAAGTTCAAAACCATCAGTGCAAGGGTTGAGATAAATGAAGTCATGCTTGATACTTTTCCAGAACCTTTCAATCCAGATATTGTCGATTGCCCTGCCTTTCCCATCCATCGAGATTTTGATGTTTTGTTTCTGGAGATATTGGGTCCAAAGGGCACTGGTATACTGAGATCCCTGATCGCTGTTGATGATTTCAGGTAGGCCATATTTACCAATTGCGTCATCCAGTACGTTTTTACACCACTTGGCATCCATTGAGTTGCTGATCCCCCAGGATAAGTTCTTACGGCTGTAAACGTCCATAATTGCTGTCAGATACATGAACCCTTTGCGCATCGGGATATAGGTGGCACTCAAAGGGCACTCCGGTAAAAAAGAAAGGCTTTACGTTTCCGTAAAGCCTGATAATCAGAGTGGAGAATATCGGAATCGAACCGATGACCTTTTGACTGCCAGTCAAACGCTCTAGCCAACTGAGCTAATCCCCCATTTTATTAAAATCACCTAATCCTCAGGAATCGAACCGTTGACCTTCCCGACTACAGGTCGGGACGCTCTAGCCAACTGAGCTAATCCCCCAAAGAGTTGGCAAATATAAAAATAATTTTCAATCCCGGGAGCAGAATTTGCAGAATTTTGGAATTAACAGAATTGAAAAGGATTAGTGGGGGTTAGGGAGGAGCGGCGTGTTGTATTTTGGATTGAAGATCCGCTTGTCCAACAGGCTCCTGGCGCCGAAATTGAGAAGCACTTCCCCGGCGAAATCGCAGGCAATCACCTGGTTCCTGGCCTGTGCCAGGTGCACCTCTTCCAGTTTAATCACGGTCTTTGGCTCCACGATCAGCCGCTCTTCCAATCCGGCATCTGCCAACGCAAGGACCAGGCAACGCTGGTAATTCACCTCCTGAAACCCATTCCCGGGTACCTGATGCACCCCCATCGCACACCCAGTGATCGCATAGGTCAACTCCTCCCTTTCCATCCCGCTAAAATTTACATCCTCCTTGATTCTGTTAATTCTTCAATTCCGTAAATTCTGCTTCAGCCACTTTTTTCGCCGCCGTCTTCCCCTTCCCCGAATAGTTGATCACCATCCTGCCGTTCTTGTAGGCGTGGAAGAAGTTGGGCTGCGTAAACTGGTAGGGCTGCATCAGCAGATCCACCCGGTTTCGCAGCAGTGCGTCCATCTCGTGGTACACCTCGTCGATGTTGCCCGTGGAGACCTTGGAGGTAGAAGTCGCCACCCGCTTCAGGGGAATGGAGAGCTTGAACCCGGCCGTCAGTTCGTCAAACCTGGCCAACTCCTCCTTCCCCACGAAGTATTTCTCCAGGTCGGGGGCCATGGAGGTGGCAATTCTGTTGATCATCACGGCGATGTCGCACAGGATCGGATCGGACGATTTCTTCAGGTCGGAATGGTGGTAATTCACCTTGGTTCGCAGTACCACGTCGTTTCGGGTGGCGGAGACTGCCACCACGGCGGCGGAGATTTGCAGCAGCAGGGTGGTGAGCTCCTCCCTGAGCAGACTCTTGTTGCGGGTCAGACCCGTGTTGTCGACCTCCTGCACCTGGCGCTCCTGGTCGATCAGCGCCATCTTCTCCTTCAGCAGCTGGTGGGCAGCGGCCAGTTCCGGAATGGCCTCTACAAGGGCCAGGTTGTTGTCCAGCACCAGAATGGTGGTACCGTACATACGGTTCTTGTTAATCTGTTTTGAATTCATACCACTAAGTTTTAAGTAAGAATTGAATAAAATTTAGAACACTCCCTATAAGTTACCCCGAAAAAACGAGAAAAACGAAGAATCGAAAGGAAAAAATTTAAAATGGTTGGGGCCAATGATCAGTATATCAACGTATATTGTTCAATACAACTACCACATCCCGGCAATTAAGCGCATTTCTGCCGGGTGTGATGTTAGATGGGAAAAGTGTAGTTTTTTTTCGGGAAGTTGTACGGAATCGTCGGACCAGTACGCCCGGAATAGGGGTTGGGTGGTTGACAGTTTGCAGGTACCTGTGTGCATTTTGCGAAAATCAGTTGGTTGGGCAGGCCCGGCAGTCTCCATTTCCCTGCCGTCAGCGAACGTTTCTCTGCTGACACTGAATATTTCTTCACCGACAGCGGGCATTTCCCTGTTGACACCGAATATTTCCTGACCGACAGCGGGCATTTCTCTGCTGACACTAAATATTTCTTAACAGACAGATGCCATTTCCCTGTTGACACTAAATATTTCTTCACCGACAGCGGGCATTTCCCTATCGACACCAAGTATTTCTTCACCGAAAGTGATTTTTTCGGTCAAAAAGTAATGATATATTAATCGGCAGGGGATTATCAATCGCAAATTTATTGCCTGGCAGGGGATCGCAGATCCCTTGTCTGCGG
>TBL_comb47_HYPODRAFT_10005658_pt1 | contig 13846 bp, 8 predicted proteins | sample TroBogypolimnion_40_FD_10682 | JGI IMG/M metagenome (IMG submission 10682)
ATTTATGCTGGTCTAACCCCTATCCCCACCAGGTTGATGGGCACAACCAGCAAGACCTGGATCAACCTTCAAAACTTACAAAACCTCTCAACCTATTATTTCAGGGTGACTGCGGTTGACAGCCTTGGGATCGAAAGTGAATATTCAAATACGGTCAGCGCCTATGTGAAATTCATCCAACCCGGTACAAACCTGATATTGAATGGAAACTTCGCTTCAGGGACTAATTACTGGAATCTGGCGGTTGCCAATGGAGCTGCTGCCAATGGATTGATCGATAACCTGCAGCAATATAAATTCAATATTACTTCAGGAGGCTCTGGTACCCCTAGTGTTGAATTAACCCAGCAGAACCTGTGTATTACAAACGGTAAGCAATTCCGCTTTGAATTTGATGCCTATGCTGATGCCCCAAAGATCATAGAGCCCAAGATCACCCGAATAACATCGCCCTTTACAAATTACTCCCAAATAGGGCCCATTTATATTACCAAAGTTAAGAAGCATTACCGGTACGATTTCAAAATGACCAGTTACACCGATAATAATGCTCAGGCAGTATTCGATTGTGGTGGAACCAATGCGAGTGTTTATATCGATAATGTATCGTTAATCGAGATGCTTGCCGATACTACCAAGGCACAGGCTTTTATAACAAAACCCAGTAATTACAGCCAGTTCAGCATCATTGATACCATTAAGCTGGAAACTACCGCCCTCTATTTCAAGGATAAGATTGACAGTGTGATCTTTTACGCGAATAATAAAAAGGTAGGAAAGTCTGTCCTACTGCCTTATCAGTCTTCATTTACCAACCTGAACGAAGGGAATTATTCGATCTTCTCAAAGGTATATACATCTGCCGGGAATGTCGTATCCACTGACACCATTTCTGTATCTGTGTTGGGAGCTACCGTTCCGGTGACTCCCTTAAATAATCTGGTGGGTTTGAATTATTTGTATTACCAGGGAACCTGGGATATGATGCCTGATTTTAATCAGATAACCCCTTTGGATTCCGGCGTAGTGACTAACATTAACACAATCAAACGGAAACAGGATCTGTACTTTGCTTTTCAATATGACGGTTATATCAGGATAACAAAGCAAGGGCAATATACCTTCTACCTTAATTCTGACGACGGGAGTAATCTTTCAATCAACAATGTTCAACTAATCAACAATGATGGTCTGCATGCGACGGTAGAAGTCAGCAGTAAAATTCTTTTGCGCGAAGGGTATTATAAAATTGGGGTGAATTTCTTTCAAAAAGAAGGAGATCAGGTGTGCGAACTTCGATACGATGGCCCGGGTATACCAAAAATGCTTGTTCCAAACAACGTCCTGACCCATGATGACCGCTTCACACCAATGAGAGCTGCGATGATCACACCGGCAAACAACTCCACCTATTACCAGGGAGATACCATACATTTCGAAACTTCAGTCAATGGCTCACCTGCGAAAATAAACTCGTTGAACTATGTTATTTCTGATGTTTTTGCCGGTTCTGTTTCAACGCTTCCATATACTTTCGATTGGATTGCGAACACCACAACAGGTATGAAACAGGTTTACTCCAAGGTAGTCTTAGGCAATAAGCAGTCTTTTAATTCTCCGGGAATAAATATCACTATTCTCCCTAAAATAACAGGAATTGCATCCATTGGTAATTCCGGCTTATTTAAGTTATTTCCCAATCCGGCATCAGATGAATTAAATATTCAGTATCTTTCAAATTATACTTTCAAGGGAAGGTTAAGTATCTCTGATCTTTATGGGAGGGAGATTCTCCATAAAAACATAGATATTCAGTCAGGAGTCAATGATTTATATCTTGATGTCAGTCCTTTACCCGCTGGAGTTTATGTTGGATGCATCCTTAGTGAGAGCAATAAGAAACTTGCAATCAATAAATTTATTAAACAGTAATAGCTATTCAAAAAATAAAACCTAAATCAATACCATGAAAGTCATATTCAAAAAAACGGTGCTTTTAAGCGCTATCCTTTTGGCAGTATTCATCCAGTCAGCACGGTCACAGGGTCTGCCAGCCGATTTTCCGAAGTTCTCCACCCAGGTTTATGGGAAAACTGCTCCGGGCAATTTATTCTTTTGTACAACTCCAATCCTTGCCGGAACAGGTTATTATCTGATCATGGCCAATAACGACGGTACGGTAGCGAATTATTACAAGACCCGTCACAATCAGCCTATCTACGATTTCAAGATTCAATGTGACGGACGTCTGTCATTCAATGAATTTATCCGTACTCACAGCTACACGGGTGGGGGTGATGCGACCTACCGGTTTCTAAGCAATGATTTCTCGCAGGAGACCGACAGTGTGAAAATGGGGAATGAATATCAGGCAGAGTCCCACGAATTTCAGGTTTTGCCAAACGGGCATATGATTTGTTTCGCCTATAGTGCAAACCATTTTAATCTGGCTGCATTGCTTCCGGGAGCAAATCCAAACATAAAACTTTATTCCCCGGTCATTCAGGAATTGGATACGGAAGGAAAGGTGGTTTTTCAATGGAGATTCTGGAACCATTTCAAGGTCACAGATTTAAAAACGGGTGCAGATCTTATCACAAATACCAGGCTCCCCGCGCTCGACGGAGTGCATACCAACTCCCTTATGATGGATAATGACGGGAATCTTGTTTTTTCATCGCTTGGGTTGGCTAACATCATCAAAATAAGCCGACAAACAGGGAAGGTAATATGGCAGTTGGGCGGCAAATACAACATGTTTCATTTTACCAATGTCGACAGCATTACCGGGGTTAGCATGTGCTATGGTCACTTTTTCAGAAGGCTCCCCAATGGAAATGTAATATTCTATAATAATAACGTGGATGGCACAACTATCCCTTCAAAAGTGGTTGAATGGAAACTCGATGAGGTTAAACTTACTGCGACCAAAGTATGGTCATACACTTCAAACAACATTCTGGGCTTCCATCTTGGAGATGCACAACGTCTGCCCAACGGAAATACAATGATCGGATGGGGCGATGATGGCTCGGCAGCAGGGCCTGCCTGTACCGAAGTTGACGCTTCGGGCAACAAGGTTTTTGAACTCAGCTTTACTGACAAATACATGTACAGCTACCGGTTCTATCGTATGGGTTTTCCCGGGAACAATCCCAAAGCAGAACGAGAGATTAATAGCCTGACAATGGGCTCATTCAATTTTATACAGGGCGATACACTGAACACAGGGGTACAGGTCGTCGTGAATAGCATGCAGGGCGATGGTTATAATTCGATGGATCTCTCAACCTATGATATTGCGCCGTTAAAACCTTTATTCCCCGGGAAAGCGCCAAGGGCATTGCAAAATAAAATTATCATTCATAAAACAAGTATCTCGTCGCTTTCAGGCTCTGTAATTTTTGATGCAAAGACTTTCGGAATAACCAATCCTGATCAGATTACGGTCTATACCCGAAAATACCCTGATAAAATGGGATTATTCATTCCCGTGTCAACTTCCTATAACAGTTCAACCGGTAAAATCACTGCAAGTCTGTCAATGACTGCCGAAAGCGATCTTTTGGAACTCATCTTTACCTATCCTGATCTGGCTGAAGTTTTAGTAGCGCCAAAAACATTATCCCCTCTGAATGGTACTTTCGCAGATAATAAAACTCCTATCCGTCTGGAGTGGAATACCGATGGTTTTACCGGCGACTTTAACATTCAGATTGCAACCGATTCTACCTTTACCAGCCCGGTATTAGATAAGGACGGGTTGCAAAGTTCAGTCTATTATTATAACGGGGCCACAACCAACCAGACTTATTACTGGAGGGTAAGGACCAACAACGATGCCGGCACCAGCGACTGGAGCAATAAAGGGATGTTTATTGCCGGGAAACCTCAGATTCAGTTGCTGTTTCCGACAGGCGATCAGGTATTATTAAATGTTCTTCCGGTTTTTATTTATTGGAAAGCCAATTTCAATGATAGTGTGGTGGTTAAACTCTATCACAACGATCAATTGGTACAAACCCTGGGGACAGTTTATTCCGACGTTTCCTTCAAATGGAACATCCCTGCCCAACTGGATTCTACCTGCGGTTATTACATCTCTGTTGAGCAACAGAATCATCCTGATGTCATTGGCAGAAGTACAAAAACCTTTTCAATCAAAAATGCAAGCTGCACCAATTCGGTGGTTCCTTTCATAAATATCCTTACTCCCGTTGCCAACGAACAGTGGAAACAGGGAACAACCCACACGATTTCTTGGGCCGATAATATCACCGGCGCTTTGCAGCTTACCCTCTTTAAGGGTGGACAAATGATTAAGGATATTTCTCCAACCACCGGTAATAGTCTTGACTTGAAGGTTCCACTGATTTTACCGGCTGGAAATGACTATCAGATTAAAATTACCGACTTGCTCAATCCTATCTATTCAGCTTTTAGCGAGAATATTGAAATTACCGACAGTATTCAAACCGCCGCAATATCCTTAACCCAAAACTCAGATGAATTTTCGGTGTATCCCAATCCGGTGAATGAGAATCTGACCGTTAATTTCTTCCTCGATCATCCGACTTCAGTTGCCGTGGAGCTATTCGATATTTTGGGTGTGAAAGTTGATTCATGGGATCACCTGGAAGGAAAATCAGGCGCTCAGACCATCACTAAAAACATAGGAAATATTCCTTCGGGCGTTTACCTGGTAAGACTAACGACAAACAACAAGACCCTGAGCAAAAGGGTTATCGTGACGAAATAGAAAAGCGATTGTAATCTCTGGGATAATGGTCATTTCAGTTGACAACTGACCCGGGATGTTGAAATCTTTAATTTATAAATACAAAGGAACTGTATAGATTTTTTAGTCTTTACAGTTCCTTCTTTTTTTATGCCAGGACGGACTAATTAAGTTTCTTTTGATTTCGAAATACTTATCTGCTTTAATTACTGAATTTTAGATTTTCAGATTGTTTGTCTGCATAGGGAGAAGTTCCCCTTGCACAAACAGTTTACTTGCCAACACCTGCCACATGCCTGCCTATCTCCTGCCATTATTTGGTGGTCATTTATTGTTTATCTATACTAAAATGCATAAATTTGTATAGATATAGTATAGATGGCCGCCAAATGATGGAAGGAGAGTAGCAGGGGTTCCCTTATCGAAGGGTATTTTGGTGCCAGTTTAAAACGCATTCAGGTTAAACTTTAAAAGTAAACAGTATGGGTAAGATTAAAAGTAGTATCGATGCCATAGTCTCCGGGAAAGTCGGACCAGTGGTGTTTTATCAGTTAAGAGGGAAATCGTATGTACGGACTGTACAGGTGCGAAAAAAGAATTCATGGACGCCAAAGCAAAAGTTAATGCGTCAACGGTTTGGCAAGGTCGGTAAGCTATGGAATCAGCTTAAATCGATGCATGTTACCGGGATTTGGAACCTGGCTTCGGAGGAAATGAACGGTTATGCCTATTTTATGAAACTTAACCTGCCTGCCTTTGCTCCTGACGGAAGCCTGATTGATCCACGCGAACTTCAGCTTTCCACAGGGAAGTTACGTTTACCATTGGACTTTCAAGCCATACGAACAGCAGCAGGAAGCTCCACGATACAGGTAAGTTGGTTAAACGACCCTTATTTAAAACAGGTTCGCTTGCAGGATGAACTTAGAGTTGTGAGCTATGCCAACGGGATTTATTCGGTTATGAGCCCAACGGGACTGGATAGAAGCGCTCAAAGCGGAACTTTTACATTGCCGATTAAGCCAGCTGAAGCCACGCATGTTTACCTGTTTTTTGCTTCGCAAGATAAGCTGGAATATACGGAGAGTGTTTGCTTTGAGATTTAACGGTCTTTGAAAATGGCTACTAATTCATTACATTTATTGTTTGCACTGAATGTTATTTTTAATCGATTGATAAACTCAATATACCAAAATTAGATTTAATCATGAAATCTGATAGAATCATAGTTCAAGACAGTATCATTATATACAACACTCAAGACGGCAGGACTTCAGTTTCTCTCTTTGCCAAGGATGGTACGATTTGGATGAATCAAAACCAGGTTGCCGAACTTTTTGACACCTCTAAACAAAATATAGGTCAACACATAGCAAACATACTGATTGAAAAAGAATTAACTGCTGATTCAGTTGTAAAGAATTACTTTACAACTGCCGCTGACGGTAAAGAATACAATGTTACTTTCTATGCCCTGGATATGATTTTGGCTATAGGTTTTCGGGTCAGGAGCAGCCGGGGGACTCAATTCAGGATATGGGCCAACCAAAACCTCAAAGAATACCTGATTAAAGGGTTTGTGATGGATGATGAACGGCTTAAGAATCCCGATGGCCGTCCCGATTATTTCGATGAGTTGTTGGAACGCATCCGCGATATACGAGCTTCAGAAAAACGTTTTTATCAGAAAGTGCGTGATTTGTTTTCACTTAGCAGCGACTATGACCCTTCGGACAAAGCCACTCAAATGTTTTTTGCCGAAACCCAGAATAAGCTTCTCTATGCTGTCTCCGGGATGACAGCAGCCGAACTTATTGTTTCGCGCGCCACTGAAAACAAACCCAATATGGCCTTAACTTCATGGAAAGGTTCTATTGTACGCAAACAGGATATTTTCATTGCAAAGAATTATTTAACAGTTGACGAAATTGATACCCTTAACCACTTAGTTGTCATTTTCCTTGAAACTGCCGAATTACGGGCTAAAAACCGGATAAATATAACTGTATCGTTTTGGAAAGAGAATGTTGACCGTATTCTTGTATCTAACGACCAAAAGATACTTCATGGACCAGGAGTGATTAGCAATACTGAGATGGAACCGAAGGTTGCTGAGATTTACAGCAGATTCGAAGGTCAGAGGAAAGCTTTTGAATCCACGCAAGCCGATCAGCAAGACCTGGATGAACTGGAAACCCAAGTAAAAAGAAGAAAGAAAGGATAATAACGAACCCGGTACAAACTCATACCTTCCTGGAGAGAAGCGCCCAAAGGGGTACGTTTATCCTGCCGATTAAGCCAGCTGAAGCCACACATGTTTACCTGTTTTTTGCTTCGTAGGATAAGCTGGAATATACGGAGAGTGTTTGCTTCGAGATTTAGGGGACATGGGGTTTGGAGCTTGGGGCCAGGTGTGTCGTGATTTGCAATGATCATCCTTTAACTCGGCATGCCGAACTTACTTCAGGATCTCCAATGCTCGAAGGAAGTGTCGAAATGAATTTGGCATAACGGGATATTACTTTTTTATAAGTAGTAGTTTTCTCCTAAAAATCTAAATGTTAGGGCTTTGTATTGATGTTTTGAAATTAGTTTTCAGTAAGTTGCTAACATATATTATTGAATATCAAATTATTGTGTGTTTTTGTAATATACTATAAAAAATTATAATAAAATTGAGCATAATTTTCAATTAAAGATTCAGTTTTAATTATATCTTTGAGATAACTAAACAGTCCAATTGCTATTTTAACCTGAAACTATGAAAAATCAAAAAGAAATACCTCCTTTTATTAAGATCGGTGCGTGGTTTTTAAGTCTTATTACTTTTTTTGTAGGGTTCTGGCATACACATTTAGGTCTCAAACAAATACATTTTTTTAATTCTGATTACGGCAGTTTAGCAATAGCTGGAATTGTTCTGATTTTACTTCTTATTTCATATTGGTTTGCAATTAACGGAAAAACAATTGCATTGATTTTTTATGTAATTTGTGGCTCATTTTTCTTTGTGTTTAATTTAAATTATTTCTACCCTGCTTATTTAGCCAGAACCCTCGTAATCGACGAAGCGAGAGTTTTAAAAGACACCTTACAAACTTATGCTAATTCAGCTGATAAGTTATATCGGGATTCAAATGGAGCTAAGACAGGTAAATTGTCGAATGATGTTAGTAATCTTATCAGCTATAAGGATCAAATAGAATCAGAGATTAAACTATTGCATGGATTTGGCCCAAGTGCTAGAAAAAAATTAGATTTATTTAATGAAATTAGTGGAAAACACAATATTGTACCGGTTGAATTGAGTATGGCCCTAGGGAATACAGGTACCAGGGAAGCTGCCAATGAAGCAATTAATATATTAAGTCCTAGATTAGCAAGCGCGATTCAAGGAGTACAAGAAGATATAAGGACACATTTCAATCCTGAAAATGGTTCGGAACAAGTTAATAAAAATTTAGCAGATGGAATTGATTTACTAAAAAAATTAAAAGTTGATTATACTCCAATATTGGATGCAATTATTGTTGATAATAGCCCAATTGATCTTGAATCCGTTCCAAATCATCCTCAGGTATTAATAATCAAGAAATTTGTTCAAGATTTAAATCAAGCATGTTCAATGATCAATAAATCTAGTATATATATCTTAAAATTATCAAACAATAAAGTTGGTGCTTCAGATGATCAAACGGGCAAGATTATTTTCCCTGAATTAAGGAAAGAGGATTTTCCAAGAGCTGATAAATTAGGAAGCATAAAGCATACCTTAACATCGATAAAAGAACGCATACATGAAATAGATACTTGGGCGATTATCATGGTCTGTTTATTTATTGATTTATTAGTGCCATTAGCAATCTATTTGTTGTTGAGAAAACGGGAAGATGAGGTTGAACCTATTACAAAAACAAAACAAGTAAATTTCAACACAAACAAAACAAGTAAATTTTAACAAAATAGTATAAGATTATGGCAAAATTAAACTTGCAAGTTGTTCATGGGACAAATGAAGGCTTGGATGAAAAAGCTGCTAACGAAAATTCATCGGAATTGAAAAATGTTTTTTTAAAAGATTTTGGTATACACGATATTTCTAGGGTATTTGTCGATTTTGGTAAAGAAAATAGAACGGTAATAATGCCTGTAGGATTTCCATCTGCGGGGAAGTCGCTTCTCATTTCTTCGTTAATGTTTAATGCAAGAACCTGTCCAAATGCCCTCTTTACAACTAATCTAATCAATGGTTTTCCATTTAATGGCGGACGAATTGCTGTTGATCAAATGATTAGAGATTTTCAGAGCGGCAAATTATATGCTCAAACTTCTGGTGGTGCATTAGACTTAATTGGGATTCATATTGAACCGACGAATAAAAAGGCGAAATTACCTTTGCTAAAATTAGCCTTTTTAGATTTGGCAGGTGAAGATTTACAAAAAATAAAGACTACTGAAGGAGCAACATTTACAGCTAAAATTAATGCTGTATTTAATGGATTAAAAGTCGACAATTCGCCTATTGTGTTCGTCCTAATAACTCCATTTGAACCGTCTAAATTGTCAGGAGAGAGCCTAAAAGATGCTCACCATAGGGAAGATGCCTTGCATTATGATTTTCTTAATTATATTAAGATGGATCAACCGCAACTGCTAATTAACTCTAGATTTTTTGTTGTTGTTTCACAATGGGATAAGAATACTAATAAAAATCTAAAAGTTGAAGATTTTATTAAAGAAAACAGACCCTCCATATATAATTATGTGCAAAATACCAACGTTATTTGGGGGGAATATTCCATCGGACAATTATTGACTACCACAGAAAATAGCGTTATGATTTCAGAAATCGTAAGAATTAATCATGAATACCCTTATCGGTTTTGGAAAAAGCTATATCAGATTTGTACTAATCAGGACTTGGATAAAAAGACTTGGTGGAACAAAATAACAGGGTAATAATGAAAACTTACCTCATTTTTTTTGGCAAATCTCAGGCATTTATATTTCATGCATTTGACCGTCATAATTACATCGACAATTTTTCGAATGTAATTAAGGATTTTGAGTTGTTGGAGTCTGATGTTTTTAACATTGATGACATATCAAATAAAGAAATTCTAGCGAAATACAATTTCAAATCAAAGCAAGGAAGGCCATACTCTTTAATTAAACTTTATTCATTTGCGCAGGCATTTAGTAGTGAGAGGATTGCTGGCAGTATTTATGGAGTTGCTCTACTTTCGGAGGCAAATCTCACTATTTCGCAACAAAATTTAGAATTGCTTAGAGATGCCAAAGAAAACTTTGCAAAATTGAGTTTGAATGGTTTAAAATTTAATAAAAGCGATTTTAAAGAAGATGTATTTAAAATTTGGAATGCAGTTTTAAATTTGGATGGCGAAAATTATTTTAACAAACTCACCTATTCTGGTACACCAGTTATATCCACAAATAACATTCCAGAAGCATTTTATGTAAATTCTTTATTCGAGGACCCTATAGAATTAAATGATCAAATAAAAAGGACTACAAAGATTTATTTTTCACAAGATTTAGAGCATCTTAAACGATGTAAACTTAAATGGCCAAACAATTTCATTATAAATCAAAAGGTAGGAGATCATTACATTCCATATAAAGATCTTGGTTCTGATCTGCAATTACCACCGACTGTAAGTGGTTCTAATCTTCCTAAGCATTCACCACCTAAGGTAAATACACTCCAAGATAAAGTTGGTCGCCTTGAGATTGAAATATCTGAGAAAACTTATGAGATTTCACAATTAAAATACCAAAGCGTTCTTGAATCTAAATCATTTAAGCGAAATATAAAAATTCTAATTGTATCTTCTGCTCTACTTTTCTTAATTGTATCTTTTGCATCTTATTGGATATGGAAACCTAAACCTACTGTAAAAGTTATTCCGCAGATTTCTACTGAAGACAAAAAAAAAATAGAAAATGAAATAAAATTTGAAATTGATTCTTCATATCATGAGAATTTTAATAAGTTTTTGGATGCAGTGGTAAAATTAAATGATCCAAAACTAAAGAGTTCTAAGAATGATGTTTTGAAATTTACTGTTGATTTTAACAAATACGGAACGATATTAAAAATAGATTCAGCACGGATGAATAATTTGGTTATCACAACAAAAAACAAGGTGAAACTAGATAAAAATGGGAAAGCCACTCCAAAACAATTAGTGAAACCTTAAACATGTAAGAAGGCGTTAGGTGTTAAAATAACATTTAGAAAAAATTATATTTTTATCAAAGATTGTGTTTTATTGTTTTGTGATTATGGCTAATACTAGATTATAATTTTGGAAAACTCTGAAAGACTAATATAATTTAAAAATAAGGTTATGAGTATTTGTGAAAATTGTGGGAAGCAAAACTTAAATGACACAGTCTATTGTGAAAGGTGTGGAATTAAATTAAAAACTAAAAGTCCGAAGAGATTGGTTTTAGTTTTTTTATTTATTGCAATTGTTGCAGTCCTTGTGCTAATTGGTATTAAATTCATTCCAACTAAGAATGTTGATCCTAATCCTGGTCCGTCAACAAATAGATCAGAAGTATTGAGCAAAATTCTAACTTCTAAAAAGATTAGAGTTGCGATGGAATATGATGCTGCTCCAATGAATTATGTTGAGACTGATGGCACTAGAAAAGGTTTTGATTTTGAAATGGCTCAAGCTATTGCGCGTAACCTTGGAATAAATAATGTTGAGGTTGTCGAATCTGAATACAGTAAATTGCCAGATTTGATTGAAAAGGATAACGCTGACATAATCATGGGTGGATATGTCGCAGATGCCAGTTTAACTGGCATAGACTGGTCAGATGGATATTTAGATTTTGGACTATGCCTAATTACTCATAAAAGTAGTGCGATTAAGAGAATTCAGGATTTAAAAGGGAAAAAGCTTTTAATATATAAAGACCCAGCAGCAGTTAGTTGGGTAAAAGATAATATCCCAGGAGTTGGAGAATTATTGCAATCAGAAGAGACTGGTTGGATGAAAGCTTGTGATAATGATCAAGTAGATGCAATTATCTATGACTATCCATTTGCTATTAAAGAGATTGAAGCATTTCCTAATTTACGAATTCGACAATTAAATCTAAATAATTCCACATATCAAATTGGTATTCCTAAGGGAAATAGAGATTTATTAGAAAAAATAAATTCTGCTTTGTCCCAAATTAAAGAAACCAATTTATATGCTGATTTAGTTAAGAAATATTTGAAATCTGATAAAGTTTTAACTGATAAAATTCCAAATCAGACAAAAACCTATGTTGTAAAGTCAGGAGATACATTAGCGAGTATTGCAAAAAGCCAATTAGGAGATAGTAGTTTATGGAGTAAAATTTGGGAATTTAATAAATCAAGGTTAGCAAATCCAAACTTAATTTTTACCGGGGACACGATTATTTTGCCGTAATTCAAATTTTATTAAACTAGCTAAACACCTTACATAAATTTAAATGGAGAATACTTTAAATTCTAATAGAAACCTATCTATTGATTTTTTACGGGGAATTGCAATTTTTACTATGCTTTGTGCCAATGTAATTGGATATGTGACTCCTGCAAATGAACATCCGTTATGGATTAGATTTTATGGCTCAATAGCAGCTCCGTTATTCATCACAATAGCCGGTTATATGGTCGCTTATACTTCAGCTAATAAAAAACACAATCTCAATTATTTTATAATTAGAGGATTCTATATACTACTTACTGGAGTACTTATGGACATATTCATTTGGAGAATTTATCCATTTACGACTTACGATGTTTTGTATTTAATAGGATTATCCATACCGTTAGTTTTTTTATTTCAGAAACTTAAAATAAACTATAAGTTATTAATTATTTTTGGCGTTATTCTGTTTAGTTATATAATGCGCAAATACTTTGGGTATACTGACTATCCAATTGAAATTGATTTGGTCACTGGGAAAAGAACGTTATCCCCTGAAAATCAAACATCGATTTTTCAACACTTTTTAATAGATGGATGGTTTCCAATTTTACCGTGGATAGCTTTCTCTTTCTTTGGTTCAGTAATTTATGAATTAGCAATTAAATACAAAAATTTCACTTCAAATAATTCACTTATAATATCAACCGGCTTAATTATCCTTGGTCTAATTTGGCTTTATATTTTACCATTCTCTTCATTATTAGTCTCAAGAGAGAATTATTCTGAAATCTTTTACCCTCCTACTATTCCATTTATCCTATATACTTTCGGAATAATTCTTCTTCTTTGGGGATTAGTTAATCGGATAAATAATTTTAAATTATTAAAGCCAATTAGTTTATTAGGGGAAACTTCACTTTTCATTTACATCCTTCATTCATTGATTATTAAGTTTATTGTTATGCCATTGTTTGTTAATCAAGATTCTGACAAGGTAAATGGATCGTTTATTACCTCTCTAGTTGTATATTTTTTGCTATATTTAGTCTGTTTGTTATCTGCTGTCATAATTCACTTTTTTAAAACAAAATATAAATTTAAAAATTTCTTACTGCGATTTTATTTGGGCAGTTAATAAAGAATGGTTCGGTATGTTTTATTTAAATTTATTATAACTGTTAAAACCACCTCCTTTGGTGGTGGTCATGTATAGAAATTGGCTTTGACTGAAAATTATTAATCAACAGATATGACAGCTTTTAATTTTACGCCTAATATTATCAAGAAGATTAAGAAGCATCAGAAGAGATACAAATGTCTGAATTCTTACCCTTACAGGGGCTTTTCAAGTCCACCTTCTAAGATGTTTGATCCATTATTTCAGATGCCATTTGCCGGGCCAATTTCAACAGTCCATTTACAGATAGGTCTTCATCTAACAATCTCCAATTAATTCCATAGCCAGAAGGAGATATTTTATAATCTTTCAATTCCTCTTCAGTCGCTTTCGATAACTTTTCAGAAACATCCTTTAATTTTATGATTATTCCGGACCAAAGTGAACCACTTATTCCGATTCAAAGTGAACCACTATTCCGGACGAAAGTGAACCAATTGTTAAAATAGATAAACAAAATAAATCAGGATTACCGGTAAATTTTCAACT
>TBL_comb47_HYPODRAFT_10005659_pt1 | contig 13845 bp, 10 predicted proteins | sample TroBogypolimnion_40_FD_10682 | JGI IMG/M metagenome (IMG submission 10682)
TTTCAGTTGCCTGCTTATGTATCTCGCCCAGAAATTTCCCAGGGCCCGCTACCGATCATCATCGTCGTGTGTGAGATTTTTGGAGTGCATGAATACATTGCCGATGTCACAAGACGTTTTGCGAAGTTGGGTTATTTAGCAATTGCCCCTGAATTTTTTACGCGCGCTGGTGACCCAAGCGAGTATGGCACCATTGCTGAAATTTTTACCAATATCATCTNCAAAACTTCTGATCAGCAAGTGCTTGGTGATTTGCAAGCTGCATTAGTTTGGGCTGGAAAAAATGGTGGAGATTTGCAGCGTGTTGGTGTAACAGGCTTTTGTTGGGGTGGGCGAATCACCTGGCTCTCTGCCACTCTGCCTCAAGTGCGTGCTGGAGTGGCTTGGTATGGCCGCTTGGTTGGTGAGAAAACTACAGGCAATCCCCTTAATCCAATTGATATAGCTAATGAGCTAAAAGCTCCGGTGTTAGGTTTATATGGTGCAGCTGATGCTGGAATTTCCTTAGAAAGTATCGAGAAGATGCGTGAGGCCTTACAGAAAGCCGCGTCAAAAAATCCCGCTGCAAAAGCTTCAGAATTTATTATCTACCCCGATACTCCACACGCATTTCATGCTGACTACCGTGAATCCTACCGTGAAGGTCCAGCCAAAGATGGATGGGAAAAGTGCTTGGCCTGGTTTAAGCAATACGGCGTCTGAGACTGCCGTATGTATGGCCCCCGAAATTATTTATCTGCAATTTGCTTGACATCCCAGCCTCCCCCTAAAGAGGTGATTAAGCCTACGTGCGCGGCAATCTGACGATTTAGTAAGGACATCAGGATACGCTCATTGCTAAGTTCGGCAGCTTGTGAAGTTGCAACATCCAAATAAGTGATGATTCCGGATTTATATTGATTGGTACTGATGCGCACGGCATCTTGCGCATGTTTGACGGCACTTGCTTGAGACTTACTTTCGCTCTGTAGCATTCTTAAGGCTACCAAATTGTCTTCAACGTTCTGAAAGGCTGCAAGAACAGTTTGACGATACAGTGCGACATTTTGATCGTATACAGCACCTGCTTGTTTATAGGCGCCTATACGAAGTCCACCATCAAATAACGGTTGCGCTAACGCTGGTCCAATTGACCAATATCTCAAGGGCATACTCAATAGGTTCGGTAGATCCACGCCTTGATAGCCCCCCGCTGCAGAAATCGTGAGGGTCGGATAGAAGGCGGCAACAGCTACGCCGATTTTGGCATTAGCCGCCGCCATTTGTCTCTCTGCGGCGGCTATATCAGGGCGACGCTCCAAAAGGGTGGAGGGAATGCCTACGGGGACATCAGGAAGCTCGGCTACCAATTTCGATACTGGACTGACAACCAAACCCGTCTTAGGATCAATGGATAACTCCTGCGCCTTTAGGGTAAATGTGGAAGGTGTTTGGCCTACTAGAACAGCTATTGCATGCTCCAGTTGTGCTCTAGAGAGACTCACATCAATGGCTAGGGCGACAGTAGATTCCAAAAGGGTGCTTGCTTGAGCAACATCTAATTGAGTTACTATGCCAGCGTTATATTGGTTTTGGGTGATCTGCAATGACTTTTCATACGTCTTAATGGTGGTGTCATACATCTTGATTTGCATATCGGCAATACGAAGCTGAAAGTAAGTCTGCGCGAGTGTTGCTTGGGTAGAAAGCCTCAGGGCATCTAATTGCGCGGCGGTAGCCTGCGCATTAGCTCCACTGGATTCTATATTTCGCCTTGCTTGACCCCAAATATCAGGAACCCAACTCGCTCCAAGATTGGCATTGGAAGTTTGTTCAACGCTAGAAAAGTTGCCGTTATTACCTCCATTCACAGTACCTCTGGTACCGCTTCCATTAGCCGTTAATGTTGGAAAGAGGGCTGCACGAGCTTGAGTTAGTAAAGCGGTTGCCTGGCGATATTGAGCTTCAGCAGCAATGATGTTTTGATTGTCAATATCAACTTTATTTATGAGTTCGTTAAGCGTGGGGTCTTTATAAATTTCCCACCATTTAGCGCGCAATCCCTGTTCATTCGGTTCTGCAATTTTCCAGCCATCACCACTAGTATTACCGTCAACTTCCTTATAGCTTGGCGCAGATTGGCTTTCTGGCTTTGTATAGTCAGGCCCCACCATACAGCCTGTTATTAAGATGAACAGGCTTAGCGATGCTATTAGTTTTTGCGTCATACCAAGGTTCAGTGGGGATTTCATATTACTCATTTCTTTTTCCAATTCCATGTACGCAAGCGTTCCATGTAAAGATAGACTACAGGTGTTGTGTATAAGGTCAACAGTTGACTCATAATTAATCCGCCTACGATGGAGATGCCCAGAGGCCTGTGAAATTCAGCTCCATCGCCGGAGCCAATTGCAAGCGGAATGGCCCCCAAAATTGCTGCCATGGTCGTCATAAGAATCGGACGAAAACGCATTAAACAGGCTTTGTAAATAGCATCATGGGGCAATAAGCCCTCTGTTCTTTGTGCATGAATGGCAAAGTCAATCATCATGATCGCATTCTTCTTAACAATGCCAATGAGTAAGATGACACCGATTAAAGCGATGATGCTAAATTCGGTATTAAAGAGCATGAGCGCCAAGAGTGCGCCAACACCTGCTGATGGTAGGGTGGACAAGATGGTGATGGGGTGAATCAGACTCTCATACAAAATTCCTAAAACAATATAAACCGTAATAAAGGCCGCCATTATTAGCCAAGGCTGACTTGAAAGCGAGTCTTGAAAAGCTTTTGCTGTACCTTGAAAACTGCCTCTAACCGATGTAGGTACGTTAAGTCGATCCATCATCGAAAAAATAGCATCCGATGCTTGTCCTAAAGAAACATTTGCTGGTAGGTTGAAGGAAATGGTGTTGGAAGCAAATTGACTTTGATGATTAACTGATAGAGGGGTATTGGTGGGGCCATAGTTTGCAAACGCGGCAAGAGGAATTTGTGCGGCCGCTTTTTTCCCGCTAGTATTGATAGTGGTAATGGGCACGGTAGCTGCGGTGATGGATTGGGCTGCACCAACGGAGTATGAGTTTGGTGTGGGTGCTGAAGTGCTTACATAAATTTGCTTAAGTATTTCTGGGTTTTGCCAATACTGAGGGGCAACTTCCATCACTACGTGATATTGATTGAGGGGGTTAAAGATAGTGGAAACCTGACGTTGACCAAAGGCATCATTGAGCGTTGTATCAATCAAGTTTGTTGTGAGACCCAATTTTGAAGCGGTATCGTGGTCAATATTGATGGTGGTTTGTAAGCCCTTGTCTTGCGAATCTGTATTGACATCTATAAGTTCAGTTAGATCAGTCATGGCAAAGCGTATTTTTGGAGCCCACTCCCTAAGGTCTTGAAGGTTATCTCCCAAAAGGGTGAACTGGTATGTAGCATTACTGCTACGACCACCGATTCGAATATCTTGTACGGGTTGCAAGAATAAAGTGGCACCTGCTACAGCATTGAGCTTTCGCCGCATTCTTCCAACAACTTCATCCATGTTGGCCTCTCTCAATGCCAGAGGCTTAAGGGAGATATATACACTACCAGTATTTGTTTGTCCTCCACCGGTAAATCCAACAACCTTATCGACGGCTGGGTCTTGCATGACGATCTGCATAAATTGTGACATCTTCAATTGCATGGCTTGGAAGGAGATATCTTGGTCTGCTTGAATACTTCCAACAATTCGGCCTGTATCTTGTTGTGGAAAGAAACCTTTAGGAATAGCCCCATATAAGTAAATATTCAGTCCAATAACGGCAAAGAGAGTGGCCATCATCATGCGCTTATGTTGGAGCGCATACTCCAATGAGCTTGCATATTTTTGATTCATTTTGAGAAAAAATATCTCAATGGATTCCATGAATCGACTGGGTTTTGTTGTCTTGTGTTGCTTGAGGAGATGCGCACACAACATGGGAGTTGCTGTTAGAGAGATGACTAGCGAAACGGCGATTGCGACTGAGAGGGTAATGGCAAATTCTCTAAAAAGCCTGCCGACAATACCGCCCATTAATAAAATGGGAATAAATACGGCTATTAGTGAAATCGTGATCGAAAGAACGGTAAAACTTACTTCTCGAGATCCTTCAATTGCTGCCTGCATTGGAGACTGGCCATTCTCAATTCTGCGGGAGATAACCTCAAGAACTACGATTGCATCATCAACTACGAAACCTGTAGCAATCGTCAGTGCCATCAGGGATAAGTTATTCAGGGAGAAGTTACATAGCCACATAGCAGCAAAAGTCCCGACCAAAGAGATGGGAACGGCAATGCTGGGAATAATGGTCGCCCGAATATTTCCCAGGAATAAAAACACCACCATGACAACTAGGATGACCGAGAGAATGAGGGTTCGCTCTACTTCAGCAAGAGAAGCTCGAATGGTTGGCGTTCTATCAAGAGCTACCTGCATATCTACTGCTGCAGGTATAGAGGCTCTTAATTGAGGTAAGGTAGCTTTTACTCCATCTACGGTGGAGATGATATTGGCGCCTGGTTGGCGCCAAAGTACGATGAGGACGGCTGGTTTGCCATCTGCAATTCCTCCGTTGCGCAAATCCTCAACAGAGTCAATAACTTGGGCGAAATCACTAATGCGGATGGGCGCACCATTGTGATAGCCAACGATAATAGGCAGATAGTCTCTTGCCTTGTTTGCCGTATCGTTGGCCACAACTTGCCAAGCTCTTTGGCCGCTTTCAATTGCCCCTTTCGGCCTGATCGTATTGGATGCAGCAATGGCGGTGCGGACATCTTCAAATCCGATTCCTCGGGCTGACATCATCGTGGGATTAATTTCCACTCGGACTGCAGGTAAAGAGCTTCCACCGACAGTAACCTGGCCAACCCCGCCAACTTGAGAAAGTTTTTGCGCCAAGATGGTCGAGGCGGCATCGTATAACTGCGCGCGCGTCATGGTTTCTGAGGTCAAACTCAGAATCATGATGGGAGCATCGGCGGGATTCACTTTGCGATAGGTGGGGTTGCTAGGCAGGCCTGTTGGCAAGAGTGCATGTGCAGCATTGATAGCAGCTTGTACATCATTAGCCGCGCCATCAATATTGCGACTGAGATCAAATTGCAGGGTTATTCGTGTAGATCCTAAGGAGCTAGAGGATGTCATCTCTGTAACGCCAGCAATGCGCCCTAAAGATCTTTCTAGTGGGGTGGCAACTGTTGCGGCCATGGTTTCTGGACTTGCACCAGGCAAGGAAGCTGATACAGAGATGGTTGGAAAATCCACCTGTGGCAATGGTGAAACAGGAAGCAATTTAAATGCGGAAACACCAGCTAGCAAAATAGCTAGCATGAGTAGCGTTGTCGCTATAGGCCGATGAATAAATGACGTAGAAATATTCATGGGCGTATTGGCAGACTCATTATTTGGACTGACGTTTTAATCGATACTCTTTTAGCTGAGAGGAGAGTCGATCAAAAGCCAAATAAATTACTGGAGTTGTGAACAGTGTTAAAACCTGACTGACGAGAAGGCCACCAACCATGGTGATGCCTAATGGGTGCCTTAGTTCAGAGCCGGTACCGGTACCCAACATCAAAGGTAAAGCACCAAGCAGTGCTGCCATGGTGGTCATGAGAATGGGGCGTAAACGTAACAAGCACGCTTCATAAATTGCATCCCGCGGTGACTTTCCCTCAACCCTTTCAGCCTCTAAAGCAAAGTCAATCATCATGATGGCATTTTTCTTGACAATGCCAATGAGCAAAATGATGCCGATGATACCGATGATGCCAAGATCATTTCCTGAAATGATCAGTGCAAGTAAAGCGCCTACCCCAGCAGAGGGTAGTGTGGAGAGAATGGTGATGGGGTGTATGTAACTTTCATACAAAACACCCAAGACGATGTACATGCAAATGATTGCCGCTACGATAAGTGTTAGGGTGCTACCTAAAGAGGCGTTAAATGCTTTAGAGGCACCTTGAAACCGCGTAATGATGCTGGCAGGTACTTGCATCTCAGATTCAGCAGCGTTAATCGCGTCAACAGCATCACCCAAGGAGGCGCTTCTACTTAGATTGAAGGAAATTGTGGTTGAAGGAAATTGACCTTGATGATTGAGATTTAATGCCCCATAGCGTTCTTCAATCTGCGCAATGGCACTTAAGGGGATTTGCTTGCCAGCTGAGCTAGGGACGTAAATATCGTCTAAGGCATTAAGTCCTGGCTCAACGCTTTTGGCAGCTTCCAATACAACGCGATATTGATTAGTTTGGGTGAAGATAGTAGAAATTAAGCGTTGTCCATAGGCGTTATAGAGTGCGTTATCAATAGAAGCGATAGTTACGCCTAATCTCGCCGCAACGTCGCGGTCAATATCAATATAGGATTGCAAACCCTTCACCTGCAAATCACTTGCCACATCTTTTAATTCTGAAAGACTTAATAGTTTCTCGATAATTTTAGGGACCCACTCATTGAGCTCGTCTGGATTAGCATCTTCAAGAGTAAATTGATATTGGGTTTTGCTAACACGGTCTTCAATTGTTAGATCTTGTACTGGTTGAAGATAGAGATGGATATCCGTTAATTGATCCACTTTTTCTTGTAAACGTTTAAGAACAGTTTTAACGTCATCCCGCTCATCATGTGCCTTGAGATTAATCAGCATACGTCCGTTATTGAGGGTGGCATTAGTGCCATCAACCCCAATAAAGGAAGATAGGCTTTCTACATCAGGATCTTTTAAGATGATGTCTGCTAGTGCCTGTTGGCGTTGCGCCATTGCCGCATAGGAGATAGATTGAGGGGCTTCTGTAATGCCTTGAATCATCCCAGTATCTTGGCTAGGGAAGAAGCCCTTGGGTATAAAGATGTAAAGAACTACCGTGAGAATTAAGGTTAAACCTGCTACACCAAGGGTGGCTTTTTGGTGATCTAAAACCCAATTTAAGGTTTTACTGTATTGCTGAATAAGGCGCTCAAACATCTCACCACTCCAATGGTAGAACTTGGATTGCTTGTTTTCAGGGATATGGTGAAGTAAGAGAGCGCACATCATCGGGGTTAGCGTCAGCGAAACAATCGCTGAAATAATGATGGCTACTGCTAGGGTTACTGCAAACTCACGAAATAATCTTCCTACGACATCACCCATAAATAAAAGGGGAATTAGTACGGCAATCAGAGATACCGTTAAGGAAATAATGGTGAAGCCAATTTGTTTGGAGCCCTTAAGGGCGGCATCCAAAGGGCGATCGCCTTCCTCGATATATCGAGAAATATTTTCAATCATGACGATAGCGTCGTCGACCACAAACCCTGTTGCAATCGTTAAGGCCATTAACGATAGATTATTTAGGGAGAAGCCCGCCAAGCTCATGATTCCAAAAGTACCTACTAATGATAGAGGTACGGCGACGCTCGGGATGATGGTTGCTGGCACACTGCGTAAAAACACGTAGATCACCAACACAACTAACAAAATGGATAGTAGGAGCTCTAACTGAACATCATGTACCGAGGCGCGGATTGTGCTGGTTCGATCGGTCAATATCTTCATTTCCAGCGACTGGGGAAGGCTGGCTGACAATTGCGGCAAAATTCTTTTAATTTGATCAACCACCTGAATGACATTAGCGCCAGGTTGACGTTGGATATTCAGAATGATGGCTGGTTGTTTATTGGCCCATGCACCCAAGCGAACATTTTCAGGTGCACTAACTACATCCGCAACATCAGCAAGTCTTACAGGGGCGCCATTGCTATAGGTAATGATGAGATCGCGATATCCTTCAGTGGATTTAATTTGATCATTCGCATCAATCGTCGATGCCTGGAAGGGGCCATCAAAACTACCTTTTGCAGAATTAATATTTGCGTTGCCTATTGCTATCCTAATATCGTCAAGACTTAAGCCTTTACTAGCTAATGATCTTGGGTTCGCAATAATGCGTACGGCTGGCCTCTGCCCACCCGATAAACTTACTAGACCAACCCCAGGTATTTGAGAGATTTTTTGTGCTAAACGCGTATCAACCAAATCTTCAATACGTGTCAGCGGCAGAGTTGGTGAGGTAATGGCCAGAGTGAGAATCGGGGTATCAGCTGGATTTACTTTGCTATAGATGGGTGGCGAAGGAAGATCTCCCGGCAAAAGAGAGTTTGCTGCATTAATAGCAGCCTGAACTTCTTGTTCGGCAACATCCATATTGAGATCAAGCGTAAATTGCAAGACGATCACTGAGGCGCCACCAGACTAATGGATGACATTTGGTTTAAGCCGGGCATTTGCCCAAATTGCCGCTCAAGAGGGGCAGTTACCAATGAGGCCATCACATCAGGACTGCCCCCTGGATAAAGCGTTACCACCTGGATAGTAGGGTAGTCCACCTGGGGCAAGGATGAAATTGGTAAATTACGATAAGCCAAAATACCGGCCAATAAAATTGCCACCATTAATAACGAGGTGGCAATAGGACGAAGAATGAATATCCGGGAGGGATTCATGAGTGCCTTAGTTCTTATCTGTAGATAGAGATGGCATTTCTAACTAAGGTTTAGCTTGAGTGTCAGATGGTTTTTGCTTTTGGCCATCGCGCCACCGTCCTTTTGCATTTGCGGGCGCCGAAGCTTGCCCAACAATGACCTTTGCACCGTTCCGTAATTTATCTGTGCCATCGACCACTACAATGTTTCCAGCAGCTAGACCTTCAACTACTTGTACGTTATCACCATCTACTGGACCAAGTTTGACTGGAACAACTGAGACAGTATTGTTAACATTTAGTCGGTACACAAAGGTGCCTGGCGTTCCGCGTTGAACTGCTGGCACAGGAATGACTACTACGTTAGAAAGAATGTCTAAGACCACTCGAATATTGACAAATTGATTTGGGAAGAGTGTCATCTCCTCATTTGCAAAGATGCCTCGTAACTTCACGGTTCCAGTGGTGATATCAATTTGGTTATCAATGCTTTCCAAAAACCCTGTAGCTAATTTCTTTTTGTTGTCACTATTCCATGACTCCACTGGAATAACCATTTTTTCTGGGGCGCTGTTATTAGATATTGCAGTTTTTGCGGTGATCTCAGTGCTTGTAGTGTCATGTTGCTTGCGGGAGCGTCCATGCTTAGCGAATTCAGTAGGTTTGGCATCTAAAGCAGATCCATCTACTTTAGATTCTTCATCGTTAGACTTAGATATTATTTCAGGAGGCGGTGGCTCTTGTAGGAATTTTTTAAATGAGGGAATCACATCCTGTGGCACTGAAAATAGTACCGTTGTTGGTTGTAATTGCGTAATGACAAATAAACCATTTGTATCATTTGGTTGAACCAAGTTTCCTGGATCAACGAGACGCAAACCAATGCGACCATTGATAGGCGAGGTGATGTGGGCGAATTCTAGCTGTAATTTAGCCCCGCTAACTAAGCCCTCATCGGTGAGTACATTGCCTTTGTACTGCTGTACCAAGGCCTTTTGTGTTGCATAGACTTGGTGTGAAATGGAATCTTGCTTAAGCAGGGTGTCATAACGTTTTAAGTCCAACTCGGCGTTACTTAGTAATGCCTTATCTTTACTAAGAGTACCCTCTGCTTGCTTGAGGGAAGCCTCAAATGGGCGTGGATCAATCTGCGCTAATAATTGGCCAGCTTGAACAAGATCACCTTCTTTAAAAAACACTTTGCTCAAAATACCGCTCACTTGAGAATGAACGGTGACGGTGTTACGAGGGGTTACTGTGCCCAGAGCAGTTTGGATGACCGTTATTTCCCCAAGCTTTACTGGGGCAGTAACGACTGAAACTGGTCGCATGCGAGCATCGCGAGCTTTTGAGTCTTCTAAAAATCCACCGATGAAATGCCAAAGAGCACTTAAGACAATATAGACGCCTACATATAGAACGATTTGAGTGGCCTTAAAACTTAATGTGAATTCTTTATTTCTACTAACGCGTTGAATGAGATTTTCTAGTCTGTGTTGAGAGTGCTCCACCATTTTTTGATTGGCAGTACGAATTTTCTGATATGCCAACAGACTTTTATTTTTTACAATAAAAAAGATTTTTGACCATAGGGGGCTTTTTTGAAATTTCAAGCATAGCTCCCGAATTGCTAAGCCAAGTTTTTTAATTAAATTTTTCATTGCATCATTATTGTGAACTACATAATTTCATAGGTGAGTAGGACTACTGCAGCACCCATCAAAATAAGGGCTAGCATAAATACCTTATCAGCAATATCCTCAAAATAAATTTTCTTGGAATTACTGCGAATGGATAAATAGGAGAATATTGAACTACCTAGAAAAATTAATGCATCTAAGGCCAGCAGGTCATCAACCCAGGAAGTCATTCCTCGTTCACCCTGGCTTAATTTCACAATACTGATAACGGTCATGCAGACCCCCAGCATTGCGCCTGAAGTTGGAAGAATATGGCCGCTAAGGCTGCTAGATTTAGGCATGCTATTGATGAGTTACTCCAGAGGTTGGGTTTGAGTCGCTATGGGCTGAGGATGGGTTTGCGCCCATATCTGGCAAATTGTAGTTCGGTTGATGTAGTCGTAGTTGCTGGGGGGTGGCATTGATGAAGGTAGGAAGCTTGTTATCAAAGATTGTTTTTTGGTCTGAATTTAAGAGTTTGTAGAGGGGTTTAGCTGCCTCATCCACCTCTTTTAGGGTCGTATATCTGCTCTTGGCATTTTCACTGGCCTGGTTGAGGTACGTCAGTCCATCTGGAGGAGCGCCGGACTCCGCATTGAGTCTCGCCCTCTCTTTGGCTATATCAGCAGCATAAAGTCGAGCCTTACTAGCAAAGCTATCCCAAGCCTTGTTTTGATCTGAAGTCAGCTTTAAACCTATTTTAAGCTGAGAGAGGTGAGTTTCCATTTGCTCGTAAGTCAAAAGATTGGCTTTAGGGCTTGAGCTAATCATGTGGCTATTTTGTGAGTTTGGAAGGGAATCAGTAGCACCCTGAGCGTTGCGATTTCCACCCCTTTTCACGCCGGGCATGCCATTTGTTAAAAAGCCGCTCCATTGAGCATGGGATTCCTGCATCAAAGGAGGGGTTAATAAAACCGCTAAGCCAATAATAAGAAGTCGTAAGTTATTGAATATCAAGTGATATATGCCAATATAAAAGGGTCTAACTGATTAGACGGATATTTATTTATAAAACTTACTATAGATGTTAAATATAATTTTTTAGGAGTATCTGTTTGATGCAAGGAAATTAAAAGGGCTTCTGGATTAATGAATCAAGAAGCCCTTTGTTGATTGGTGCCTGTATTGCACTAGTGATTCATAAGGCCCAATTTAGATATATCGTGCAATAAAGGCACGGTTTCCTGTTTTAATGGCTAATTTGATCCATACGAAATGGCCGGAACCTGGGGCGACATCAATTGACTCCCCATTCAAATTCCACATTTCAGTTAATGTGAGATCTTGATTGCCTTCGGGCTCAATGATTTCTAATTTATCTCCAAGCGCAAAGCGATTCTTCACATCGATTTTCATGCGGCCCAAAGTCTTATCAATTTCAATGATCTCGCCAACATAGAGACTTCTTCCAGAAAGGGAGTTGCCTCTTAAGTAAAGTTGATAGTCTTTGTCATGATGGCGTTGATAAAAACCATCGGTATAGCCACGATTGGCAAGTCCTTCTAAATTGCCCAGTAGTGCGGGGTTTAGGGGGCGTCCTTGGACGGCATCATCAATCGCAGTTCGGTAGGACTGACAGGTGCGGGCGACATAGTAGGGAGATTTTGTACGCCCTTCAATTTTGAAAGAATCAATGCCCATGGCTGTAAGTCTTTCAATATGCTCGATAGCTCGCAAGTCTTTTGAGTTCATGATGTAGGTGCCATGCTCATCTTCTTCGATTGGCATTAAATCATCTGGGCGCTGCTTTTCCTGTATGAGATGGACATCTCCACTAGCATCATTTTTGGCAGGAAGAACGTTGTAATCCCAGCGACAGGAGTTGGTGCAGGCTCCTTGATTGGAATCGCGGTGTGACATGTATCCAGAAAGAAGGCAGCGCCCTGAGTAAGCAATACACAAGGCTCCATGCACAAATACCTCAAGTTCCATTTCTGGACAATCTTGCCTAACTTCCTCAATCTCATCAAAAGAGAGTTCACGAGACAGAATTACTCGGCTAATGCCAACTGATCGCCAAAAGCGGGCAGCAGCGCCATTAACGGTATTTGCCTGCACAGATAAATGAATAGGCATATCAGGCCAGGCTTCTCTAGCCATCATGATGAGGCCAGGGTCAGCCATGATGAGTGCGTCTGGCTTCAGAGCGACAACAGGCGCCATATCTTTAATATAGGTACGTGTTTTTGCACCATGGGGGAGTACATTGGAGACTAAATAGAACTTTTTACCCCGTGCATGGGCGCTATCAATCCCTTGCTTAAGCGCTTCATTTTTACCAAAGTCATTATTTCTGACGCGCAGGGAATAGCGCGGTTGACCTGCATAAATGGCATCTGCCCCAAAATCAAAGGCAGTATTGAGCATATTTAGGCTGCCGGCAGGGGCTAGGAGTTCTGGTAATTTAGTCATAGGATTATTTTAGTGTTACGTCTAGCTATTGCGAGCGATCTCATATTTTGACCCAAAAATTATGAAATAATGACCCATTAGCTATCTTTTAGTGCCTTATCCCGCAATATTTCATGAGTTAACGAAATGGCGAAAATGGGGCAGATGGCTTCACTTGAGTCCATTCAATCGCCTTCTCAAATCTAAGGGCATCAAACATGTACCGTATTATTTTTTTTCTCATCGTAGGTTTTGGGCTTATAGCTTGTAGCAATAATGACAAGCGTGTAGATGCGCAAGAATCTTATGCTGTCTATATGTCTACAGTAGTAACTCCCAATGCAGCAACGGGTGAAAAAACTTATGTTGGGCCTCCAATCAATACGATGGATGCTAATAACACCTTTGAGATGTTTAGCTTGCGAAGTGAGCAGTCTCCAAAGGCCGCTAAAAGCTATGAGCTCTTGGTACTGTTAACCTACTTTACTGATTGGCGCTATTACGATTCGGCAAATTTAGAAAACAAGCCTGCAAGTACTTTTAAGGTGATATCCAGAGAAGCAGGGGTTTGTGAAGAAAGAGGCTGCGTATTTAAGGAGTTAATGTCGATCCAGTTAACGGATGATTTCTTGCACAGCCATAGTAAAGACGGTTTCCAAATCAGTATTTCCTCTAAATCTGGAATTAAGAGCGATCTCTATGTGCCGCCCGCCTATATCAAGGGTTATTTAAAAGCAGTTGATGGTAAAGGTAACTAACTCTAGGGGAGTGGCTGTCTTATCTGGTGAGCTTGAAATGACCAAGTCGTTTCAGTCATTCTCTACACTGCTGGGTGCCCTCATTTCCCTTGTAATGGTGTGCGGTGGCCTAGCTTGTCCATTGGCTGTATTTGCCCAGAACACCACCTACTCTCCTTATACAAAAGAGCAGTTAAAGGAATTTAACTCGCAGCCTATATCCCCTAAAATTTCTGTAGATGAGGTGGATGGTCAAACGAATAATCCTAGATCTGCCGCATATTCAAAATATTTTAGACAACCTGAAGGCGAGGAAGAGGCTGAGGCGCTTGAGACTGGTTCTGCGGATCCTTATACACCTATTGAGCCAACGTTTAGTTTTTAGTTTCTTGGCTTAAAAATCGTTAAAGAAGCGGGTGTATTAAGCTATATCTTCAGAGGATATGTGTATAGAGCTCTAGAAAAGCAAAAAGGCTTCTGAGTCAATTGACCTAGAAGCCTTCTACTGTTTGGTTGCGGGGGCAGGATTTGAACCTACGACCTTCGGGTTATGAGCCCGA
>TBL_comb47_HYPODRAFT_10005660_pt1 | contig 13842 bp, 11 predicted proteins | sample TroBogypolimnion_40_FD_10682 | JGI IMG/M metagenome (IMG submission 10682)
TATGGGACACATCCCAAAAGTCCGCCAATTATCAAAAACTCGCTCCCCAATGCCAACCAAAAAAAATAGCCCCCAAAAGTCACAATAGAGGCGATAAACTAGTCCGCAATTTTGTCAAACTTTTTTATTTTTTTTATTTTTTCCACTAAGTTTTTTTCACTTAATTTTTTTATTTTCTTCAAACTATATTATAACTTTAGTCACAAAAAAATTTTAAACGATTTCCGAGAAAAAAAAAAAACCGGAAGTCATTTCCGTGACAAAAATAATCGGGAAATGACTTCCGGATGATAAAAAATCGGGAAATGACTTCCGAAAAAAATATTTCTGGAAGTGACTTCCATCATTTATTTGAACGATATCTTACGATTAAATATTGATAAAGTATTGACAGAATAGTTTTTATTGAACTTAAAGTTGCATTTGCTACCATCATTTGTTAAGTCAAATGATATCATTTTACCTTTGAATAAGTCTTCGTACATATCAAAGGGAGTCTTATAGCCGTTCTTTTTACTAGTATATAGAACACATGCATTTGGTATTCCTTTCATTCTTATGTGATAATCTGTTTTTGTTTCACCAGTTATTTCGTCTTCACCTTTTAGTTCGTCAATATAGCACTTTTTGCCTAAGAATATTGAACGGGAAGCGTAAATGTTCTTACATCCCTTGAAGTTAAAGTCACTGTGGAATTGTCCTAGCGACTTTCCTATTAGAGTTCTTTCGTATTTCTCTTGAAATTTGTCACTTAGATTTTCAATGTCTTTTTCTTCTAAATGCATGCTATCAGTATCTTGGTAATATATATTTATCTTGTTGTCTTCGGCTAAACACATTACTTCGTTCATAATTCGTTTTGACATTGACAGAATGCTAACGCCAACTTGGCAGATATTAAAGTGTTCGTTGAGTGTTTTAATTGTTTTTACTTTGATTTTGTGGGAATCATCTACATTAGTATAAGAATTTACCCAATTATAATTTCTTGACAGATACACATTGAATTCAGACATATTATCGAATATTCTGGTTTCACTTTCAATAGCTTTCATAATGCTTTTGCCATAACCCGAGTTCATAATAAGCTTATAAATCATCTCACATTTGTTCCCTTCTTTTTTCTTTTTGAGGCGTTCATTAAAGAGAAACTCAATGACATTCTTAATATTAGTGTTGAAGCCGTCATCGAAGTAGTATCCCCGAATTATATCAAATGTAATATCTTGGAAAGTTATTAAATCTTCGAGCATTATTTTGTCTAAGAACATTGTTTTCCCTATCATATCATTTGTAAATTCTCTAACTCCGTTATTATTCTTGAATGACATTAGTGAAAACTTTCGCTTTATACCGACACTTTTTATAACGATTTCAACAAAGTAGCCATCTTTTGTTTTAACATCACTATAGTTTAATTTCTTAATTACTTTTGGCTTGCCCTGTAAGAAGCCGTCCATTCGCTTCATCGCAGAAGGATATAGTGAAACGGCATCAAAGTCTTGAATCTTTTTATCAACTCGATTCTTTATATTTTCTGCTACCATAGTTCTCCCGCCTACTACGCATTTTTGAATAAACATTTGAGGAATACCACCCAACGAATATACATCATCATAACAATTCTGATTCATAAAATACTTATGAGCTAACGATGCAATTGTCAAAACATCATCAATATCAATACTAACACAGGACAACATCCACAATTGAAATGTTTTATAACCATGTTTAAGGATATGGCAATCGATTTCACAATACTTTTTTGAATACTCCAGAATGTCATATGTATCTAGACGCTGTAAATTCCATCTCTTAATATTTTCTAGAAATTGTTCTTTTTCTTCTTCTTTCACAAACTCTAGAGCATATGATATATCTATAAAACCGTTTTGCAATAGTGTCTGCTTTGTATAACTCATACGGCATCACTTCTTTGAGTCCGTCAATTCCAAATACTTCTGGAAAGTCCCTTAAAGGCATACTTATTAAGTGATAGCTGTCTTTAACTTGTATATCATACTTTCCGAATTTTGCATTACAACTAATTAGTCGATTGCCCCGAGACAATTCATTAATATCACTTAAATATTTCATTATAAATCTATAGTCATAATTAGCATTATGTGCTATTAATCTAGTATTAGAACTTAATGATTTTAGTAATTGTAGGCCACAATCTAAACCGTAATAGTGTCGCTCTTTACCCCGACTATCCACAGAACAAACTAAATATGGATAATGTTTTTCATTATCAGTATAAGTTTCAAAGTCGAAATATACATTATCGAATACTTTCTTTTTCTTCTTCGTTTGTTCTAATGGTGTATCTTCCACAACAGGCTTAACACATGTACTTTCATCGTAATTTAGATTCGTTATATCATTTGAAATTTTATCATAAAACTGAGTTGACGCGATACTACTATTTTCAAATGTGATGAGTTCCAAATGAGTTGCTCTTAGTTCCCATAGTTGTTTCACTAAGCTAAAACTATCAATCGTTCGAGTCTTATCTCGTTTATAAACATCATTTTGTTTTTTGATGATATAGTTACAGTCCTTTAACTCTTTGATTTCGAAATAATGAATTAGAGAAAACGAAGTATAATTTGTTTCTTCAATTAGAAAGTAGTGTTCGTCGATAAGTCCTATATGGAAAACTCTATCAAACTCTTTACCGTAAATGTATCGATTATTATGATTACTTTTATCAATCTTTTGTATTTTTATTTGGATTTTTACTTTATCACATATTTTTTGAATATCACATAAGGGAATATTTCTATTCTTTACCATAAAGTTTAATTTATCAATACTTTCACTTTCTAATCCGCCCATTTGTAGAGCATATATTAAACATGTTTGTTCATAATTCTTAACATCTACAGTCTTAAATATTCCATATCGTTCAAAATCATAATCTGTATTATTCGTATATTTGAAGAATGCACCACTCCCCTTTTTGTATTTATTAGTTGGTATAAACTTAGTAATTATAATGAATCTTGCTCGGTTAAGAGCAACGAAAACTTCAGCATCGCTCTGCACTGTATTGATTTGTTGGACTAAATTACTATTAATAAATTCGAGTAATCGATTTCGTGTTTGGTCGTTTAAGACATAATTTACTCCGCCAATTTCTAATACTAGTTGTTGATTACCTAACATTCTACCAATACTAGCTAGTAATTGCTTAACAAGGTCTTTCATTTCATAAAATTCGCCCGCTTCTTCTAAACTTATTTGTGCGAATGGAATCGAATTTGTTTGAAGACGCTGAAGAAGTTCATCAAGAGAATTTATATATCTGCGTCGTCCAGTTTCTCTAAAATGCTCCATATTTCTTTGCATCGCTCGCTCCATTATTAACTCTGGCGTCATAGTCAAATTATATTGTATTCTTAGTCGCTCATATGTCCCTCTATTACTCCTCGCCTTTAATATCTTTCGAATTTCGATGATGGATGTAGCATGATAACCGAATGAAGTATTGAAGAAGTCACGCAATAATTTTTTATTTTGTGAAGTCAAAGTATATATTTTTTCTGACATTATTTTGAAAATATTTTTTTAAATTTTCAAATATATTTAAAAAAATCTTTTTCTATATTATTATAAATTTATTTTTCTAATTTAAAATTAATTAATTATTTTCTGTATTCAGGCGGTCAGACGCATAAATTGAGGAGTATATTGCGTAACCGTTTTGCTTCTGTATCATAGCGGTATTTGTCTCGTGCATATGTCCTATACTTATCAACATTTTTAGCATACCTTGCAATACCCCATTTGTTTTGATACTCTTTAAATTGGTCATGGTGCATCGTTCGCCATTTATAAATCGACAACTTACGACCGGGAGTATATGTTCCTTTATTTTCCATTTTGTTTTTTAAACTTTTATGTATATATATATAATAAATATTATTCTTTCAAATTAAAATATTTAATTATATATACGATGTCTCTCAATCATTCACTGTCGGACACTGAAATAAGAAAACTTACAGATAATTCTACGGTAGTTTTATATAATGGAATAGGTAATATATTGCAGACTTTACACAACTCGCCGAATAATACTATAATATGTTTAGTAAGACAAACAGAAAAATACGGTCATTGGATTTGTATATTTTTTAAAAGTGAAGGAAGTGAGCAGGGAATACATGTATATGATAGTTACGGTAACGAGCCAGATAGTAAGAAATGGTTTAAAAATATAAATGCTCAAACATTACAAGAATTAGGAGAAGATAAGCATCAACTTTTGCAATCATTGTATGAAACTACTTTACCTATATATTTTAATGAATATAAACATCAAAGTAGTTGTAAAACACCCAACGGAGAACCAATACAAACATGCGGATTTCACTGCGTCATGCGAGCTACATTTAATGATTTAGACACTAATGAATATAATCAATTAATTAAAAAAAAATGTGCGGAATTACACCTAACCCCTGACGAATTAGTCGCGGAGTGCCTCTCTCGCTTTTTGTAACGCCACTGCGTAGGCATCGCTCGGTTGAACGGGGTTAAAGGGGTGGAACCCCTATGCAGTGTCTAGCATATCTTTAGCTTCCATCTGGTGACGCTTCTTATCTATCACCGATTTCTTTTTAAGTGCTGTGACACATTCATCATAGTCATATATTGCACTTCTTTTTTCGGATTGTATAATCTGTGGCGATTTCGTCATTAGTCGAATCCACCGCCCCCATCCTTTATCTTTTAAGGCTTCACGCAACCCTTCGGGCATTCCCAAATGTTTAGTAAGCATATATGTTAAGTTTCTACTCGTACTAAGTTGTGGAAACCATACAACGCTATTTAACTCATTTAAAATATTTTTTGTAAAATTTCCAGATGCTGAACGATGACTAATAAATATGCAATTAATACCATGCTTACGCCCCATCGTTAAAACTGATGTTGTTAATGCTTCTACGGCTTTTAATAATTTTCCAGCTCTAACACCTTCAATATCATCAAATATAACTAACGAATGACCAGTTGGTGATGTTAATTCCTCAAGTGTAATTGGATTAGCTATCATTTCGTCATCTATAGTGATGTGTTTATGTGGGAATGTGTAAGCGGGGTCTTCGATACTGTCATTTGTTATAATAATTATATCTTCAGGCTTAGATTTAAACGCATTAATAAAATGTTTAGTATATAATGCACACCATGTACTTTTACCTGCTCCACTACCACCAGTAACATAAATACAATCGACTTCTCTAGCTCTAGTTTCAGGTGTTGGTGCAAATGTTAAACCATCAGGTAACTCAATTAGAGGCACACCTCCTTCTGTAGATTTATCATAGACTCTAAGTAATCCTTCAGCGTTTCCACTTTTATCTTCAACCGCTCCAACTGTTCGCCCGTCTTTGGCACGAGTATTAAGTGGCACTAACTTTAGCATTTAAAATAATTAATTATTTTCAAGTAAATAAAATATGTATATAATATATATAACAGTTTAAAATAAATTGAAAATAAATTAAATAAAATGTCAGAAATTATCTACTTAGATGTTAATTTATCGACAACGACAGCAGGGCTAAACAATGTAGGGACATTCGTAAATCGTTCACAACCTATATTAGAAGACCCTGAAAACTACTATGTTAGTGTGGCTAAGTTAGTGCTAAGTACTAGTTTCTCGATTCCACTTTGGCAACCAATTTTGAACACAACAGCGGGTTTGAATGACGGATATAATACTATTTACTCACTTTCGCTTACTTATGGAGCGTTTTCATCTTCACAAACATATTTAAGAATCAGACAAGATGATTTAACAATACCAATACCACCATTACCATTGACAGCTCAGCCAAGTGGTGCAAGCTTTGGATGGGGTAATGTATATAGTTACTTTACAATTTGTAACATGTTAAATACCGCTATAGCTACTGCTTATGCTGAGTTATTAGTATTAGTTCCAGCTTTATATGCTTCACCTCCTTTTTATGAATGGGATACAGTAAGCGAAATATTTAGTATAAATTGTTATCCAATGACACAATATGACAGTTCAATAACTCAAAATGTAGTATTTTTATATTTTAATAATGAGTTTCAACCATTTTTAACTGGCTGGTCATTTATAAGACAAACAAATAATGTTAATACCTCAAATGGTCATGATTGTCAATTAATTATACAAAATCAAAGTAACAATTGGCTTCCAGTAGCATCACCACCAACACAATATCCCGCTACACCATCAACAAAATTATTAAGAATGGTGCAAGACTTCCCCGCTCCGTTTGCATTTGTTGCGTTAAGTAGCTTACAAGTTTTAGCATCTTTACCATTTCAAACAGCTGAACTAACAAGTTTGCCATTAGCACTAAATGGGGTAGCTAATAACAATTTAACTAGTTTGATTCTAACAGATTTTAGTGTTGATTATTCAGCGGGCGGGTCAGGCTCATTTCAACAACCTATTATATATACTCCTACAAGTGTTATAAATAGCAGACCAATTAAACTAACGGGGCATAATCCAGTTACGCAGTTTGGTATTCAAATTAATTGGGTAAATCTGGCGGGAGTAGTGTCACCGTTACAATCTATAGGGGTAAGGAATATGTCAATTAAGTTAGCTTTTATTAAGAACGAAATAGTTGAAAATTCTGGTTTTGAAGAAGATATAATGAACAGAAAGTTAGCCCCGAAAGTTAAGAGCTTATTCACTGGTAAATAACTTCGTTTGAACAATTAATTAATTTAAATTTACTTTTCTTTTTTTCGTTTAATATATAACGAACCTTTTTTAAAAAAGCTTTACCAAAAAAAATATTTTTTAAAAAACCGACGCACGGAACGATGTATTCTTTCGCTAAAGCTGTAGATGCTCGTGTGGATATGCGTCCTCCGACTTATGTGTTGTATGAGAGTGTTCCTGCTGTTCAGTATATGACATTTGTCCCCGCTAATGTGTCGCTTAATCCAGTTATCACGATTAACACCCCTTCAAGCTCACAGGGTATTTCACGCACCATCATCTTCAATGCTAATGTCACAATTACACTTACGGGAACTAATATGCAAAACTTTCTAACTGAACAATGTCTAAGTTTGAGAGCATTTCCTCTTCACCAATGCATGACTAACTGCTCAATTCAGTTAGGAACGGGCAATGTTAATATTCAACCATTTCAGTATGCAAGTGGATTAATCAATTTAAATAATCCTTCTAAAGGTCAAGCGGTGTATCAGGGTGGAACTGCTAATGTTCCAGATGTTTGCACTTCTTATGCTGATATTGTTGGCTGGGTTGGGTCTCCATTTGCTAATTCGTTTGATGTTGTTCAGGGTGATGATGTTAATAGTTCAAGAACTGCTCAACTTATTTCAGTTGTTCCTAACAATGGCGGTGTAAATTCTACATCACTCGCAGTAACATTCCAAGTGTTTGAACCTCTAATGTGTTCGCCTTTTGATTACTCAGGGGGTGGAAAATCCATATTTGGATTAGATACGCTAATATTTAACTTTAGTTTCGCTTATCTTCAACGAATGCTTTCATATGCTATTCCTTCAGGCTCAACTGTTACCTCAGTTGCTGGGGCATTTAACTCTCAATCTCTACAATGCTCATTTGTTGCACCCGCTGAAGATAGTATTAGTTTGATGACGAGACCAAGTGTTTATAACTGGACGCAAATCCAAAGTAACACAACGGTTTATTCTCCTACTGTTACTGCTGGAACTCTCTTTAATGTATCAACTAATTCAGTTCAATACTCAATCATTCCTTCATATTTCTTAATTTATGCTATTCCTTCAATTTCTGACCTTACTGGCACTACTTCACTCCCCGATTTCTTCTTTCCTATTAATACTTTAAATATTAATTTTGGACAACGAACTGGCATTTTCGGGGGTGCATCTCAGTATCAATTGTATGAAGTTGCTAAACGAAACGGTGCGTTGGCCAACTTTGAAAGATTTGTTGGCTCAAATATTTCTGACAGCACAGGATTGAAGGGAACATTTGGCGGTTGCCCTATGATTATTAGTGTTGCTAAAGATTTACAATTACCTTCTAACTTAACTTCTGGTATGAGTTATCAAACTACTTTCATGGCACAGCTACAGTTTTTAAACAACACCGCATCAGCTTATGGCAACATTCAGATTCAAGTTATCGCACTCACTGACGGTTATGTTGAAATTGTGCCTTCTGGTAGTGTTAATACCGTTGCTGGTAATGTTACTCAAGCTGATTTGGCTAATGCTTCTCAACTTCCATTCTTAACGGAGGCACAAATCAGAGAAGAAAGTGCAGGCAATGGCTACTCTGGTGGCTCTTCCATCTGGAATAAAATTAAGTCAGCATTTAGTCCTTCCAATTTACGACAGGCTCAACATGTATTTTCCGCAGTTGCCCCCGCTTTATCTGCAATGAACCCTGAATTAGCACCTATGATTATGGGTGCTCAGGGTATCAATAAAGCGTTGGGTGGTGCTAAATATCACCGAGGTAGTATGAGAAATGCTATTAGACAAGGTATGTACTAGGATTGCATCTCTCGCTATCAAATTTCAAAGAACTATAAATTGATTCAATTATTTAATTAAATTTAAATTTTCTTTTTTTGTTATTATATATAAAGCTTTTAAATTTCACAAAGTGATACTTTACCAAAAATTAATTAAAACAAACACACACAAAATGTATGGATATGGTGGAATTTCCGCCTCAGGGCTTGGAGGACTACTCGTTGGCGGTGCTAAACCTATCCGCAATAGAGCGGAAGCTCTTAGGAACATGCTTGACTTAGAAAACGCTGAACAACAGATTTTGCACACAGTTAATACTAAAAAAGATATTGAGGCTTTCCGTGCATCGAAATTTGGTCAGATAATGGCTCGTGATGAAGCTCAATTAGGTCGCTACAGAGATAAATACGATGAAGATACGCTCCCTATTTATTTGGAACGAGAATATTTGTATAATCAGGGTGCAAGTGGTCGCCAATCTAATCCTCATTTAAAGGATTATAAAGAGGCAGACAGAAGGGCAATTGTAGCACATTATGCCCAAGCTATGAGGTTGAGCAAAGCCGGAAAAGATGCTAAAATAAATGCTTTTGCTCAAGCTTATCCCGAAGTTTTTAAATTTTATGACGACCGCCGTCAGCAAGGATATGTGCCAGCACCTCGTAAGACCTATGATTTTAGTCATGTTCAGATGAACCCGAATATGGCAATGCCGGGAGTGTTGAAAGTATTAAATCCCGATAGTGGTAAAATGGTTAGCATTTATTCCGCAATTGGTAAAAGATTAGTTCGAAGATATACAACTGGTCATGGTGCTGGATTAACTGGATACTAGGGAGCAGGGCAACGACGAGAAATTAACAGCCCCTGCCCATTGCAGAGGGCATCGCATGTTGGGAACGGTGGCTCTCTCAAAGTTCATGAAATTAAAGATTTTATTAAAGCAAGTTATGCTCAAATTCCGCCCTCTGAAATTAATGGGTGGCGGTTAGATACAGAGTTAAGTCGTCCGTATGCAAAAGTTTATTACAAGCCCTTTCCGGTCGGGCAGTCGGGCGATGACTACGCAGTGTCTGCAACAATTACACATATGGGTTCTCAAGGTTTGAGTGATTGGGGAAATAATTTAATATATGGTTTATATGGCGAAGTTGGATATAAACAAACGCAACGATTTAAACAAGCTCAAGATTTGCAAAATAAAACAGAAAAAAAATATGGCTCTCAAAATGTTTCAACATTGGGTCATTCACAATCTGGACTGATTAGTCAATTAGTAGGCAAAAACTCAAAAGAGGTAATAACACTTAATCCGATGACTTCATTACAACGAGGAACAATGACGGCTACAACTGACCCTAATATTTTTAACATTCGGTCGTCTGCTGATGTTGCAAGTGTGTTTAATATCGGTAAAACTCAAAATAAAAATAATATTGTTATACCCGCTACCTCATTTAACCTATATAAAGAACATAAGAGCGATGTGTTGGATAATTTAGACCCTAATATGTCTATCGGAATGTAAGCGAAAAAATAAACTTTTTTTTTGTTATTATTATATGCGATGTTTTTCGGCGAAGTTTTTCTGCGAAGTTTTTATGCGAAGCAAATTTACGCTACACGAACATATGATACATCATATTGCATAGGGGATGATGTGGTTGAACCCGTTAGAGTATTAATGTAAATAAGTGATGCAACATTAGTGCAGACGAAAAATTGAGTAACTATAAAGCTCATATTACCTAATACTGCTTGTTGATTTAGTCCATACATTACAGTAGGAGAACCGCTAAATGATATTTGGTTTTCTTGACTAGCAACACCTCCAGTATAATAACCGCTAATATTTAGTAACCAAACACCAGTAGAAGGCCATGTAATGGTTTGGATATTAATAATTGTGTCTGGTAGTGGTGTTATCGCAATAGTTCCTGTTGAAAATGAATACCCAATATCGATTGATTGTAGCCCACTGTAACTAAAAGTAGTAATGAGTGGAACAGCAAGCGCATTGTTGTAACTACTACATGTGATACTATCAATTATATCACCAGTCGTATTTTCAGTTTGTAATGATATTACAGTAGCAGTTCCCTCTACATATGGAGATGAAAGCAATCCGATTTCATTACCGTTAGCACCATACACGGACAAATTGGCGTTGTTACTTGACACATATATAGTCCCATCTACCGTTAGACTGGCTGGTATTGTTATTAGAGAAGTCCCATAAACTGGCTCTAAAGTATTCACATTAATAGTGTTAGCAACTAAACTGTTTAAAATTAAATTACCACTTGGGGATAATGTAGTATTCAATGGAGGATTTAAAATAGAACGAGCTGACATTTTTGTGAGAGAGTATTATTTAATTGTTTTGAAAAACTTTTTATAAAGCTATATATATAATAACATTTAAATTATTCTTAAAAATAATTAATTAAATATGTCTTTAAGAAGTACTTTACTTAATGGTGCTTACAGCTTTGATACCAGTAATGGTGTGCCTTTCACTGTCAATTCTCTTACCCTCGCTCATGGTGGTATTACTTTTCCTGATGGAAGTCATCAGAATGGAGCGGGTGGAGCAACCGGTGAGAGGGGACAACAAGGAATACAAGGAGCAACTGGAGCGATGGGTTACACCGGAGCACAAGGAGATACTGGAGCAGTCGGAGCAACTGGAGCACAAGGTATCCCTGGAGGCAGTGGAGGAGACACGGGTGCAACTGGAGCGACTGGAGCGACAGGGGCAATGGGAGAAACTGGGGCAATGGGAGCAACTGGGGCAATGGGAGCAACTGGAGTAATGGGTGCAACTGGGGCAATGGGAGCAACTGGGGATGTTGGAGCAACTGGAGCTAAAGGTGATACTGGGGCAATGGGAGCAACTGGAGTAATGGGTGCAACTGGGGCAATGGGAGCAACTGGGGATGTTGGAGCAACTGGAGCTAAAGGTGATACTGGGGATGTTGGAGCAACTGGAGCTAAAGGTGATACTGGGGGTGTTGGAGCAACTGGAGCATCTGGTTCGATACTACCAATACCAACAACAAACGCACAAAGTGGATATATGGTATTTGCAGATGGGAGTGGGTCAAATGTATATGAAGCTACAACAATGCAAGCACAAGTTCAATATAATGGTCTTTATTCACTTTCATTAACTGGTGGTTCGTTTTTATCCGTTGCAGATACTGGATTTACAAATGCTGTATATATTAATAATAATCAACTTACATTAAATTCTGGAGCAACTACTGCAACTATAACACCTACATTACTCACTATCGCAAGCGTTGAAACTAATACACATGTTTTAGTCAATGATGGTAAAAATGTATCTACAATGGTTGGTGGATATGTATCAACACCACAACTTCAAGCTACTTTAATTGTAGATAGTGTAGCATCAAATGGAACAACTGGCCAACAATTAATATCAACAGGAAGTGGTTTATTATGGGTAACACCATCGGGTGAAACGCCAACATTACAGCAAGTTTTAGATGTAAATAATGTATCAACAACAGGAATTGTAATATCTGATAGTGTAGATAGTAATACTTCAACAACTAAGTCAATAAATATTATAGATACCGCTAAAGATGCTAATTACTTCATGGGTGGAGATGTCACCGGAGATGCTGGAATTGGTCTTACAGATTTAGCAAAAACAAAATATGCCCTTTTAGGAAAAGAATTTGTTGAATTTGTTGATGTGCCAAATAATACAGATTTGAAATATCACTATAAAACTATTTATATAAATGGTGGATCGGGAAATGATGGACAAGTATTAACATCTGGGGGAGATAATACATTGATGCGTTGGAGTGATTTACCACCACCACCAGTGACACCAGTTGTAATTAATCCAGCTTTAATTATTCCATATTCTGCAACCGTATATTCTAATGCATATCCACCACAAATATCATCTGCTTCAGCAATTGCTTCGGGTTATGATGGTTGGTTTTATCAAAATTATGTATATGGGTGGAATATTGATTGGATAAGTGCACCACCAACAGCAACAACAAAAGTTAGCGAACTACAATGTTTATATTTCTGCTTTATGTCACTTAATACAACTTCATTACCATTTATAACAATTTATACACTGCCACCAACTTCACCAAATTATTTTAATTCAAGAAGAGCCTATATATTCCCAAATGGTTTTGCACCGGTTGCTAATACGCCATATATTGCATACATACCACTAAATGGATATACAGGTATTCCTTCAAGGTATGCACATACAGCCGTATTATTAGAAAATTCTGAAACATCACAGGTTGGAGCATTTGCAGGAACTGAAGATATATATTATTTTGCAACATGTTCAAACACTATTTCGATAGTTAATAATGATAGTTTTATAGTATCACAACAAGGTATTATACTTAATGATGGGGTTAATCCAGTATATAACCAACCATTTACATTTGTAGGTGCATCTGTTCAATCTACTTATAGTGGTGCAAAGGTTATATTATTAACTACTGCGTCAAACACTATTATACCAACACCAGCTAATATGTTCTATAATTGGGTGTTAAACTATTTTGGAGTTGCTTCAATTACAATTTCAAATACGGGATTAACTGCATATCCAGCGGGAATATCATTTACTATTACTAATCAAACAACTGATACCTCTGTTATCACATATAATAATGCAACCACTCTATCGTTACTTCAAAGTCAATCAGTCACATTTTACTGGAATGCGGTAAATTTACAAATAATTAAAATGTATTAATAAAATAAATATTTAAAAAAAGTTGATATAATAATGTATTCTTTTTTAAAAGATAAGTTTTCATTTAAAGCTTTAGTATTTGATTTATTCACATTTGGGTGTTATTCGGGTTATATGAACATTAAACGCTTAGAAGAATTACATAAACATCACCGGATAAAAACGACCGCCCGACCGTAAAGGGCATGGACAACTCAACCTTTAACGCTGTGTTCTTCCTGTCGCTCGGAACTATGATATTCGCATTTGGTGCGTTATTATTGAAATATGGTTTGCAATCAAGATGTATAAAATGTTCCATTTGCTATGGATTAATTGCAGTTGAGAGGGATGCTCAAGCTGAGAATGTTGAATTGCAAGACCAATTGGAGCATGGAATTAATCCAGATAGCCCTCGTGAAAAGCATACAGAAAGCAAAGTTTGACAAAATTGCGGACTAGTTTATCGCCTCTATTGTGACTTTTGGGGGCTATTTTTTTTGGTTGGCATTGGGGAGCGAGTTTTTGATAATTGGCGGACTTTTGGGATGTGTCCCATA
>TBL_comb47_HYPODRAFT_10005662_pt1 | contig 13837 bp, 20 predicted proteins | sample TroBogypolimnion_40_FD_10682 | JGI IMG/M metagenome (IMG submission 10682)
AAACACTATGGCTATGGAATGGACGGATTAACACCGCAACAAAAACTAGCTGGCAGCTTATTTGAATCACTTTACATAATACCAAAAGAAGAGGTAACATTAACCCTGCAAACGTACAAATATTGACATTATCTAATAAAAATGCTACAATGTCTTTATAAAATGATTATTCGTAAATTAACAAAATACCAGAAATCATGAAGAAAATTAAATTAATTTTAGAAAATGTCTTTTTCTCAATTCCACCGATGTTATTCGCTTTTATGATTGTTGCCGTTGCTTCCGCTGGGATTTTATATATTTTGAAAGACCCAGAGATTAAACCGGTCAAAAAACATGATGTTGCGATTGTGAAAAAAGATTTGCCTTCACGCTATGGTGGTTGGCGCGAACAAAGTAAATAATAATTAGTTTGAAACTTGGATAGAGGAACTTTAGCAAAAGCCAAACTTCCTTTTTTCTTTTTAATAGCTGTTTTTACATATTACCAATCCAAGTGCGTCCCACCCTCTCCGCCAAGACAATAAAAAATTACCTTAAAAACTCAATAAAAATGGAAGAATTACGTAACTTAGCAAACAGTCCTATCTGGAATCAGGGCGAAACTAAAGGCCTTTATCAATTCCCGTTGCCATCAAATAAAAATTTTATGGAGGCCGGCCGACAATTAGCTCTTGGTATCCCCAAAAACGAAGTTTACATTATCGGCTCCTATTATGCGACCACTAGCCCAGAATCCCACGTTAGCCCTTTTAAATGGGCCATTGATTTTTTGGTGCCCGATGGTACAGAAATTTTAGCCGCTGAGGACGGAAAAATTATTGAAGCGATAGACAATTTCAACACCTGGGGCCCTTCTGAAAAATTTATTGACCAGTTAAATTATTTGACTATCCAGCATCCTAATGGGGAATATTCTCAATATTGTCACTTAGCCAAGAATTCGTTTCAAAATACCGGTCTTAGAGTGGGATTAAATGTAAAAAAAGGTGAAGTCATTGGAATAGTTGGAAAGACTGGTTGGACAGACAGGGATCATCTGCACTTTATTGTTTTTAAAGTTGGCCCAATCATCGGCAGTCCCTACACTTTTTATAGCTTAAGAATTAGGTTTGAAAAGTAATTTCCAAACCTATAAAAAGGCATCTAAACCGATGTCTTTTTTTAAATTACTAAGACCTTAAAAAATGATATAATAGTGATAAGTTATATGAATATCAAAAAATATCAAAAATTAATATTTCTTATCCTGTTGCTAATTATCGCCGGCATCACTCTTAGTGTTTACCAGATTATATTATTGAACAAAGCCCATAGCACTTTTGAAAATTATTATGCTTTTAGAGGTTGTACCAAATTATTGAATAAAAATGATGATTTTGGAACTTGTCAGACAAATTCCGGACAAAATATCAAAATAGTCAGGTTTCAAAACAAATGGTATTTGGATGGTGATTTACCCTGTGGCTTTCTATGTTTTTAATAAAAAAATAAACCTTTTTTACAGGTTTATTTAATGGCGGAATGGACGGGACTCGAACCCGCGACCTCCTGCGTGACAGGCAGGCGCTCTAACCAACTGAGCTACCACTCCATTTTTTAAAAATTGACCAGTTTTTTTGGCTTGTCAACAACCAAATAATAGCAAAGGCCCTATATCTTGTCAAACCCTTATTTTTACCTTATAATAATAGTAAATGAATCAAAGTTTCCGCCCCTTCCAGCTGGTAATTGGCGGATTAATTTTTAAAAATAAAACTATGGAAAAAGAACTGGACCAAGAAGCAATTGAGCAGATTAAAGCCGATCTTCTTGTTAGAAAAAAACAAATTTTAAGCGAGCTTGAAGATATTTCTAAGCAGGATAATCATGATGCTGATAATTTGGGTGCTAAATTTCCCGAATATGGCGACAAACCAGATGAAAATGCTCAGGAGATTAGTGATTACACGACCAATGTTATGACTGAAAAAGTTTTAGAAAAAACTCTTGATGATATTAACAGCGCTTTAAAAAGGATTGAAGATGGGTCTTATGGAATTTGTAAATATTGTAAGAAGCCAATTAGCGCTAAGCGTTTATTAGCCCGGCCAGTCGCTAGCGCCTGTATTGCTTGCAAAACAGAATTACAAGAAAATGACTAATAAAATTTCCAACTTGAAAATAAAAAATATAGCCTGGCTAGTTGCCATGGCTATGTTTTTTTTAGCCGATCAATATTTAAAATTTTTAGCAATCATTCTTTGGCCAGCCCATCCTAAAAAAATAATCGGCAATCTTTTGACCTTTAATTTTGTTCCTAATTATAATATCGCCTTCTCTTTACCGCTTGGCGGTATCTGGTTAAACATTCTAATAACCATTATTATTATAGCTATTTTAAGCTATTTAATATTCAACTATAAGCACTTGTCAAAATTGGAGATTATATCTTTTTCAGGAATACTTCTGGGCGCCGCCGGCAATTTAATAGATCGCTTGAAATACGGGTATGTGATTGATTATCTAGATTTAAAATGGTTTACGGTTTTTAATTTATCGGATGTTTTAATCAGCTTTAGTACCATCGCCTTATTTATCTATCTTTTGAAAACTCCAAAAAAGACCTTATCTATTAAATAATTTCTATTTTTGTCTAGGCATAAACTTGGAGCCTCGGTCTACGGCCTTACTAAAAAGAGTCCATAAAATGGACTCTTTTTAATATGTGGGCGCACAAGGATTTACCCCTGTGGGCATAAACTTCAAATCCCTCTGTCTGTCGACAGAAAACAAAAAACAACCCAGAAAAATGGGTTGTTTTTTGTTTTTGTGGGCGCACAAGGATTCGAACCCTGGACCCCTTCGGTGTAAACGAAGTGCTCTAACCAGCTGAGCTATGCGCCCGTCAAGGCAGAAATACTGCCATTTTTAAAGCTTGTGGTGGGCGAAAGAGGATTTGAACCTCCACAGCCTTGCGGCCACAAGCCCCTCAAGCTTGCGTGTCTACCAATTTCACCATCCGCCCAGAACTCCGTAAAATATACGGATTTTAAAATCTATTAGCGAACCACTGTTTCTTTAAGTCTCTTCTTGTACCCCTTCTTTAAGAAAGTAAGTTTAGCACGCTTTACTTCGGCTTTTTTCTTAATTTCAACCTTAGTAATCGTCGGTAAATTCAAAGGAAATATCTTTTCGACGCCAACACCGTCAGAAACCTTGCGAACGGTAATAGTCGCCCCAATTTCTTTATTGTGTTTTCTGGCAATAATAATACCTTCAAAATACTGGACTCTCTCCTTTTCTTCACCTTTGGAATTTAATTCTTTAATTTTTTGATAAACTCTGACGGTTAGACCAGGACTAAGTTCCATTTCCTTGTCTGTAACGCTTTCGGCCAGAGTAGCTTTTTTTTCAGCCATATTAGTATAAAATTTCATAAACGAGATGTTTAAATCTCGTTTAGCTTAATAAATATTTTTAGTCTTGTTTAATATTATAATTAAATTATTAGCTTGTCAATGGCTGGTTTTTCGCTAAAGCCTCTCTAATTATCAAATAAGCCTGATCAAAGGTTTCGTCCGGGCTGATTTTAGTGGTATCAATTACATAATCATAGTTATTTAAGTCATAAGTATCGATGCCAAAAATCTTTAAATAGCGCTTCCTATCGCTAGCTTTACGAGCTTTAACGCTGGACAAAACATCCTCAAAGGTTTCCATTAGATGGTCTTCTCCTTTACGGTTAGCCAAAAAAATTCTTTTAGCTCCTTCCTCATCACTAACATCAATATATAATTTCAATGATTGCGGAATAAGATGCCAAGAGGTGCGCCCCTCAATAATAAAGTTGTCCTCCGTTTCACCTAGTTTTTTTTGATAATTATCAACCTCTAAATCAGTTTGTGGGTCAGTTTCTCCTAACAAATTATACTCCGCTAAAGTAAGACCTTTTTTGGCGGCCGCCTCTCGTTTTAAACCACCCATATAATAACGAGGCCAACCCAAAGCCTCGGCCAGACGTTTAGCTAAAGTGCTTTTTCCTGATCCTTGATTGCCGCCAATTGAAATAATCATGTTTATTGTCTTTTAGGTGATAACAGTTTATTATATAATTATCATAAAACAATGAAAGCATAAGCGCAACTGTTTTTTAGCCTACACTTATTTAAATTAATTATGTATTTAGAAAAATTAGAAATTCAAGGATTTAAATCTTTTGCCAATAAAAATAAGCTTATTTTTCCAGGATTAATAAGCGGCGGCAAGAGAGGTCTTACTTCCGTGGTTGGTCCTAATGGATCCGGCAAATCAAATATTGCCGACGCGATTCGTTGGGTACTAGGGGAACAGAGCCTTAAAACTTTGCGTGGTAAAAAAAGTGAAGATGTTATTTTTTCCGGGTCAGACCAAAAAAACCAGTTGAGTATGGCTGAAGTTTCTTTAATTCTAAATAACACCGACAAAGAGTCATTAAAATTCTTTGAAGAAATAAAAGTTGAAGATGAAGAAATAAAAGAAGAATTAGATTTCGATAAAATACGTGAATTTTTAAATGCCGACGAAATTGTTATCACCCGCCGAATTTACCGAAACGGCGATAGTGAGTATTTAATTAACAATAAAAGAGTCCGTTTAGCTGATATTCAAATGCTGCTAGCCAAAGCTAATGTCGGTCAGAAAACTTATAGTGTTATCGGGCAAGGAATGGTTGAAAATTTTTTAAATACCAATGCTTCCGAACGTAAAGATTTTTTTGATGAAGCCACCGGCGTTAAACAATTTCAAATAAAACGCGAGACATCTTTGAATAAACTGGAGGGCAGTTATGAAAATCTGCAACAAGTGGAGATGCTATTATCGGAAATACGCCCCCGACTTAAAAGTTTAACCCGTCAGGTTGAAAAATTAAAAAGACGCAGTGAAATTGAGGCTGATTTGATTCATAACCAATTTAACTACTACAATTTTTTGTACCAAGAAGCCAACACAAAACTCGAAAAAGCTAATTCTAAATTTTTAGAACTAGAAAAAATTAAGATTGATCGCGAAGAAAAACTGGCCAAACTAAACGAGGAATTAAATATTATTCGAACGACGAATAACTTTCAAGAAATTAGCACACTACAACCACGACTTAAAGAACTAGAAGCAGAAAAAAATCAACTTCTTCGCCAATTAGCCAAACTCCAGGCCGAACTCGAGGTCCAGTTGGAATCTCAAGGTCAATTTGATATTTCTTGGCTTAACAATAAATATGGGGAACTTTCTTCTGAATCAGAAAAGATAAATCATGAAATTACCGCTCTAGAAAATAATCAGAATAACCCTGATGAAAAAACTTATCAGGAAAGCCTTGTCGCCATTGAAAAGGAAATAAATAAAGCTTATGAAGTCCGCCGGGAGATTGAAAACAAAGAAGCTATTAAAAATCAGCACCTTAAACAAATAACCAAACTGGAGGCAACCTTAGAAGCTAATTTAGAAGCTCAGGGACAATTTGATATTTCCTGGCTTAGTAATAAGCGCGAAGAATTGTCTTTAGAACTAGAAGTGCTAAATAAGGAGATTGAAGAGCTCCAAAAAGAAAATAATCATGACACTGAAAATTCCTTACGTGAAAAATTAAACAAACTTTTTGACCATTTAAACCTGCTAAACAGAGAGGTCGAAACTATAAAAAACGAATTAAAGAAGCCGGGGGTGGCCAAAAATAACCGCGAAGAAATCAGCCGCATCATTGAAGAATTTTTAAACCAGCTAGAATCTATAAAAAAAGAGGCTGATTTAGAGAAAGTCAAAAAAATGATTGAGGCGGCAAAAAATAATTTTCAAGATCAAATTCGTGAATATTTAGCGATGAGAATGCTGATAAATTAAACCGGATTAAAGAGATTCAAGATGATATTATTACTAGCAGCGACGAAAGACAATTATTAAATAATCAATTAAATGAAGAGCGCTTAAGATTGTCATCTATCAGCGAACGCTTAAAACTATTACAAGACAAAAAAACTAAAAGCACTCAGGAGATTGCCGATCTTGAAGTTAAGATTGCTAAAAGCCAAATCAAGTTTGATGCCACGGCTATTGAAACTGAAAAAGCTGAATTATTAAAATTGATAAGCCGCTTAGAAGATGAAATAAAACTGCTCTGGCCCCGAAGCCAAACTCGAGACTTACAAGAAAAAAAGCAGATTATTCAAAATAAACTTAATGAAAATAGGTTAAGAATGTCATCGTCTAGAGAGCGTTTGCGATTACTTCAAGAAAAAGAACAACAGTTAAACAGAGAAATTACCGAAATAAAAACCAAAATTGCTAAGAGCCAAATAAAATTCGATGCCACTGGCATCGAGACTGAAAAATCAAAAATAAATGCTCAGCTGCAAAAAATAAATACGGAAATTAATAATTTAGAAAAAAAAATAAATGATTTAAATCAAGCTAAAGAAAAAGAGAAGGTTCAAATGTTTGATTTGCAGCGCCGGCTTCAAGAACTGCAAAACGAAATTACTTCACTCATGGCTGAATTAAATGACTTACGAATTGAATCGACTAGACAAGAAACTAAACTGGAAGATTTAGAAAATAACATCAGAAACGATGAATTAAATTTGGTAGAAGTTAAAAATCATAAAATAACTGAGGAAATAATCGACACCGCCAAATGGCATAAACGCCTGACTGAATGCAAAAATCAACTGGAGACAATCGGCGGCATTGATCCGGAAACAGAAAAAGAGTTTATCGAAACTAAGGAACGTTTTGACTTCTTAAGCAATCAAACCAACGATTTAAATAATGCCGTTAAATCATTAGAGAAGATTATTTCCGAATTAGACATAAATATAAAAGATCGTTTTGATCATGAATTCAAAATTATTTCCGAAAAATTCAGTGAATACTTTAAGATATTATTTAATGGCGGAACGGCTAAAATCTTCAAAATAACGGAAGAAGAAAAAGCTCCAATTGATGGATCTGAAATTATAGAAACTAATCCCAGCAGCGATAGCTTAAAAAAAATAAAACTCCTTAAAAAAAGAAATGCGCTTGGTCTCTCGGGTATTGAAATTCAAGCCACTCCGCCAGGCAAAAAAATTCAAACCATTTCCATGTTATCGGGCGGCGAAAGAGCGCTGACAGCCATTGCTCTTATCTGCGCCATTATCAGTGCTAACCCTTCGCCTTTTGTGGTTTTAGATGAAGTTGATGCCGCTCTTGATGAAGCTAATTCGGAACGATTAGCTCAGATTTTAGATGATCTTTCCAATAAAACCCAGTTTATTGTCATTACTCATAATCGGGCTTCAATGAAAAGAGCTAATGTGCTTTATGGCGTCACTATGCAATCTGACGGCGTCAGTAAGCTGCTTAGTGTTAAGTTAGAAGAAGTTTCTAGCCGTCAAGATTTAGCCTAAAAAAGATAAAACTAAAACCCGCCATTATCAGCGGGTTTTTGTATTACTTTTTAATGTATTTTTTGATATAATAAAAATACTTCGATATTAGCCTGCTTAATCTTCAAAGTAGCGGGTCTTTAAATTTTATGACTAAAAAAATAACTATTTTTTCATTGCTAATGATATTTATTTTAGGCTCTGGTTTTGGTTGTAAAACTACCGATCCACAAACCCAGGCAGCCATTCAGCCAATCGTCCTAACATTTTGGCAGGCTTATGATGATAGCGACGCCTTTACAGACATAATTTCTAAATATGAAGCCCTTCATCCAAATATTACTATTGAATATCGTAAATTGCGTTACGAAGAGTATGAAAATGAACTTTTAAATGCCTGGGCCGAAGATCGCGGACCAGATATTTTTGCCATCCAAAATACTTGGGTAAAAAAATATCAGCCAAAAATTGCCCCCATGCCAGACTCAATCACTATGGCCTATATGGTGCCAACTGGGACCTTTCAAAAAACTCTCGTACCACAGCTACAAACCGTAAAAAGCTTAACCGTTCGTGATTTAAAAAATAATTTCGCCGATGTGGTGGCAAGTGATGTTATTTTAGATGATGGGAAAATATACGGTTTACCCCTTTCGGTCGACACCTTAGCGCTTTTCTACAATCGTGATTTATTAAATAACGCCGGTATCGCCAACCCTCCTCAATTTTGGAATAAAGAATTTCAAGATAGTATTAAAAAATTAAGCAAACAGGATCCTAAAAAGGGCCTAGTTCAGTCAGGAATCGCTCTTGGTACTTCCAAGAATATTAGCCGCTTCAGTGATATTTTATCGGTTTTAATGATGCAAAACGGAGCGATAATGAGCAATGATACGCAGATTTTATTTCAATCCATCCCGCAGACAATGTCAGGTGGTTACAATCCAGGCTTAGAGGCTTTGCGTTTTTATACTGATTTTGCTAATCCTGATAAAGAAGTTTATTCTTGGAATAATGATATGCCAAATTCATTAGAAGCTTTTGCTAGCGGCAACTTAGCCATGGTTTTTGGCTATTCTTTTGATTTAGCACAAATAAGAGCTCAGGCGCCAAAATTAAATTTTGGAATCGCTAAGTTACCGCAAATCGAGGGCAACCCGATGGAAATTAACTTTGCCAATTATTGGGTGGAATCTGTTTCTAAAAAAAGTAAAAATCCTAATGAGGCTTGGGACTTCGTTCAATTCCTGACCAAAGAAGAAAATGCTAAATTGTACTTAGATAAAACTAAAAAACCAACGGCTTTAAAATCATTGATTGATTCTCAAAAAGACGATGAAGACTTAGGCGTTTTTGCTGAACAGATTTTAAGCGCTAAAAGCTGGTATCACGGCAAAAGCGTAACGGACGCTGAAAGTGCTATGGGCGAAATGATAGATTTGGCCGCCACGGCCAGTGACCGGTTAGAAGAAATATTAAGAGAAGGGGCTTCTAAGGTCCAACAAACACTTTAATTAGTTAGTTTGAAATTTTATGAATAAAAAACAAAAGGTTAGTCTTTTAATTTTGAGTCTGGCCGTTATCGGATTTTTCGCGACCACCTGCTTAGCGGCCAGTTTAGTAGATACCACCAACGCCAATTATGCTAGCGGAAATTACACCCTAGATGACGTAAGGAACTACGCTATCTATTTAATTCAACTTATTCTGGGTGTAATTGGCAGTCTTTCGCTATTAGCCTTTGTTTTTGGCGGATTAACTTTTTTGCTCTCCGCCGGACGAGCCGACCAAGTAAAAAAGGGCTTAGATATTCTTCAGGCGGCCGTAGTCGGTTTACTGATTACTTTTGCTAGCGTGCTCATTATCAATTTATTTTTTAAAGGTTTGGGCATAACTTGGAATACTAGCAGTGGTGTTATTCCGGCAAATAAAGTGACTACCAAAAATTAAAAATGACTGAATTTACTAAAAAACATTTAGGAATAAGCAACGGATTAGGCGCCAGATTAAAAGCCGCCCGAGAACTTAAACAAATCAATCCAGAGGTGGCCGCTCGTCGCCTAAATATTCGTTTAGAATATCTTTTAGCCATTGAAGGTGATCGTTTTGATCGTCTACCAGCCGGCTTATACAGCAAAAACTATATTAAGGATTATGCATCCCTTTTGGGGTTTCCGGCTGCCGAAGTAAAAAAATGGATCAGCGAAAATTTAGAAGTAGCCAATGAAACAAATAATCCTTTCTCTCAAAAAATTGTCCGACGTAAAGAATTTATGGTGTTTCCTAAGCTAATAAAAAATATCGCTTTTGGTCTAATTTTTCTAGCTTGCCTGCTTTATTTAGGGTTTTATTTTAAGAAAATCGTTTTTCCACCCTATCTGGTTGTTTATCAACCGGATAGAAATTTAAAAACATCCGAAAATTTTATAGAAATAAAAGGTTCAACGGAACCAGAGGCGGAACTCAATATTAACGGCGAAGACGTTTTAAATACAAGCCAGGGTAATTTTTCAACCGTTATAAACCTCAAAAAAGGGGTAAATAATATAGTAATAAAAGCTAAAAAAAAGTATAGCGGTGAAGCCTCCGTCTTAAGACAAATTTTAGTTGAATAATTTTAAAAAACATATGCCCAAAAACTTAAAAACTAAAATGTTTGACATAAATCTTATTTTGCATAAAATAGCAATACAGGAGGGAAGTGTTGTGGCTGAATTAGGTTGTGGTCATTTTGGCTATTTTGTTTTCCCAGTGGCCAGGTTATTGGGAAAAAATGGAATTTTATATGCCGTTGACGTTCTGCCAAGCGTATTAGATGAAATCAAAAAAAAGGCTTATAATGAAAATCTGCCCCAGATAAAACCGATTTGGAGCAATTTAGAAATTTTTAAAGGCACCAAAATTGAAGCCTCCAGCGTTGACACCGCCCTACTAATCAATGTTCTAAATCAATCAGAAAAAAAAGTAGAAATCTTGAGAGAAGCCATCCGTTTACTAAAAAATAACGGAAAATTACTAATAGTCGACTGGAAAAATGATGCCTTACTTTTTGGCCCCAAACCAGAAGCTCGAATAAATGCTGAAGCTTTAAGAAAAATTGCCCCTAAATTAAGTTTAACTATTATTGAGGAGTTCGAGGTCGGAGAATTATATCACGCCTTCCTTCTCAAAAAAATGTAATCTTTATGTCAATATTATTTAATCCTGCTTTTTGGTTTAATCTGAGACCGGGAAGTCTCGGCGTGTTATCAAGAAATTTACTTATTGGCCTAATTATCATACTCATCGCTGCGGCCATTTTATTTTTTATCGCTAAAAAGAAAAAAGGGTTATATCGACGTCTGTTTTCTAATCTTTATAATTTCTGCTTGTTTAATACGATCATCGGTCTAATGCTGCTCTTTTTTAATTACGAAATAATCCCATTTTTCTCGGCTCATTTTTGGTTCCTGCTCTGGGCGATTGTGGCTATTTGGTGGTTTATTCACACGCTTAAAGAATTAAAAAAAATCTCCGCTAGAAAAAAACAGCAGGGCGAAATAGATGAAATAAAAAAATATTTACCATAATAACTAAGACGTTAAGTATCACAAAACCCCTCCCTTGTGAGGGGTTTTTATATGAACAAAAAATCTATCGGCTTTTGGGGCGAAGGTATTGTCAGAAAATTTTTAGAGAGAAATGGTTATCAGGTTTTAGAAACTAATTGGCATTACCACCATAAAGAATTAGATCTTATCGTTTACAAAAATTTGGTAATTGGCGTAGAGGTTAAAACTCGGAAAACCCAAACCGACCTAGCCTTTACGATTTTAAAAACTAAGCAAGTATCAAGATTAAGATTGGCCTTAAAGGCTTATTGTTTTTCAAATAATCTAAATTATGCCAAAACTCGCCTAGATTTAATTGTTTTAACGGTCAAAACGTCCAAGACACTCAGTCTAAAACACTATATTGACATTTAAATTATTTGGGCTTTGATTTAAATAATAAATTTGTCTTGTTATGGTTGATATGCTAAAATAATTACATAAATCAAAAAAATATAAAAACTAGAAAGGTGGTGAATTATGAAAAAAATCGCTAAACATTTATTATCTTTAGTTTTGGTGATGTCTGTTTTTGTTATTCCGGCTATATCTTTAGCGGCTGGCAATTTACAGGTTACTGATCTAGGAACCAACGAAGTAGGCGCTGCCGTTAAATTAGGGGATAAATCTCCACTAACAACCGCTACCAACTTAATCAACACCGCGATGCTCTTTTTGGGTATTATCGCTGTTTGTATTATTTTACTCGGTGGTTTCAAATGGATGACCGCCATGGGCAGTGAGGAGAAGGTTAATGAAGCTCAGAAATTAATGACCGCTGGTGTAGTGGGTATAATCATCATTCTTTCCGCTTGGGGTATCGCCAAGTACGTATTAACACAAGCAGTTAATGTTACAACAACTGGAACCGGTACTCTTAACTAGTTTTTCAAAAATCGATTTTAGAAAAATGGCCTCTCATTGCTTATGGGAGGCACCGCTTTAAATCTAAATTTTTTTTAGCTTTAGAGCCGTGAAAACCATATGAATTTAGTAAAATATTTTTTAATTGCTTTAGCGCTTAGCTTGTCTTTAGTTAGCGTGGTCCCGGCTCTAGCCGACTCGGCTACAATTACTGATTTAGACAAAACCGCCAAAGGAATTAGCGCCTACTCGACTCAAGTCGGCACTGATGCCAAAACAACCGTGACTAATAAAGTCGGCAGTATTGTGGCCTTGATTTTATCTTTTGTCGGTATTATCTTTTTGATTTTAACTATTTATGCTGGCCTAATGTGGATGACCGCCCAAGGCAATAATGCTCAGGTTGAAAAAGCTAAAGACTTACTAATTAATGCTGTTATTGGTTTAGTAATCGTAACCGCGGCCTATTCAATTACTTCGTTTGTGGGCACTCAAATAGTTGGTAAATAATCCCGATTTATGAAAAAATTATTTATTATTTCGTTGTTTAGCGCCTTATTTTTAGTCTTTGCTCATCCATCCCTTGGAGCTGATGCCTACACTTTTGATCAGAGCAGTGGTCTAAAAGACATGGGAACGGCTACCCAATTAGGAGAAAATGGGGTAGTGGCGCCAGAGGTCTATATCGGAAATATTTTAACAATTTTCTTTTCGTTTCTAGGTTTAGTTTTTTTTATCTTAATTATTTACTCAGGAATTTTGTGGATGACCGCCCAGGGTGACGCCAGTCAAGTTAGTCGCGCTAAAGAAACTATAATTCGGGCAATTGTTGGTTTAGTTATTTCCATAGCGGCTTACGGTATAACCTATTTTGTTATGAATATGGTTCAATCTAAACCGTTGACTATTAATAATAGTGGCGGCTCTAATCATTTTACCTCGCTGATCTAATCTTAAGAAATTACATGTTAGAAAAGAAAAAATTAATAAAATATTCAATTGGATTAATCTTTCTAGGTATTTTTGTTAGCACTTCGCCACTGCTAGCCTCTAGTTTAAAAGACGGTTTTTCAACTTCTGGCAATTTAAATGGCTTTGCTCAGGCCGCTAATTATTCGGCACCACAAACACCCGAATATTACGTGGGCTTATTTTTAAATGGACTTTTTTCCTTACTGGGTATTATCACGATGGGGCTAATTTTTTATAGCGGCTTTGTTTGGATGACCGCTCGCGGTAACGAAGCCAAGGTAACTAAAGCTAAAGAAAATTTGACTGACGCTCTAATTGGCTTACTTTTTATCGTTGGTGGCTATGCTTTAACCTATTTTATACTAAAAATATTTACCTAAAACCTTTATGGTCAAAAAAATCAAATCCTGGCTTAACATCTTATTTCTAACCTTAATTTTAATTATCCCGGGGCTAGTTTTTGCTGTTACCACTTTAAAAGATAACTCACCTATTACCAGGCTAAACGCGGCCGCTCAGGTAAACGGACCATATAGTGACACGGCTGATCAATTTACTTTAGCTAAAATATTGGGCTTAGTTATTTCCGTAGCCTTAAGTATCTTAGGAATTATTTTCATTTTTATAGTTATTCTTGCTGGATATAAGTGGATGACGGCTCAAGGCAATGAGGCGGAGGTGACTAAGGCCAAAGATTCCATGACCAGAGCCGTTATCGGTTTAATTGTCGTCTTATCATCTTACGCTATCTGGGCCTTTGTTAAAGCAGTTTTTATTACAAAAATATGATAAAATTTAAAAATTTAAAAGTGATTAGCCTCCTATTTATTATACAGCTCATGGTAGCACCGGCTGTTTTTGGTGAAAATTCTTTAAATGTTGGTAGTTTAAATGCTCAAGATGCCACTTTAGCAGTTTCATCTGGTTTAACTAATAACAGTAATTTAACCACCATTATATCCGTGCTAATCAAATCAGTTTTAGGCTTTCTGGGAATAATCTTCTTAATTCTAACTATTATGGCTGGTT